>Ga0326727_10018592_pt1 | contig 14162 bp, 10 predicted proteins | sample MB2enrmetagenome_FD_207643 | JGI IMG/M metagenome (GOLD analysis project Ga0326727, IMG submission 207643) | Lab enriched peat soil microbial communities from McLean, Ithaca, NY, United States - MB29MY | ecosystem: Environmental > Terrestrial > Soil > Wetlands > Peat | place: USA: New York...
AGGGAGACGCGGCTGCTCTTGGCGAGCTGGGCGTCGCGCTCCTTCATCTTGCGGTACTGGGCGATGCCCTTGGCCTTGTCGCGGTCAGCAACGACCAGGAAGGTGTCGCCGGAGTCGGGCATGGCTTCAAGGCCGAGGACCTCGACGGGAGTGGAGGGGCCGGCTTCTTCGAGGGCGCGGCCGCGGTCGTCGAACATGGCGCGAACCTTGCCGAAGGTGTTGCCGACGATGTAGGAGTCGTTGAGGTGGAGGGTTCCGTCTTGTACGAGGACGGTGGCGACAGCGCCGCGTCCGCGGTCGAGCTTGGCTTCGAGGACCGAGCCGACGGCCTTGCGGCCGGGAGTCGCCTTGGGAGCCTTGATGTCGGAGACCAGGCAGATCATTTCCAGCAGCAGGTCGAGGTGGATGCGCTTCTTGGCGGAGACTTCGACGAAGACGGTGCCTTCGCCGCCAGCCGCCCACTCCTCGGGAACCAGGCCGCGGTCGGCGAGCTGCTTTTTGACGCGGTCGGGGTTGGCGTTGGGCTTGTCGATCTTGTTGATGGCCACGATGATGGGGACGGCGGCGGCTTTGGCGTGGTCGATGGCCTCGAGGGTCTGGGGCATGACGCCGTCGTCGGCGGCGACTACGATGACGACGATGTCGGTGACCTTTGCGCCGCGGGCTCTCATGCGGGTAAAGGCTTCATGGCCGGGGGTGTCGAGGAAGACGATCTCGCGGCCGCTGGCGGGCGAGCCTTCCTTGGCGAATTTCACCTTGTATGCGCCGATGTGCTGGGTGATGCCGCCGGCTTCGCCAGCCGCTACGTCGGTTTCGCGGATGGCGTCGAGCAGCGAGGTCTTGCCGTGATCGACGTGGCCCATGACGGTGACGACGGGCGAACGGGGAACTTCGAGCTCGCCGGTGTTCTCGGCTTCGAGAACCTCTTCGATGGCCTGGTTGGCGATCTCTTCCTCGTAGCTGATGACGGTGGCGGCAGCGCCGAACTTGGCGGCTACGTCCTTGACCATTTCGGCGTCGAGGGACTGGTTGACGGTGACGAAGATGCCGCTCATGAGGAGTGTTGCGATGAGGTCCTTGGCGCGGACTTCGAGCTTTTCGGCGAGATCCTTGACGCTGATGCCCTCGGTGACGGTGATTTCGCGGGTGATAGGGAGCGGCTCGCCGCCGTATTGCACCCCGCCATAGCGAGGCGGCGGCACAAAGCCCTTCATCGGGCCTTCCTTGGTTTTGGGATACTGCTGCTGGCGGCCGCCGCGGCCACGGGAAGGAGCGCGCGCGGGGCGAGGAGGCGCCTCGCCGGTGGGCGGAGCGCCGCCGGGACGGGATGGGCCGCCGGGGCGTGCGCCAAAGGCGGGACGCGCCCCAAAGGCGGGACGCGCGCCGGGCGCTCCGGTTGCGCTGGCGCCCGCGTAGCCGCCGGGGGTGGTGCGGGTGGGATGCTTGGGACGCGGACCGCCGGTGGCCTGGCCCGGGCCGGGAGGGCCTCCGGGAGTGCGCTGAGGATAGGAACCCGGGCCGGTGGAGGGCCGGTTGCGGTCGAAGATGGGCCTGCCGCGCTGAATGCCGCCGGCGGCTGTTCCGGTGCTGGCCGAGGGCGGGAGATCAACGACCGGGGGCGCTGTGTACACCGGACGAGGCCCGGTTTGCGGCATGACCATGCGCCGGGCAGGCAGCGCCGTGGTGGGCGAAGGAGTGTGCGTATGCCCCTTGGCACGGTGAGCGGGTTGATGAGCGGGCGCGGGTTCGGACTCGGGCGCAACGATGGCGACTTCGGCAACAGGCGAGGCAGCCGTTACAACAGCGGCTTCCGCTTCCGGGGCTACCGCAACCGGCGCAATCGGCGGCTCCAGCGACGGCGCGGGGATGGCGGCGGGCGCAGGGGCTTCCGGAGCTGCCAGAGGAGGCGCGGCGGGCGGCTTGACGACGACGGGTTGCTCGGCGGCGCGCGGCGGGCCTTCGCGGACGATATGGGGCGCCGGCGGCTTGACCACCACGGCCACCACGGGCGGCACGGCGGCGCCGGCAGGACGCGCCACGGCGGCTCCAGCCGGAGCCTTGGCCACCACTGCGCCGACGGGCGGACGGGTGGCAATGGCGGGCGGCGGGGCTGGCAGGGCGACGATGGGTGGCGCGGAGCGGGGCTGGGGAACGATCTTGCGCGGCTCCGGGCGAATGGGCGCGACGATGGGCGGCGCGGCGGAGACAACCGGCTGCGCCGGACGGGCCGGCGCTGGCGGCGCAACCGGCGGGCGTTGCGGCAAACGGCTCTGCCGCGCTTCGGCTTCCGCTTCCAGCTTCTTGGCCAGGATGGCCTTCAGCACGTCGCCGGGCTTGGAGATATGCGAGAGATCAATCTTGGGCGTAATGGCCTGAGGAGCGCGAGAGGCCAGCGAGGCGGCTGTGCCCGCGGGCCGCGATCCGCGCTCAAAATGCGCGCGCACCTTGTCGGCCTCATAGTCCTCCAGCGAACTGGAGTGGGTCTTGCCGGCAGCCAAGCCGAGTTCCGCCAAAATATCGAGAACCTGCCGGCTCTTGACTTCCATCTCGCGCGCGAGATCGTTAATACGAACCTTACTCATCCGCCTCTTTTCAAATTGTTTTCCAATGCCTTTAGCCGCTCATAGCATCCTCATGGCATTGGCAGTTCTGAAAACTTCCGTGATCGCCTGAATGGGCTGGAAAGATGCGGCGCATGCTACGCGCCGCCCTCTTTGTCCGCCTCTTCGTCCGTGGTTGCGCTTGCGGTTTCAATCTCCTGAAGCAGCGGTTCTTCGGCGCTTTGAGCATCCTGCTCAAGCGCTTCAGCCGGCTGGTCTTGCAGAGTCTCGACTTCGGCCTCATCGGCGGGAGGAATATTCTCGACGGCCGCTTCGGCCTCGGTACGGTACTCCTCCGCATCCTCTTCGGCAGCGGGGAGGTTCTCTTCTTCGGCGGCAAGAACGTTCTCCGCTTCGGTGATGACCGCGGCGGCGTTTTCCGCTTCCGCTTCGTCGGTCTCCAGAACAGCTTCGCTTTCTTTTCCGGCGACGGCCGCTTCCGCGCCTTCGTCCTCGGCGGTCTCCGCATCCGCTTCGGGCACGTGACCTTCTTCGCCCTCTTCAAACTGGCCGAAGTAGTGGCGCACGGCGATGCTGATCTTTTCCAGGGTCTTTTCACCGATGCCGGGAATCTCTTCCAACTGCTCGGGGGTCATGTCGGCCAGCGATTCGACGGTGGTGATGCCGGCGGCGACGAGCTTTTGAATGATGCCGTCTCCCAGCTCAGTCACCTGCTCGATGGGCGTGGAGGGACCGCCGGAGAGAGCCTGCATCTGCTGCTCGACCTCCTGGCGCTTCTCTTCTTCGCTCTTGATGTCGATCTTCCAGCCGAGGAGCTTGGCGGCGAGGCGCACATTCTGGCCCTTCTTGCCGATGGCGAGCGAGAGTTGCGTGTCGTCCACAATGACTTCGAGCTGCTTGTCGGTGAGGTCGGCGATGGAGACGCGGCTGACCTTGGCCGGCTGCAACGCCTTCTCGGCAAAGGTGGTGATTTCGTCGGACCACTCGATGATGTCGATTTTTTCTCCGCGCAGCTCGCGGATGATGGACTGCACGCGCATGCCCTTCATGCCCACGCAGGCGCCGACCGGGTCCACATCCTTGTCGCGGGACTGGACGGCGATCTTGGTGCGCTCGCCGGCCTCGCGGGCGATGGCGCGGATGACCACGGTGGTGTCGTAGATTTCGGGAACCTCCGACTGAAAGAGGTTCTGCACCAGCTCCGGCGCGGCGCGAGAGACGATGACCTGCGGGCCCTTGGCGGCGCGGTCCACCTTGAGCAGGACGACGCGGACGCGTTCGCCGATGGAGAACTGCTCGAGGCGGGACTGCTCCCTCTTGGGGCAGCGGGCTTCGGCCTTGCCCAGGTCGTAGATGATGTCCTGGCCTTCGATGCGCTTGACGGTCGCGTTCAGGACTTCCTTTTCGCGGTGGGCGTACTCGTTGAAGACCGTGTCGCGCTCGGCCTCGCGGACCTTTTGGAAGATGACCTGCTTGGCCAGTTGCGCGGCGATGCGGCCCAGCGGCGTGGTATCGCGATAGAAGCGCAGCTCGCTGCCCACTTCCACTTCGGGCGAGAGGGACTGAGCTTCGGTGAGCGTGATCTGGTTCAGCGGGTCCTCGCGGGGGTCGTCGTCGGCGACAACCGTCTTGTAGATATAGGCCGTGATCTGGCCGGTTTCCTTGTTCAGCTCGCCGCGCATATTCTCCTGCGTTTTGTAAAACTTGCGCGTAGCCAGGGCGATGGCCTCCTCGACGGCGCCGACAACGATGGCGGGATCAATGCTCTTTTCCTGGCTCAAGAGCTCGATACTCTGATACAAAACGCTGGCCATACTCTGCTTACTCTCTCTGTTTCGCTTGCGGCTTGCGCCGGTTCAGTTGATTGTGTTGAAAAAAAGAGCGCCGAAACCCGCATTCCCTCAGGGGCTAAAGCCCAACATTTGTTTTGTTGCACTTGCGACCCGACTAAAGTCGAGCCCTGTTACAAAACAGGCTTGCTATCGAGTTTTCCGCAACCTGTAAAGTCGTGCCATTTCAAAACATCGACTTCATCAGAGAATCCCTAAATCTCCGGCACCAGTTGCGCCTTCTCGATGTTCACGAGCGCAATCTCCACCGTGCTGACCCCGGCTTTCCGGCTCTTGCTGTTCTGCTTGACCGCGTTGAGGTCGAGTGTAATGGTTTCGCCTGCACTGACTGTCAGCCGTCCCTGCCAGTGGCGATTGCCGCGGACCGGCTCGAAGGTCTGAACTTTGATCAGAGAACCCGTAAAGCGTTGATAATCCTCGGGTCTGACCAGCTTTCGATCAAGTCCCGGAGAACTGGCTTCGAGCGTGTACTCGGCGCCCGGAACCAAGTCTTCCACATCCAGCAGCACGCCGAAATCCCGGCTGAAGGATGCGCAATCCTCGTGCGTGATGCTGGAGAGCTGCTCAACCTTGAGCTTGCCCGCCTGCGTCTCCTGAATCAGCCGTTCGGGAAGGATTTCGTTTCCTTCTCCCACCGCCCCGGCTTCGATGGCCGCCTTGAGTTTCGCCCGCCCCTCGGCGTTCTTCTCAAGGAAAACGCGAAGTACGCGCTCTTTCGACGGGCCGGCCAGTTCGATTTCCACCACGTCCAGCCCATGCGAGGCGGCCACGCGGCTTGCCGCCGATCGAATTTCTTCCAGCCTTACTGCCATCGTTGCCTACTGCGTTTGCCCTGTTCTGTGCGAAAAATCAAGGAAAATCCCCGAAAAACGGGGATTTTTTCCGCAAATAAAAAGTGGGCCATAAGCCCACTCATCTCTCCGCCAGCCGGTGCGGTCACGGCAATTCTGGCGGACAAACTCGTCTGCATTCTCAGCATAGGCCAAAATGCCGGGAATTTCAATGGAAAAGTGGAGAAACAGGGAATAGGGATCAGGGAATAGGGAATAGCCTGTTCTCCGATAGCCTTCCCCTTACAAGGCGCACTGCTCTTTTTGAATGATGCCCTGATCTGCAATACTCTCTGGCATGAACCGGAAAGCTGTTCTGCGCATGCTAATTGTTGCCGCAGAAATGGACTTCGACGCTTCGCTTCTCGCGCTGGCAGACGACTTCAACCAGCGGCGATAAGACAGGCACGCCCCCTGGCCGGAGTGAAAGAGGGGATCGTGAAGAAAAACTCCCCTTTTGCCGATGGAAGGTGTATACCGGATGCTCGGAGGCTTTTTTGATTGGGAATGCCGGCTGAAGTTGGACGGTGGTCTAGCTGAATGAAACGTACCCTCAAGCAACGCGTTCTTGCCGCCTTCATCGCTACGCTGGCAGCGGCGGCGTTCGGCTTGCTGGCCGGCTATTGGGCCGGGCGGGTGATCGCGCTGCGGCTGACCGAGAGTAAGCTCAAGCAGTACGCAACTCTCACTATGAAGGAGGCAGATGCTTCGTCGCGGGAGTCGCGCACCATGCTAGCTGCAATGAACGCATCCACGTTCCCCTACTGTTCGGAGGCCGAAATTGCCTGGTTTCGCAAGCTGCTCTTCCAGTCGGAGTATCTGAAGGAAGCCGGGCGGATGCGCGACGGCAAGATTGAGTGTTCGGCCACACTGGGGCGCCTAGCTCAGCCGGTCGCCCAGCCCCAGCCGGGCTTCTCTCAAATGGACGGCACGAAGGTCTATAAAGGATTTGCCCCGTTCCGGGTGGACGATCTGACGGTGGTCAGTCTCGAACTGGGCGACTCCTATGTTATTTTCAGCCCCTACCTCGAGGCGCACCGGGGATCTCCTCCCATGTACTACACCTCGACGGCAACCGACGATCCGAGCCGGCAATCAATCCGGTTGATGGGCACGCCGATCCAGGCAAATGCGGCGATTCTCACCAGCGACGGCCAGGGCTACCTGGGCAACAACCTGTATGCAACGCGCTGCTCCGCCCGCTACTTCAATTGCGTCACGGCTTACATCTCGATTCCCGAAGCGTTCCTGGCCAATCGCGGCGAGATGAAGGTCATACTAGCTCTGGGCGGGCCGGCCGGCGGTCTGTTCGGCTTTGTCGTCGCCCTGCTCTACCGGCGCAACCGCAGCCTGAACCATCAGCTGCGGCGTGCGATTCAGATGGACCGGTTGCGGGTGGTGTATCAGCCAATTGTGAATCTGGCCAGCGGAGAAATCGAGGGGGCCGAGGCGCTGGCGCGCTGGACCGACGAGGAAGGCTTCGCGGTCGGCCCCGATATTTTCGTCAAGATCGCCGAGGAACGCGGTTTTGTGGGAGAGATCACCCGGCTGGTGGTGCGCCACGTCCTGCGCGACTTTGCGGTGACACTGCGCGCCCATGCGGATTTTCGAATCAGCATCAACGTGGCCGCGGCGGACCTGGGCGATCCCCGCTTCCTGCCCATGCTGGAGCAGTCTATGGATCAAGCGGGAGTTTTGGCTGCGAGCGTGGCGATCGAGATTACCGAGAGTTCCACCGCGCTGCACCAGGTGGCCATGGAGGCGATTCGCCATCTGCGCCGCCTGGGCCACCAAGTCCATATCGACGACTTCGGCACCGGCTATTCCAGCCTCTCCTACCTGCACGATCTTTCCGTGGACGCGATCAAGATCGATCGGTCGTTTACACGTGCTATCGGTACAGATGCGGTGACGGTTTCGATTCTTCCGCAGATTCTTGCCATGGCCGAGAAGCTGCACCTGCAAGTGGTTGTGGAAGGAATTGAAACCAGCCAGCAGGCCGCTTATTTTTTCGGCGGGGCGAAGTCGATTCTTGGCCAGGGCTGGTTCTTCGGACGCCCGGTCCCGCCAGAGGAGTTCCTTCCACTACTGGCCGCCTCGAAGCAACTTCGCTCGCAAGGCAGCATCGAGCAGGACGCGATCTACTTTGCAGAGGGGAGTTGAGCGCACGCGGGCGATGCGCAGTAAGCTGGTATGCATGCGATGGCGGTTCCGCAAAAACGACGCCACAGCGTTCTCACTCCAAGACATTTTCGTTTTGTGCCGAGGACATGAGCTATGACAATTGTGGCTGATGCGACAGTAGACAATTGAGGATGACATGGACCCGCAGGACGAAATCGAAGAGGTTCAGGAACCCGGCCAGCTGGAGATGCTGGCGCAGGCCTTCTGCGAGCAGCTGATGGCCTGCCTGGATGAGTGCGCGCGCGGGCGGCGGGGGCTGTTTTCCGACGTTGCGCTGCTGGGCGAGGACGAAGATTGCGCCTGGCCAGAGGCGGCGCGGCTGCGCGAACTGGCAGTGGCGTTGCAGGGGATTCTGGCACAGCAGGAAGAGCGGAATGCGCTGTGCGACGAATTTCTCGACCTGTGCTCGATGCATGGCGAGAGCCATCCGGGCGAACGCAAGCTGGCGCGGGCGCTTCTGGAGCGGATTGAGCGGGGCGAGGTGGGCGCGCAGCCGGAAGGGAAGAATCGGCCATGGTGATTGCGCATGCATTTCTGGCGCTCATAGCCGGCTTTGCCGTGATTGTGGCGCTGGTGATGGGGCTGGCGGCGCTGGTCGCCCGATTCGTGCCGAGCTGGACGGGCTCGGAGGCTACGCCGCAAGTTTCGTACGCTTTCGTCAGCCTGGGTTCCTCCTTTCTGGCATCCGCGGCGGGCGGATACGTGACCGCGTGGGTCGCCGCGGCCAACCCGCTGATTCACGTGCTGGCGCTAGGAATTATCGTTCTGGCGCTGGCGGCGCTGAGCGCGCTGCAATCCAAGGGCAAGCAGCCGATCTGGATTCAGTTGGCGCAGGTGGCGATTTCTCCCATCGGCGTGCTGGTTGGAGGACTGCTGCGGTTGAGGGTGGTGGGAGTTTTATAGATTGTACCACTTGATTGATCTGTGCCACTATAGTAGAATGGTGTCACAGATCAAGAAAGGTGGCACAGATGGAAGTATTGGAACTTCAAGAGCAAGAGGTCGTTTGGGAACGCCCCAAGTTTGTAGAGGATCAACGTGCTCGGATGCGCATTGGGGCGAAAGGGCGGCTTGTGATTCCGGCGGCGATGCGGGAAGAGCTGGGGATATCGGACGGCGATATGCTCATCCTGCGCGTGGTGGACGGGGAGTTGCGCATTGCAACGAGGGAAAGCCGTCTTCGCCGTGCCCGAGAATGGATTCGGCAGCATATCCCACCGGGAGTCTCGCTTGCCGACGAGTTGAGCGCGGAGCGGCGCGAGGCGGCCAAGTATGAATGAGGTCGTACTCGATGCCTCTGCCATTCTCGCCTATCTTCAAGAGGAACGTGGCGCGGAGAATCTGACCAAAGAAATACTCGATCATGCCGTCGTCAGTACGGTGAACCTCGCCGAGGTGCAGTCCAAGCTCGTCAAGAAGGGGCACGATCCCGAGGAAGCCTGGGAGGAAATTATATCGCTCGTAAAAGGGGAAGAGCCATTCACCAGCGATCAAGCCAGGATCGCCGGCGATCTGATCACGACGACGGAGAAGTATGGTTTGTCTTTGGGCGATCGGTCGTGCCTGGCGCTGGCGATTGCGCTCAAGGCTCCGGTCTATACGACCGAGCAGGCTTGGCGAGAGCTGAAGGTGGGCATTCCGATCCATGTGATTCGGTGAACGCATGGCCGCGCAATTCAAGCCCCAGCCGTACCACCACATAACGCCGAAGTTCCCATGGCCGAGATGCCGACCTACGGTACCCTTCTAACTTCCATTCGGAAGACCCCAGGCGTCTTCATCGTAAAAACTTCCCGGCTGGATTAATAATTGTCTGATTGGAACGTCATCACTATGAACAGACAAAAAGGGGAGCCAGTGGCCGCTGCAAGCCCAGTCATGCCGTCCATGGAGAGCTGTGCGATTCTTTCGCAATTGTTCGCGGAGCATCATCGGCGCGTTCTCATAGCGGCCTGGCGCATCACCGGCAGCATGGCCGATGCGGAGGATGTTGCGCAGGCGGTGTTTCTGCGTCTGGCCGGCGGTAAAGGGCCGCCCATCGCGAATGCCGGCAGCTACCTTTACAGGGCAGCGATCAACGGGGCTATCGATCTGCTGAGGCGACAGAAAGCCGCAGCGGCGGAACCGCTTGAGGCCGCAATCGAAGTCTCTGCCTGGCAGGGTAGTTCCCCTGAAGCAGAGGCCTCAAACCGGGAGATTGGCGCCTGTCTCAGGCTTGCGATCGGCGAATTGGCTCCGCGCGCAGCTGAAATGTTCACCTTGCGCTACCTGGAAGAGTTAGGGAATCGGGAGATCGCGGACTTGATGGGAACTTCGCAGGCGGTTGTCGCTGTGACCCTTCATCGGGCGCGAACCAAGCTGAAAAAAAGACTCAGAGAATTGAAGCGGGGAAGACAATGAGACGCGATGACGAGAAGCTTCTGAATGATGCAGTACGGGCAATGCAAGCCGACGAACCCGATGCCGCGCAGGTAGCAGCCTCCGCCGGGCGAGTCGCCGCCCGCCTGAATATCGACTTCGTCGCCAGCGGCGACCGGTTCAGCAACGCACTGCGGCTGACAATTGTGAATCGGTCCGCGCCCGCCACGACACGCGCGTCCGATTGGCAGCCACGGCGATTCGGCTGGGCGCTGGCCGCATGCTTTGCGCTGATGGCTTGCGCACTTTTTCTCTACAAGGCCTATTGGCAAATTCCGGCTGGAGTCCGGGCCGAGGTGCGATCCGTCGACGGTTTCGCCTATCGCATCTCCAATACGGGAGATCGTCCGCTCTCTGCCGGAGACAAATTAGCCGAGGGTGAACATCTGCGCACGAGCGGGGGCGCGCATGCCGTTCTTCAGCTCACAGATGGATCGACCGTTGAGGTCAATGAACGAAGCGACCTTGGAGTCGGAGCCAGGGGCCGCAGCATGACCGTCACGCTCGACACCGGATCCGTCATTGTGCAAGCCGCCAAGGGCGTCTCCGGTCATTTGTATGTAAAAACGCCGGATTGCCGCGTTGCATTCACAGAGACGATCTTCTCCGTCAATGCAGGAATCAAAGGCTCGCGGGTGGCGGTCCTGCAAGGCTCCGTTCACGTGATGCATGACGGAGTCGATACGCTGATCGAGGCCGGCGGCCAGGTGGCGACGAGCGGCAACCTGGGCGCCGCGCCGGTTGAAGATCAGATCGCCTGGAGCCATGATCGCGACAAGTACCTGACTTTGCTGGCGCAGCTATCCGCACCTCAGAACCAGGTCAATCAGATTCCATTTCCCTCGCCTGGATCCACCAGCGAGATGACAAACAGCCCCAATTCATCGAGAATCGATCATCCCGGCAAGAAGGTTCTCGAAAACAGCGGTAAGGGAGAAAGTCAGTATTCGATCGCGGAGCATCCCGAATCGAATGGCCAGCCCGAGAATCATATGAACCTGCAAATGGCAGGAACGAGCCAAGGAGTGGCCGTCCCCGCTCCCATGGCTTCGCACGACTTCATCACGCCGAAGGCGGCGATAGCTGCCCCGGTGGCCAAGTTTACGGTTGCGCAACTGGAGCAGACGCTGGCAACGGCGCATGACCGGCCGGATGCGGAGGTGGCGCGGCAGCTCTCCGGCCTGGAGCTTAGCGAGCGGCTGAACACAGCCAAGCTCGCGCAACTGAAAGCGGATATGCCGGGCGACAAGGCCCGCGAGCAGTTGGTGATCCTGGCCGATTCGGCGGCGTTTCTCGATCCGCCGGCGGCGGAGATTCCCGCGGACGCCGCGCCGGACCCAGCCGCGGCGCATCAGATGCTGACGCAGGTGGTGAATTACGTAAATACCACTACCCGCCAGTTGCCGAATCTCATCGCGGTTCGCGATACGATCGGCTTCGAGGACCAGCCGCAAGAAGATGTGCAGGGCGAAACCGGCATCGCCACAACGGCTGCCATGCCCCTACACACAGTGGGCAAGTCCAGTGTCTCGGTGACATATAGCGATCACAAGGAAGTGGTGGATAAGAAGGCGGTGAACCATGGAGCGCATATTAACGGCCTGGCCACTTCGGGCGAGTTTGGGCCGGTCCTCATCGTGGTAGTGGGGGATGCGCTTCAAGGAAAGATTACGTGGGGCCGTTGGGAGCAGGGCGCGAACGGGAAAGAAGCGGTCTTCCACTACGCGGTTCCCAGCGATAAAGCGCACTACCCGGTGCAGTTCTGCTGCCAGTACTACGGATTACGACAGGATACCCTTCCGGCCGTGAACCCGTTCAAGGAGATCGTCGGCTATCACGGTGAGATTGTCTTCGATCCTGCGAGTGGCGCCATCCTTCGCATCACGATGGAGTCTGAACTTCCCCATGGTGAACTGGTTACCAAAGCCAGCCTCATGATCGAATACAGTTCGGTTGAGATAGGGGGACAGAAATACATCTGTCCGGTAAGAAGCGTCTCCAATTTGAAGGCTTATGATGAACTGCCCACCGGGATGTTTTCCATGTCGAAATACAGGGGTCCGACAAAGAACTATTTGAGAGATGTTGCATTCTCGCAATATCGCAGCTTCGGCACGGAGTCGCGGATACTCGCCGGCGGCAGCTTGGCTCCAGGTGAGCCATCTGGCCCCGTTTCAGCGGATTCACCGAATTCCATCCCGTCCCGTGCTGTAACTCACTGATCGGGAAATGAACCCGGAGTTATCAAACAGGGCAGGCTGACCGGGTTGCGAGTCAATAGTAAAGAACATTAGACTTCAGCGGTAGCTCACCAAGGAGATATTCGGATGCGGAGACTTTTCACACTCTTCTTGCTGGCAGGATTAGCTCTGCCTGTGTTTGCGGCGAAAGACACCCCGGTGGCGAAGGTTACGGTTGCGCAACTGGAGCAGGCGCTGGCAACAACGCACGACCAGCCGGATGCGGAGGTGGCACAGCAGCTTTCCGGCATGGAACTTACGGAACGGCTGAGCACGGCCAAACTCACCCATTTGAAGGCGAATCTGCCGGGCGGCAAAGCCCAGGAGGCGCTGGTGATCCTGGCCGATTCGGCGGCATTTCTCGATCCGCCGGCGGGGGAGATTCCCGCGGATGCCGCGCCGGACCCGGCCGCGGCACGCCAGATGCTGACCGGGATTGTGAACTATGTCAATACGACCGTTCGCCAGTTGCCTAATCTGATGGCGGTGCGGGATACAACCGGCTTTGAGGACAGGCCGCAGCAGGATGAGCAAGGGCCAACCGGCATAGCCACAGTGGCCGCCATGCCCTTGCACTCCGTGGGCAGGTCCAGTGTAACGGTGACGTACCGCGACCGCCAGGAAGTGGTGGATGAGAAGGCATTGAAGCATGGTCCGAAGATTGGCGGGCTGGAGGTCAAGGGCGAGTTTGGGCCGATTCTGAGCCGGGTGGCTGCCGATGCGCTGCAGGGCAAGATAACATGGGGCCGTTGGGAGCAGGGTGCCAGCGGGAAAGTGGCGGTCTTCCACTACACGGTTCCCAACGAGAAGTCGCATTACCTGGTGCAGTTCTGCTGCTATTTTGACGGATTTGGTTCTGACGGAACTCCGATTATGCGCGTCTTCAGCGAGAACGCCGCCTATCACGGGGAGATCGCGTTCGATCCGGCGAGTGGAGCGATTCTGCGCATTGCGATGGAGGCTGAATTGACGGCTGGGGAACTGGTCTCCAAGGCCGCCATGCTGGTCGAATACGGGCCGACGGAGATCGCTGGGAAGACCTATGTCTGTCCTGTGAAGAGCGTCTCCATTTTGATGGCGCATACGGGGCAGCAGAGCGGGATGGTTTCCAAGGAGCATTACAAGGGGTCCGCCAAGACCTATCTGAATGACGTTGCATTTAGGCAATATCGCCGCTTTGGTTCCGAGACGCGGATTTTGGCCGGAGACGACGGAGACTCGAGCCAGCCGCGCGGGCCTGCCTCGGCGGATGCGCCGTATTCTCCTCCATCGAGGACGGCAACCCACTGAGCGTGGGATGAGGCGCGCCGCATTCAAGCTCCACCCGCACCCCGCATCGGCTACAATTGCCGGTGTTGGTATCGCGGAGGCCTGCCCTGTTTGCTGCGCTTGAGATCTCGATGAATTCCGCCGCCAGTCTGCCGATCGGACTGGCGATGCGCCTCAGCGCGCTGCTGGCTTTTGCGTCCCCGAACAGCCTGCGCCACCAGATCAAGGCGATGCTGGACGCCGACCGGACCTTCACCGGGCTTTATCACTGGAACTGGTTTGACGCGTCGGTGCTGCTGCCCTACTTCCTGGTGATGATCGTGCTGGCGTTCTACGGCGTGCACCGTTACACCATGTGCTACCTGTATTTCAAATACAAGAAGAACTACCGTCCCGATCCTCCGAAGCACTTTGAGGAACTGCCGCGCGTGACCATCCAACTGCCCATCTTCAACGAGCAGTTCGTCATTGACCGGCTGATCGAAGCGGTCTGCGCGATCGAGTATCCGCGCGAGAAGCTGGAGATCCAGGTGCTGGACGACTCGACCGACGAGACCCAGCAAGTGGCCGCCGGCATTGTGGCGCGCTATGCGGCCCTGGGCCATCCGATCAGCTACATTCACCGCACCAATCGCCACGGCTACAAGGCGGGGGCGCTGGACGCCGGGCTCAAGGTGGCCAAGGGCGAGTACGTGGCCATCTTCGACGCCGACTTTGTGCCGCCGCCGGATTGGCTGATGAAGGTGATCCACCACTTCGCCGAGCCGGAGATCGGCATGGTGCAGACGCGCTGGAGCCACATGAACCGCA
>Ga0326727_10018593_pt1 | contig 14161 bp, 11 predicted proteins | sample MB2enrmetagenome_FD_207643 | JGI IMG/M metagenome (GOLD analysis project Ga0326727, IMG submission 207643) | Lab enriched peat soil microbial communities from McLean, Ithaca, NY, United States - MB29MY | ecosystem: Environmental > Terrestrial > Soil > Wetlands > Peat | place: USA: New York...
GATCCAGGAAGAGTTTTTTGATGCTTCGAGCTTGCTTCGACAAGCCCATGAAGTCAATATCAGCATATTTCCGTTCTAGAGATCGATGGGTCGCGCTTGGGCAATGAAAGCGAATTGCCAATCCGCCGAACAGTCTCAAGATTACGTTTTGTTTGTCAGCTAGATCAATAATTCTCTGAGTTTCCTTAACTATGTCAGCAAGAGGAGTAGTTGACGCTTCATTAGCCACTTAGAATCAACTCCATGAATGCGGTATGTTTCCGTTTCTCATTAAAGAGCAATATTAAGTGACCTTCGGAACATTTTCAACTTTGAACATAGCCTCGATAGCCAACGCTCCCACAAACTGATTAACCTATGATGGTAGGCGTTAGGAGCCAGTGCAATAGTTGACGATTAAGAGAATTGATGCGATCCCAGTTCGAATGCCGATGCACGGTTTTACTGACGCGTATTCAACGTATTCAATGAATCAATTTGTCCTTATTCGTATAGAGAATGATGATGGGAAGATTGGTTATGGAGAAGCTCCATGCACGGTTACGGTCGGATTCTACGGGGAGACATTAGAATCAACGACGATCGCTATCAGAAATTACATTGCGCCCGCATTGATCGGAGCAGATCCGTTGAATGTGCGAAAAGCCATTTTAATCGTCAATCAGACGCATGGAGCAGCATTCCTAGCAAAGACAGGTATTGACATCGCCTTACATGACCTCGCCGGCAAGATACTCAACGTTCCCACATCCACTCTTCTGGGTGGAGCACAGCGAGCAACTCTTCCTGTAGCATCTGAAATCGGAATTGTCGAACCTGAACAGGCGGCAAAAGAATCGATACGGCTGGTCGAGTTAGGTTTCAAGGTCATCAAATTAAAGGCCGGAAACAACGCCGAAACTGATGTTAAGAACGCGAGGGCCGTCCGTGATCAGGTTGGCGACGAAATTGAATTACGAGTCGATCCAAACGCGGGCTGGTCCCGCTATGAGAGTTTGAAGGCAATAAAGGAATTAACCAAATGTGATTTGGCATATGTTGAACAGCCGCTTCCCCGATGGGATCTCGAAGGGCTAGCATATCTGAGAAAAACTACGGGTGTACCGATAATGCTCGACGAAAGCGTCTGGGATCCTCACGACGTGATAAAAGTGGTGGAGGCTAAGGCTGCGGATTTAATCAATATCAAGATAACCAAAGCTGGTGGGTTGAAGAATTCGATTGACATTTACACTACTGCCCAAGCGTCAGGAATACCCTGCATCGTTGGCACGGAACTTGAAGCATGTGTCGCCGCTCCAGCAAAACTTCAACTTGCCTCGTCCTTCGAGGATCTTCCCTTCGCAGTTGAATTCACTGAACTGGCTTACCAAAATATGCTCCTTGATAAACCGTTGAAAATTGAGAACGGTTGCTTGCATTTGCCAGGAGGTCCAGGTTCAGGTCTATACCCGGACATGAAGTCTATCGAGCAGCACAAAGTAGCGGTGTAATCAAAAAGATAACTCAAACATTTCAAGTATGATGATGGACTCATGAATAGCTCATATCGAAAAATCGAACGTTGATGATTCATGACCACTCGAAATGATCTCGGAACAGTGAAAACCAACGTTTTTAGACGAATCGACGAAACATTTCCACAACAATGCTCATTTCTTCAACGACTGATATGCATCGAAACGGTAAACCCGCCAGGAACATATGAGGAGATCATGAAATTTCTCAGCTCCTTCGCAGCTGAGAACGGTTTACGAAGTGAAATCTTCGAAACCCCACCGCAGAAGTGTGTGGCTGCAGGTCTCGACGCTAACGAACGCAGATTAAGCATCAAAATAACCGAAGGTAACTCGCGACCCAGAATTCTGCTCTTAGCTCACGCGGATACCGTTCCAATAGGTGACAAAGCATTGTGGAAACATGACCCGTTCAAAGGAGAGATTACTGAAGGAAAAATGTACGGAAGAGGAGCGTGTGACTGCAAAGGACGAATCGCTGGCTACGTGTTCGCGTTATTAGCGTTGAAACAAGAACTTAAGTCGCTTCCGTCTGAAGTCTCAGTTGCAGTCACCGCTGATGAAGAAATAGGAGGTGAGACGGGCGCTAAGTACCTTCTAGATGAGAAGATACTGGACTGCGATCTCTGCATCGGAGAAGGCTACACTTGGGAAGTGTTCCATGGATTCAAGGGTCTGCTCTGGTTCCGGATCACAATTAAAGGGGCCACGGCGCATGGATCAACACCTCACCTTGGTATCAGCGTCGTGCCAGCATTGGAGGATTTTCTTAGACAACTTAGAGAATATCGTGAGCAAAAATTATCCTCATCCGTTGGATTGTCGGATACGACTATGAACGTTGGAATAGTTCATGCAGGCTCGAAGATCAATATGGTACCTGATCTTGCTACCCTCGAGATCGATTGCAGAGTCGGAAGTAATCATAAAATAAAACAAATCGTCGCTGAAGTCTCGGAAATTGTGAAACGGGTCAAACATGCTAATCCAAAAGTTTCGATAACTCTGGATATTCCGAATGAGAGCGAACCGATCGCATTGGATCCACAACATAACCTCGTGAAAACAGTTCACTCAGCCGTGGAAGAAGTCGCGGACAGAAAAATCCCAGTCACACTCTGGTTCGCACATTCAGACACCATGCACTTCCTCAAGAAGGATATACCCTCCGTTAATTACGGTGCTGGAAAAGCCGGCGTAGCTCACATCACCGATGAGTACATAGACTTAGAAGATTTGAAATTGTCAACGAAAGCCGTAGCGTTATCTATTCTGAAACTTATGGCGGCGTAATGCAAACGATGCCTGAACTGGAGGATTTTGATCAAATTTACTTCAGACGACCGATGACTATTCAAGACTACAAAGATTGCGAAGACGTTCAACGAAACGCATGGGGAATGGGTGAGGGTTCCGCCGAAGTCGTACCATTACTTGTGCTCCGCCCGATCAATGAGAAGGGCGGATTCATCACGGTCGCATACGATGGCAAAAACAGACCGATTGGTACGACAATTTGCATCCTCGGAAAACATGAAGAAAAACGTATTCTGTATTCCCAATTGACCGGCGTCATCCCGGAATTCCAAAGCAAAGGCGTAGGGAGAATGCTGAAACTTAAGCAACGGGATTACGCGATGAAACAGGGTTACGACCTGATCTGCTGGACCTATGACTCCATGCAGAGCATAAACAACTGGTTCAACCTAAACAAACTAGGCGCGTTGACAAGAGCGTATTACGTCAACTACTATGGAGAAATGGAGGACAGAGTAAACGAAGGATTGCCCACTGACCGTTTCCTCGCAGAATGGTGGATAAAGAGCCAAAGGGTGAAGAAAAGGACTAGCTCACGCTCGCCTTTCGTAAGTAGTCAAGTCGACGACTCGCTAGTAGCTAATCCTACTAAAATCGAATCCGGTGTCCGTATACCGACTGGCCAGTCTTCCTTGAAACGATCAGACTATGTACTCGTCGAAATCCCGTACAGTTACGATAAGCTGCGTAAATTCAACCGACAAATTCTCATTAAATGGCGAGAGGAGACACGCAAACTGTATGTGCGATTGTTCAAAACTCGATATATTGCAACCGAAGTCATATTGGATAAATCAGATTATCCGCGTAGTTTCGTAAAACTAGAGAGGAGGCCATTAGAACGAATTCTCAGGCACTAACGCCCGTAGACTCTGTTGAGATACGTGAGATCAGTTTACCATTAGTTTCTCCGTTCGAGACTAGTTTCGGAGTAGAAAACGTCAAAGAAGCTGTCATTGTAATACTAAAGAAGAATGACGTGACCGCCTACGGTGAATGCGTTGCGGCAAGTGGGCCATGGTATAGCGAAGAAACCATAGCCTCCGCGAAATACATAATAAAACAACTACTTGCGCCAATAATACTGAAAGAAGAACTTGTCAGCCCTGCTGCATTCATCGACCGTACGAAGGCGGTACGCGGAAACAACATGGCTATTGCAACTGTCGAAATGGGTTTATGGGATCTAATGGGAAAACTCAGCGATACAGCTCTCTCAATACTTATCGGCGGTGAGAAGAAAGAGGTTCAGGTAGGAGTTAGCATTGGAATCCAACCGACAATCGGCGGTCTTCTAGACAACGTCAGATCGTATCTAAATGACGGTTACGGAAGGATTAAAATCAAAATTAAACCGGGCTACGACCTTGAACCCGTCAAGGAAATCAGGGAAAAGTACCCCAAAATCCTCCTGCAGGTCGACGCCAATTCAGCCTATTCGCTTCAGGATTCAAAAATGCTCAGTGAACTAGACAACTTCAACTTACTGCTCATCGAGCAACCATTAGCCCACGATGATATAATCGACCACTCGAAACTACAAAAACTCCTCAACACGCCAATATGTCTCGACGAAAGCATACACACCGTCGAAGACGCGCGGAAAGCGATCGAGATTGGAGCATGTCGAATCATAAACGTAAAGGCCGGCAGAATGCGTGGCCTCAGATGCTCCAAGAACCTCCACGACCTATGTCGACGACACCAAATCCCAGTTTGGTGCGGAGGAATGCTCGAAACCGGGATAGGCCGAGCCTTCAATGTCGCGCTGGCGTCTCTCCCCGGTTTCACTTTACCCGGTGACATATCCGCTAGCAAACGTTACTTTAAACGCGACATAATTACCAAGGAATTCGAACTCACAAAAGACGGCACATTGAAAGTGCCCACTGCTCCAGGAATAGGTGTGGATGTCGATCCGAAGCTTCTTGACGCCTGCACTACATCAAAAGAAACACTCACAGCGCAGCGATTCAGATCTTGACTATTACACTTAACTTTGGGATCTTGAAAACCTATCAATCTGGAGGGTTAATTTGAAGAAATACGCTAGAAAACTAGGAATACTCGGCGGTATGGGGCCAGAGGCTACCGCAAGCTTATACCTTAACATCATCAGTAGATGCCAAAACGAACTGCACGCGAAATATAATTCTGATTTTCCACCGATCATCATAAACAGTTTTCCTGTACCCGACGGACGAATGTGGACCGAATTCAATGAGATCAACGTAAAAAGAGCCCTTGCGGGCAGTGTCAAGCTCCTCGAACGGGCCGGCGTAGATTTCATCGCGATTCCATGCAATTCCGTACACCACTTCTTACCCGTAATGCGCAAAGCCGTTCACATCCCAATCCTCAGCATAGTCGACGAAACAGCCGAAGAAACCAGGGAGAGAAAGATTGAAAAAGTATTACTGCTCGCCACCAAATTTACAGCAAATCACCAGATTTACGATAAATCATTAACCGATCGCGAAATCACACTGATCAAACCGCGATCAATGCAACAACATATCATCAACGAAATCACAATTAGAGTCGAGTCAGGCCGCCGTAACCAAGCGGATAAAAACAAAATAATACACATCGTTAACGAAGTGAAAGAAAAAACTGGGATTCAGGGTGTTATCGGAGGTTGCACCGAAATCCCGCTTCTCATCAAGTCGAAAGATATCTCACTGCCTCTCCTCGATACGATCGACATCCTAGCTGAATCATGCTACGAGTTGATCTGTGGGAAAAGAAATCTCGATAAGTCATAGGCCTGTAATCCGTTGCTGTATCGAACCTCATCTACGCGTGCAAATGACGGGCCAGATCTTGTACGTCACCTGCGAATCTAAATCCGCAAAGAGTAGGCAGTAATGTAATTGTCCGGTTGATTTACGTTAGTCGCTGATGATTGACTTATCCTGGCGGAATCTCCTTGTATACAAGCGATAGGTCGAGTCCTCGTGACTTTTGAATAGCTTTGGCTGCGAAGAAGTAAATCACACCAATTACGAAGATTACACCGAGTATTACTAGGGAGACGCTTGATAGGTTCGTTGGGATTCCCGCGTAACCAGGATTCAAAAATACGAACAGATCCATTACGATAACGGACAATGCTCCCAAGACTCCCATTATCGTCATGGTTGGTATAGGTCCAATACGCCCTTTTACAAAGCCTGGGAGAGCTTCGAACGATTCCTTCCGGATGAACGGGAAGACTGCTGCTGATGCACAGGCAACAAGCCAGGCAGTGTTAAAGCCAGTGGTAAAGTTGGTAAAGGAGAAGGCCAACGAGAACCAAGCGTAGTATGCTGTGCCTGCGATCGCGATGACCGTGATTGTCACAACCGATCGGACTGGCGTGTGATATTTCCTATGAGTTTGAGAGAACCATGTAGGTATTACGGCGTCGTAACTCCACGCGAATAAGTTTCGTGTGGCAACTAGGTAGAATGTCATGGCGAGAAGGTAAAGCCAACATATCATTCCAGCCAGAGTAAGAAGTACGATCCCAATGTTAGGCGCTGCGATATCCACTATCAGAGGTATGTATGGGGCTGTAGGTAAAGCGTAGGAAGATGGGACATTAAACGCTAGATAACTCAGCGAAGCTAGGAACGTGTAACCCGTTGCGTTGAATAGAGCTGATCCAAGAACTATTGTGAAAATTGTAATAACGAATAGGGGTATCAGTGTTGACCATGTTGCGGTGCGGCCGACATCCTTGATTTCTCCTGAGAAGAAGTTAACGACATTGGCTCCTCCCAATGTGAAGTAGCTGATTGGGAGCGTTGTTATTGTTCCAGCTAATATGACGTTCCAGTTAGGGCTAATTGTCATCCCGTTTTGTTGCGCTGCCTGAATGATCATGTGGTAGCTGTCCGGATTGTTCGTGTAGGACTGCGCGAAACTATTGAAGGAGTTTACGAAAGCACTCTGAGGCGTTATCGCTAGGACCACGATCCACGTGAACACCGTGATCATGCCGATTAAGAATGCTACGAAATTCACAACCTTGAGCCATTTCACCTCTACGATCATTAGCACCATGATGAAGAGCATGGTTACGGCTCCGATTAGGAAAGACCAGAGAGGCTGAGTCGCGACCTGCGAAAGTGAAGTCATGTAACTGCTATTCAGGACGGCGCCGCCCACGGCCAGGGATGATGATATGGCTGTGGAGGCCATGAAGAGACAATTCCATGCGATGCCTAGGATGGCTATCACGGTCCAGAAGAAATTGTTCGCGAAACCCAGAGTCGGATTTATCGATCTGCTCACGAACACATAATCGCCGCCTGATCGTGGCATTGCGATCGTAATCATTGAATATGTCATAACAACGAAGAAGTTCAGCGCCATTGCGATCAGTAGGCTCAGAATGAAATTGTAAGACGGAGCGAATGCCAGGCTCGTTGAGAACACAAGCAAGGTTCCAGAGCCCATGTTCAACATTCCCATAGCGAGTATGAATGCGTCCCACAATCCGAATGGTCTCGTTAGGCCGGTTGCCTTTCTTACGAAAACTTCCTTACTCATTCCAGGTCGATTTCGGTACCCTATAATCGCTATATAATATAGAGCCTCAATTTCATGACATGGAAATAAGTTAAACTATCTGGTACTCCGCGATTATTTTAAAGAGAATTAACCGCCTCAAATCGTTCGTAAAACTATATTCAATACTGTAATCAATGTTGATGCTGCCATAGGTGAGGCATGTCTTGTCAAAGATTTTCGTTTACGTATGGTTCGATGTTGAAGACTACATTACGAAAGAATCGAATGATCTCCCACAAACAGCATTTAGAATTTTGAGGAAGTACAACGTTCCTGTCACTTGCAAGTTGGTTGCTGAGAAAGTCAGGTTTCTACAGGAGAACGGACGAAATGACGTTCTCAAGGCTATCGCTGAATATGACGTCGGCTATCATCTGGACACCCATAGCCGTCATCCTACGCTCTATGAATATCTGGCTGATCTGGACACATGCGCTGGAGCAAAAGAATTCTATGCAAGAGAAAAGCAAGGATTCGAGTTGGTCAAGCAGGTTTTCTCAAGAAATCCTTCATGCTTTGGTCATCCAGGCCCTGCATGGGCTCCCCACGTCTATCCGGCACTAACCGAGATGGGAATTCCAATCTACTTAGACGAGACTCCGATTGTGAACTTGAATAATCAGCCTTACTGGTACTGTGGTGTTCTGAATCTTAACGGAGCGAATCGTAACTTCATAGTGTTCGATTACACTTTTGAAAATCCGAAAGGCGTAGCAGTACTGAAGCGAAAATTCAAGAAAATGCATGACACTCTAAGCAAGAGTGACGGTGGAGCCATCAGTATTCTCTTTCATCTTCACACAACTATCAACAAAAAGTTCTGGGACGCCGTTAACTTCGGTAAAGGTAAGAATAGGACTAGGGAAGAGTATACGCGGCCGCCGGCCCAACCTGCGAAGATAACAACTCGAGCTTGGGAGCAATTCGAAGAATTAATTCGGTTCATCTCATCCTTCGATGATGTCGAATTTATCACGGCGACACAAGCAGCAAAAATCTATGGTCAACCGATAAGCACCGCCCTGACTAAAAATGACTTACGCAAGGTTGTCAAACACTTTCGAAAATCCACGGATTATCTCGAAACCAAATCAGAATATATCCTATCACCGGCACAGGCCTTGTATGCCGTGGCAAGAAGTCTAAGTGGATTACTAAATGGAACTGATCTGCCGGAGAAGGTGGAATTCAAAGAACCTCTGGGACCTTTGGTATCGACACGAACAGCTGGAGATAGGCGCATTTCCTCTAAAGATCTAGTCGTGGCTGCGCGCTCCGCTGTAGAATTTATGGACGAGAAGAATTGTTTACCTCAAAGTATCCACGTGGGCGACAATGCAGATCTGAGCCCCGAAGATTTCTTGGTGACTGCTTCGAAGTTGTTAGGCATCGTACTCGCCAACAAAACTTTACCGGAGAAATTGATGGTCTCGCGAGGAGCGGCGCCCAACGGTAAGTATGTGAACTCCGCGGCTTTCAAAAAGGCGTGTAAATGGACTGTGCTCCCGGCTAGGTTTAGGGCTCCAAAAATACTCGAACAGATTAAGTTGCAGGCTTGGACTCTAAGACCTGCCTATCCCGTTTCGAACTGATAGTTCAGCTTATCCTGAAACGAAGAGCCTGCTCTTTACTCCTTTTTCGTCAATGTTAACTATAATCCCGCGCAGTACGCCTTCTCCATATTCGCTTCCGGGATTGTAGCAGACGGTCCTGCCAATCTTGGTTTCGCCTCGTGCTTCATGAATATGTCCATGAAGGCCCATTAATGGTTGATATTTTTCTATGAGATTTTTCACAGCTGTGCTGCCCACAGGAACCATTTCGACACCCGTCCCCGGAACAACCACGGGTTTCAAGTCCTTGTCAAGCTTGGCTGCGGTATCAATTCCTGAATCGTAAGGCGGGCAATGGAAGTTGAAGATACAATTTTTCATATCCTTCACTTGCACGGCCATCTCTTCAATCTTCTTTTCTAACTCTTCTTCGGACAACTCTCGTGGGCTGTCCCAAGGCGTACGGTTGCTGTAACCGGAGCTGATCATCTCATGATGATCGTCGATTGTGACGACCTTTCCTTCCGGGTTAATGATTTCATTCGAGGAATTTAGTACATCATCGATCGCGAAAGCGTCGTCGTTTCCCGGCGTCATGTATACTTTGGCATTAAGTTCCTTCAATCGCTCTGCCGCTATTTCCATCCAGTGTTTTACTGTTTCAGCCATCAACTTGTTAAAGAGAGCATCGATCTTGGCAGGGTCTTTGTTGAGTTCATCCATTTCTGATGGATTTGTGTAATATGGATAAAATCCGTTGTATCGAATGTTGGCCTCGAGTTTCTCGATCGCCTCTTTGTTCGTGGCAGAGACATCTGTTCCTAGGAGCTTGGACTTGTACGATCCATCAGGCTGCTTTATTATCGGGACGATCATTTTTCCAGTCATGTCACCACCCATTATGACGACATTTGCCTTGTACATTTTTGCGGCATTCAGAAACTTAACGAAAACCTTCTCCGAACCATGAAGGTCAGTCGTGTAGAAGATTCTCGTCAGCATAACCGATTACTCTCTGATTGTTTCGTCAACATCGTTGTACCACTTCTTCTTCTCGCCGATTCTCGCTCTCATCTTAAACTTACTACTTTTCGGTTCATTTTCGATTCTGGTTAGCAGGCGATCGATCTTCGAAACCACATCTTCCTTATCATGTGGTGGAATATCGTAATCCTGCAAAAGTAACTTTGTTTTGTTTAGGTTATTCGTAACTGTATGATAGAAGCCCCAATCGCTGCTGAGCAATTTGGCTATGTAGGCTTCATTGATTGATTCTTTATCTGTGTCTCCGAGGCTATGAGCTCTGATAAGAATAATTGAATCCTTAACATCCTTCTCATTGATTCGGTGAATTTGCATCTTCTCAAGCAGAATATCTGCCAGAGATATTGTAGGGTAATCTACTTCCAGCCTGCCTCGAAAATCGACGGTGTGACTCATCTCGAGTTTGTCGAAGAATACGTCAACATGAAATTGTCCCTTCGGTTCTAGGTACATCTGTCTATATGCCCAGATTGATGGAGTTCGTCGAACTCGCGGTTCCGGGTTGAAACCTAGCGACTTGAAGAATGGTTCAAGTTTGTCCTGGAATTCTCCGTAGGTCATTACATCGATGTCTGTGAACTCCGTGTCACCGCTCAATCTTCCGAGGCTTTGGTGTAGACTAGCGTATTCGGGGCTGTGTATTCTAACTGCCAAGGCACCCAGCACTCTAAGAACAATTCCATTCTCGTTTGCCTTGTCGGCTAATCTGCGGGCTTCGTTAAGGAAATATTCGGAAGGGATAGGTGAATCTTTCATATTCACTGTGTAGACCTTCACTACCTCTCGAATCGTGTTCGGGCTTATTCAGAGCTTGCTATTAGCCATGTGACATGCTAGCGGTTCGGGATTAGATACGTGCTATTTCGGGCTTGTCAACATGCTGCTTCAAACAATTGGTATATTCATAATTGTCTAGGGTTGACCAGTCAGACTTGTGTAAATCATTGCGGCTCCTGCGGTCATGGCTAAACTTCCTACCACAAATAGGCCAACATTGAAAATCGCTGTGAACCATTGAACGAAGAGAAGATTATGTGATCGCATTGCTGAATGGAACAAAGCAGCTCCAGCCCCTAGCACCGCCAGCCCAAACAGGAACAGGTCGATACGCATCTTCGAATTCCTACCGCCTATATTTTGTTGGGAGTCTGTTCCCTTGAAGCCTTCCGACTTCGAATGTACCCAGATGCTGGTAAGACCGAGTTCCATCTCGACCATACTAATATTCCCGCGCTAACCTTGACCCCTACTGGATACTAAAATTTTCCCAGTGGTTATCCGAGCTGATCTCAATGTCTATAACGTCATTTTCACTCGGCTTTCGCGATAATTATCACATGTGAAATCTTAAAGGATTAGTTACTGAAACGTTTGGCTAATTTGACGCACGTCTCTTCAGGTGTTTCATATACCTCCTGTGTTCCAAGAAGGTATTGCAGCGCCCAAACGTCACTTACGAATTTCGATTTATATCCGTAACGCGACACTATTCGAGCGTTCACTCTGAACGCTCTTTCATCTTCGCCTAATGGTCCTGAATAAATCGCTGCGTTAAAGCTTCGAACGCCTATATCATTGTAGTACTGGAGGACCCTTACGATTCCTTCTGCTATTCCTCGCCAGTTCTCCGTCGTTAACTGATCGAAGTTTGCGTGATCAATAACCACTGCCTGCGCTTCATTCAGGCCGAGGGGCGCGAACGGTACCAACCAATGAACGTTCCTGAAATCCGAAAGGTATCGTAGGCCAAGTCTTTTTTCACTCTCAACAAGATCGGACCAATAATTCGCTCCGTTCTTCAGTTCGTATTCTCTTGATGCTCTGAACAATTCGGTAGTTGTCTGAAGGGGCATATCGCTCGACAAGGCTTGGATGTGTGCATGTGCGATCGTAGATCCAGCAGGAGGAAGGAAGTTGATCACGATGGTAGGATATCGGATCCCCGATGAGAAAGCGCGGACTTTGTCAAAATATTTCACACAAACACCAAAGGCATCGAGGAGCATTGGAACGGAAAACTCGCTCAATCGTAGGTCATGTTTTTGGGTTGGAACTACAATCGCATTGAAGTAATCATGAGCGAAGAGGCTTGGGAAACAGATGGCCTCATTGACTTGTATTCGCCCTTCCTGATCGATCTCGGGCGGAAACTTTGGGGCATATCTTTCCAGTCTTTCTGGACAGAAAGGGCAATTCTCTCGCGTTGACTGAGTCAACTCTTTCGTGAAGTCATCGTCCGATTCCATGAACCGTCTTACATATTCGAACCGGTTCTTCGAAACAAGAACTTTCCTGCCAGTCAATGGATCATGTCTGTATTGGAGGATTTGCGTGGCCGGTTCGAAATTATTGAGAGGGTCGAGTATGCGCGCTGTTCTCTCCGTGGACTCGAAAGTAATACCCATTGTGATCTGAGTTTGGTTAAGAATCGCGACAGTAAATATCAGTTGTCACATGTGATCAAAATTGGTATCGTTTCGTTTGACGTCGCTTTATACTTGCGGATGGACTATGGGTATTCCATCGGCGCCGTTGCATATCGAAGATGAAATTCGAACCAAACGGCTAAGAACCACCGCGAATTGCGGCCAGTATTAACGTGTTTGCTATGGCGTTGCGAGAAATTCTTCCTACGTCTACGCTGATCTTTCCTGAGGCTAAGCCAGGTATAAGCGTCCTAACGGAAATTCATCGGAAAAGCCTAGCCGATCCAAACGTTTTCTGGAGAAAAATCGCTGATGAACTGTACTGGACTGCTAAAGATGGTCCAGCGTTCGAGGAGATGAACCAACCTCCTTTCGGTAGATGGTTTTCAAATTGGAAAACCAATCTGTCATACAACGCCTTGGACCGGCATGTAGCTGGGCCTAGAAAAGACAAAATCGCCTTCCATTGGGAAGGTGAAAACGGCGAAAAGCGCAAATTCACATATACCGATCTATACAATGAAGTGAACAGGTTCGCTTCCGCACTTGAAAAGCTGGGTGTCAAGAAGGGAGACCGAGTTACAATCTATCTTCCCATGATTCCTGAACTTCCGATTGCGATGCTCGCAACAGTTAGACTCGGAGCTATTCATACTGTAATATTCGCCGGATTCGCCGCGCAAGCCGTTGCGAACAGAATCAAAGATTCAGGTTCTACCATCGTCATAACATCCGATGGAGCGTATAGAAGGGGCAAGACGATCGGACTGAAACCGCTTGTGGATGAAGCAATCAAGCTATCAACGGGAATAGAAAAGGTCGTGGTCGTCAGGCGAACAAACACTCCAGTGACCATGCAGCCGAATCGCGACTTTTGGTACCACGAGCTCATAAGTTCAGCAGAGAAGTATGTTGAACCGAAACAGGTCGAAGGGACACACCCGGCTTTCATTCTGTATACATCAGGAACAACTGGGAAGCCAAAGGGAACAACCCACGGAACCGGTGGATACATGACTTATGCCTACTACACGCAAAAAGCCGTCTTCGATGTCAACGAAAACGATGTTTATTGGTGCACTGCTGACATCGGTTGGATCACTGGTCACACTTACATAGTATATGGTCCACTGCTCTCGGGCGTGACCTCTCTAATGTTTGAAGGGGTTCCTGATTACCCCGAAGCAGACAGATGGTGGAGCCTGATCGAAAACTACAAAGTTACAATTGCGTACACCAGTCCAACCGCCATAAGAATGCATATGAAGTTCGGTGGCCAATGGGCTGCCAAACATGATCTGTCATCGTTAAGATTGCTTGGCTCAGTGGGAGAACCGATTAATCCCGAAGCCTGGTACTGGTTCTTCAAGAATATTGGACAAGAAAGATGTCAGATTGTCGACACATATTGGCAGACGGAGGGAGGTGGCATGCTGATCAGCCCTCAACCAGGTCTAGCAAAGATCCCTCTGAAGGCTGGCTCAGCTACATTCCCAATGCCAGGCGTTGACGCTGACATCTATTTGGAAGACGGCACTCCAGCCAAGATGGGCGAGAAAGGGTACCTTGTTATCAAACGTCCGTGGCCAGGGGAAATGATGACGCTTTGGAACGACCCTGAAAAATTCAAACAAGTCTACTACAGCAGATACCCGAACGTCTACTATGCTGGAGACTACGCTATGAAAGACAATGACGGTTACTTCTGGCTTTTGGGCCGCGCAGATGAGGTTTTGAAGGTAGCTGG
>Ga0326727_10018594_pt1 | contig 14161 bp, 9 predicted proteins | sample MB2enrmetagenome_FD_207643 | JGI IMG/M metagenome (GOLD analysis project Ga0326727, IMG submission 207643) | Lab enriched peat soil microbial communities from McLean, Ithaca, NY, United States - MB29MY | ecosystem: Environmental > Terrestrial > Soil > Wetlands > Peat | place: USA: New York...
CGCGTATGGATGTTCAAACAGACCGGTTGCGAACTTTACCCGGAGCACGCGCCGTACAGCCTCATCGACCACAGCCATTGGAACCTGGCCGGATTGGATGAGCCCTGGCAACTGCGTATCGTAGAAGTGCGACATCATATCGACATCGACGCCGGCGGTGATGGCCTTCCTGGTGGCAGTTGCGGGATCGAGCGCAACGCCGTGGTTCATCAATTCCATCACCGCTGTGTAATCGGAGACAACGAACCCGTTGAAGCCCCACTCTCCGCGCAGGATGCTGGTGAGAAGAAACGGATTGGCGCTCGAAGGTACGCCATTGAGGGAGTTAAAGGCGCTCATGATGGTAGCGGCGCCGGCCTCGACAGCGGCCTGGTATGGAGGCAGGTTGGTGCCTGGCGGCGGTTCCCGTGAGCAAAACCACGGCATCTAACAGGCTAGCCAGGCGCTCTTTTTAAAATTCGCTTGGCGATTCCCCTCAAAACGAGTGCGTTCAATGCACTGGAGTTGCAGTAATGGGCGGAATCCATCCATTCAGCCGAAGCCAGTTCTCCAGCAATCCCGGCCATGCAGAGAGGGTGAGATAACCCTGTGCCAATGCCGTGCCGTGCGTTCCTTCCTGAAAGAGATGAATCTCGGCCGGAACGCCGGCGCGAACCAGCGCCGTATAGAACGCCACACTGCTCAGCACCGGAACCTTCTCGTCCTTCAAGTTCGCATAGAGGAAGAATGGCGGCGTACGAGGGGTTACATGCAGATCGGGAGAATTGTCGTCTCTCAGCTCGGGCGAGGAATGATCGCCCAACAACCTGACATCCTCACTGGGCTTTGCAACACCCGGCTGCAATGACAGGGCGCCATAGGAGCTGACGACAAAGTCGGGACGGTCGCTCACCCGATCGATCGGATCGGCAGCTTGCGGGTTTCCGTCGTCAAAGTGCGTGCCAACCATTCCCACCATGTGACCGCCGGCGGAAAAGCCCCACATGCCGATCCGGTCGGGAACAATCGCGAATTCCTCCGCATGACTGCGAACCCAGCGTACCGCCCGGTAGCCGTCCAGCATAGGTGCGGAAACGGAATAGCGCGGCAGCAGGCGGTAGGTCAGAACGAAGGCCGTAATCCCGCGCAGGTTCAGCCACTCGGCAATGCGCGTTCCCTCCTTCTGATCTTCCAGGTAATGGTATCCCCCTCCGGGACAGACGATAACTGCCGTATGCGGGCCTGGCCCGGACGCACCGAAGATCTCCAGATGCGGCTTATCCTGCTCTTCCCCGCCCACTGCTCCTGGTGCTCCCGAGGGCCAGAGATACTCGATCTGTCCATGCGGCGAGTAGATTACAACATCGCTTCCTGCCGGCGCGCTTGTGCCGCCCATCTGCCCCTTCGCGCCGAACGGTGTAATGATGAAAATGACCAGAAGCACCAGCCATTTCCATCCGCGGAAACCCAGGTAGCCGCAAGGTGTCCGCGATGATGTTGCTCTTGAATCCCATTTCTTTTCCAGGGCCAGGTACCTCATTGTCGCCTCCACAGAGTTGCTGGTTCGCTTCGCTACGAAGTTAACGATCTATCCGCACTAGTCCGAAGCGCGGAAAAGTGGAAAGCACAGTTTGCTCTCCACTTTCCGACGCTCCGAAGTGTCATGCGCGGTTTAGTCGCATCCGTTGCCGAAAATCCCCAGCTTGCTTCCTCTGGTCCTAACTAGAACGTTAACCGCATCCCAAGCTGGATTTGGCGGGGAGTCCCTTGAGCGGAAGTAATCTTGCCGTCCGATGAGGACGCCACGCTTGCTGTTGGCGCGGCGAGACTCACCATGTTGAAGGCATTGCTGGCCTCACCGCGCACCTGCAATTTAATTCCATGTTCGATGGTGATATCGCGGAAGATCCCCAGGTCGATATCCCGGTAGCCCGGCGCACGAAGGTAATCGCGCGGTGTGTTTCCGTCCGCGCCGCCGATGCCGATGCCGAGGCCTGGACCATTCGCCGTGAAGGCCGCGGTATTGAACCACTCGGCAGCAGCGGCAGTGCGGCTTCTGTGGGGGCTAAGAAACGCATTCTGGCCCGAAACCAGGTTGGGACGGTTATTCCCGTAGCTGTCGTCGTTGTTGTTGGCGCCTGTCAGGATATTCACGGGCACGCCGCTCTGCAAGGTAACAATCGGAGAGAGCGACCAGCCGTTAACCACCTCCCTAAGCAGGAAGCTGGAACCTCTGTAATAATCAACATTCCAAACGCCGGAGATGCTCGACGTATGCCGTTGGTCATAGTCGGCCGGGCCTCGTTCGTCCTGCAAGGCATCGTAATCCTGAGTCTCGCCTCCTATACCTGTTCCTGCCATAGACGCACTCCAGAAGGACTTGCTGAATACATAAAATCCATTCAGCATGATATTGCGCGTTAGCGGCCTGTTGGCTGAAATCTGAAAAGAGTGATAGGAGACAGTCTGGTTTGATTCCAAAAACTGCGTTTGACCCAGGACACCTGGATCATGGGGGCGTCTGGCGTTAATGCTGGCCTGCGAAGTTGTGGCCCCGGCAGCGTACGCCGGATAATTAGCATCGGTTGTAAAAGGAATATCATGAGATAAAGATCCGACATAGGCGGCCGTGAGGCTTAAATGGCCCGGCAATTGACGCTCGACGGCTGCATTCAGTTGATAGGTTAGAGGCCATTGATAGGTTTGTGAAATCGCTTCGACGCTTGCCGCAGGCAAGAAGCGCGGACTCTTCGGACTATAAATATAGGGAAAGGGGTCTCCATTGGGGAAAGAGGCCGGATTACCATAGACGTTGGTGAGAGATGTGATGGAGCTGAAGGTTTGACGGACAGCAAAGGGTTGCGCATTGGCCGGCTGATTCCATTCATTGCCGCTTGGGCTGCCAAAGAAGACTCCAGCGCCTGCACGGATCGCGGTCTTTCCGTCCCCGAAGGGATCCCACACCACACCCACACGCGGCGAGATATGGTGCTTCCGAATGGCGACGATCCCGCGGGGCACTCCATTGTCTCCGGGATAGAGCAGGCCAAGTGGCGCGCTGGGATCCACGGTGGATTGAATATTAGGAACGAATGTCGAGGTGAGGTTCTGAGACTCGACCGGAGGAGTCTGCAGGTCGTATCGAAGCCCCAGATTTAACGTTAGCTTGGGAAGAATCCTGTAGTCGTCTTGCAGGAAGAAGCCGTAGTACCAGCTGCTCATGAGCGCATGGTAAGGAGTGTCCTGTTCCATTGAGCCGACTTGGCCAGTGAGGAAGTCGGCCAGTGCATTCTTGGTGGTCGTTGGAGCGGAGGTTGAGAAGCTGAAGGAGCCCCAGTTCGACAGGTTTGCGACAGCCATACCCTTGTCCAGCGACATCTCGAATCCATAGTCGAGGACGTGTTTGCCTTTGGTGCTGCTGATCATGTCACGGACAGAATAGAAATCGCTGGCGCTCACGGCGCCGGCATTGCCTTCCCCTAGGGTGAAATACCCAGATACGGCTATGTTGGGGAGCGCTTTATCTCCCTGGATCGTAAAACTCGACCCGAGATCACCCAACGAAATCTGCGGGTAGTCAATGCGCCCGCCCCTTACCCTCATAAAGGTCAGCCAGGCCTGATTGGCGGTTGTCGGGTTGAAGGTGTGAATGTCGCTGATGTTTGCATCCTGCTGACGTGCGAAGGACTCATCGACAGACCAAACAAGGTTGCCTCCCGCCGAAGGCTTTTGGGTGGTATTGATTGTGAAGTAGCTCACCGCGACGTGATCTTTGGCGGAGAGGGTCTGGTCGTATTTGGCAAGATACTCGTCATCGTCCACTGGGCTGGTGAAATAGCCCGCCCACCCGTTTTGAACTGAAACGCCGCTCACGAGGTTCGAGGTGTTCGCTGTAAGAACATATTTATTGAGAATATTCTGCGCCGTCGTGTCGAACAGGCTGGATGGGATGCATCCCACCTTGGCAGAAGTGCAGTTGGAGGAGCTGTTGGTTCCATCGACCGGAGTCGAAGTGCCGGGCATGTTTGGAATCTTGGCCGATTGCGTAAAGTCGCCAAGTCGCTCCAGCGTCGTAGGGACCAATGCGCCGCTGACCAGGGATCCTGTGACTTGCCTGAGACCGCCGTAGCTGAAGAAGAAGAATGCCTTGTCGCGGATAACCGGGCCGCCGACTGTGCCGCCAAACTGGTTGCGGTGATAGGGAGCATTAAAGGTCCCACCCCACGGAGTCGCGTTCAGATCGGTGTTGCGGTTGAACTCAAATAACGAACCGTGAAACTGATTGGTTCCAGATTTGGTGACTGCGGTGATTACGGCGCTCGACATCCGGCCATATTGGGCCGAGAAGTCGCTGGTTTCCGCACGAAACTCCTGAAGAGCGTCCGGGTTAGGCAGCTGATTCCCGTAGTTGCGCATCGAGGACATATTGATGCCGCCATCGAGATAGTAGCTGACCATGGCAACTCCGCCGTCGATCCCGCCATTGATCACGACATCCGTTGACGGCATCCCGCCGGAGAAATTCGGTGAGTTCGAGCTGGCGGCCGCGCTGTTGGTTTGTACTCCGGGCGTGAGAGAGATCTCGGTATATACGTTTCGGTTCACCAGGGGCAGTCCGATGATTTCGTTGGGCTGCACTGTTCTGCCCAACTCTGCGGTGGTGGTATCGACGAGCGGCGGAGCTTCGCTGACCGTGATGGTCTCGGATTGTATGCCGATCGCGAGCACTATGTTTAGCGCCTGGGTCTGGTCGACCGTTAGAACGACATTCTGCTGCACAAACTTCTTGAAGTTGGGCGCAACCACTTCAACGGTGTACCTTCCGACGGGAAGATACTCAATGCGATATGCTCCCTCACTATCTGCCGCAGCGGACCGGGAAAACGCGGTGTCGTCATTGGTTGCTTTGATGGTTGCTGTAGTGACCAGCGCACCTTGCTCGTCTTTCACGGTTCCGGCGATGGTGGCTGTAATCTGCTGTGCAGTGGCCGGCGCCAACAACCCGAACAGGAAGAGTGAAAAAGTCGCGAGTCCAACAAAGAAGCTGGGTCTTCCCTGTCTATGGATTGTCGATTGCGGTCTCATCGTCGTATTGATCATAGGTTGTTCCTCCTAGAAGCCCTTCGCAGCTTGCCCTTGCCTTGCAACTGTTGCGGTCACTTAAGTTAGCGCGTCTTTCTTTCGTGGCGAGCTGGGCGATAATAGGGTTGCTGTCGTAGACAGTACCGAGCTGCAACAACCGGGTCAATTGAATTTGGCTAGCATACCCTGCATCGATGACACAAGGTGCTAGATGCGAAGAAGCCGAGAACGCGTTTTAGTTGTCTTGCCGGTGGAAGTTATTCCGCCGCAGGCGAGGTCTCCTTGGCATTTGTCCTGGAACCGTCAACGCCGCCATGGTGAAGGCAGGTTCGATGAGGGTGCTGCTGCACGCGCCTCGCCCGGCTCATTAAAGGGGGGTCCTTCTCTATTCTCTGATTATGTGGCGGATGCGCGCCTGGAAATCGACGGCTTAGCGGCTCAGATCAAGCTCGGTTCGGAGGCCAGGAACGGCTCATAAGAATCGAGGCAAGTCAATGTCGTGTGATAATTGCTTGATTCAGATACAACTATACATTCGCTCCTGACCCGTGAGCCCGACTTATAGGCGTCAGACCAAGCGCGGGTGACTTACAGGCGGCTTCGAGTAAACCGGCTTAGGCCACCGCTGTGAACGCAAGCCCACACCTCGCCAACTGTCATCTCCCGGGCCGCGAAAGTGTAGTGCTTCACTTCTTCAATTGAGCTCTCACCCAACCGCACCATCCACAACAATGGCGTCGGCGCTGCCATGATTGAAGTCATGGTCCAGGATGCTCAAGGGCGTCGCAAGCCCCTTGCAGCGGTTGGCGCCCGCTTCGGATACTGCGCCCAAAAGCTCGTGATTATTGAGCCTGTGACCTAAAAGCGCACGGCTGAGGTCGTTCGGATGACTATAGCCGAGATGATAAGCAGCTGCTTTGACTTGCCACCCCTCCTCTTGTATAAGACGCCAAGCTTCCTTGACTTTGAGGTCGCGAAAATAAGCGCCTGGAGACAGGCCAACGTGCGCGTGGAAAAAACGATTAAGAGTGCTGGGAGACATCCGCAGGTAGTCGCATAGCGCAGGCACCGGAGCATTGATGGCAAGGTTGCACACCATCCATGAATGAGCCGATTTCCAGCGGAGATCGTCTGAGGGTGAGGCCGATTGACTGGCCCTCAGAATCTCCACCTCAATCAACTCGCGCAGGGCCATCAGAGTGTGCGCCACGTGGCAATCAGCGCGGGAGACTTCATTGCGGCAGCGCGTATGCAATTCAACGAGCGAATCGAGTGAAAGATTTTGCAAATCCAAAGCAAGAAATGTACCCGGCCAAGGGCACAACCCCGTCAAAATGGGCCTGCCCTGCCATGCCCACACCAAAACGTCTACCTTTTGCCGGCTGGATTGCGTAAGTCCGAACACGCAGTCATGGTCAATGAGCAAAGCGGTAGGTCCACGCACCACCCGCCTGGTGTTGGCGGTGGTTACGATGATTTCGCCGCGCAATACAATATAGTAATCAGTGGCAAGGTCGCAGTGGAGCCCCAGCGGAGTCTGCGCGAAATCCCGACCACCCCATCCAAGATAAATCAATGGAAGATCTCCAAGACCGCGCCAGCAAGGACGGCCAGGCAGCGGGCTTTTTAGGGGCCCTTCTTGGAGACTCTTCACCACCGTAGCATTTTATGCCATTTCTCCAGAAGCCGCTACAACATTCATCACCCGGGACGAATCTCGAAATTCAGTCGCTCCTGTATCGCTGGGTTGGTGATCGGCTTCGCCTCTTGATACCGACAACCATCGCCACCCTTGGAAACTCGCGCCGTGCCTCCTGGTTTCGATCGAAAAGCTCTCAGATCGGAGCACAATGGGAAGGGCGCGCGCACACGATTCTGCGTTCACGTCGGACACATAGACTCGTATCTACGTGGATTTCCGATGAGTATCTGTATCAAATGGCTCATGCCGAAAGGAAAGTCTGCGCAGAGTGTCCGATTTTGCACTAATCGGCCACAGAATTCCTGATCCTGAGTGAATGTAAGTCTCTGGCACCGCCTGAATAGATAGCTGAAGGCATGATCTCGAAGTCGTCTTGAGCGCAAACGACTTGGTCCAGTTCCCTTCCCTCCGGCACAATCCGAACTTCTCTATTAGAGTTCGCTGTCAGCCGTCTCGCCCCCGCTTGAGGCTCCAGACCAAGGACTTCACATCCAGTTCAAGAAGCTTTATTCGCAGGCAGGTCGATCCGAGCGCCTGGCTGCGGAGAATAGTGAATCGATAGAACGATGTGGCCCATGCCGGTTCCAGCATTGGTCTCAGATTGAGAGCGCGGCAAAACAGGCGGTTCGAGCAACACTATTCTGAGTGACTTAAATCACTGCGCCCGGCCGAACGCGCCTGCATACTATGGCAAGAGTCCACCGAAAGAATGTGGTGCATCCGGATCTGTGCCGGCGTTTAAGGTGCTGACGTTTTCTCATCCGGTCTGTTGAGATCGGTTCCATGGGGAGAGTCCCCGGGGGAGAAACGTCATGTCTACTCACTTGCTCGACGCAGTCTCGATCGGCTCCGCTTCCCGATACGCACACCGGAAGCAGGAAGATCTGATTGCCGCCAGGACTGACGAACTGGCCAGTTTGCGCTTCTCGATCGTTCTTACCGCAAAATGGGAAGCGTCGGCCGGCGATGATGTGGAGCGCCGCAATGAACTGCGCGCAGAACTCGTGGACCTTCGCCGTCAATACTCACAGAAGATCGACGAGATAGCGATGACCTTCGGCATCCAGAACGCAATGAACGCGAAAGATGAAGTTGAACGCACTGTAGCCCTCCCGCTAGGCATGGATCTGTCCATATCGCCGAGTGAAGGCGACGCCTTTTCCATCTAGGTCTATGACCGCTTGATTTTGTACGATACTGGGTGCCCCAGGTCTCGATTCTGAGACCTGGGAAAGCGCGCATCGCGCGCTTCAATCAGCGTGTGCAGAGCGCAGGACACTGCGTCATCCGCAAGAAGCAATTCCTGGAGCGTCTTTTGAAGATTCCCACCAATGTGCGATGCGTTCCCTCCTCATCGACTGGCCCCTGTGACGGGATAGCCCTGCCACACGTATTCCAAAGCCTCCGGCAGGGTTTGTTGTTTCACGGCGCGGTCCGTGTGCCCGGCGTTGCGGGCGAAGACAAACTGATAGTGATAGCCCTTGGCCGCCAGCACCTTGGCCATGTTCTCGTTGGCCACCACCCAGTCGTGCATGTGGTCGCCCATGACATTGGGATTGAAGTTATCCCGGTCACCCACTTCCATCCAGATGCGCAGCGGCTTGACGGGAGTATTGGGAATCAAGTGCTCATGAAACTCCCAGGCGCCGTGAGGCGACTGCGGGTTGGCGGGCCACTGCTGATTGACATAAGTTCCGGAGTAAGTGAGAACGCGGTGGTATAACTCGGGGTGATACCAGGCCATGATAAGTGCGCAGGAGCCGCCGGAGCTGCCGCCCATGGTGGCCCGGGCATCGGGATCGTGAGTGAGTTTCACATGGGCCTGCGCCTCGACCAGCGGAAGCACTTCCTTCTCGACGAACTCGGCATACAGGCCGGACATGGTGTCGTACTCCAGGCCGCGCTCGCTGCCCTGCGCGTCGCCGGAGCCATTGCCGATGGAGATGGCCACCAGGACAGGTACGCGGTGCTGGGCGATCAGATTGTCGAGGGCCGTGAACAAGGCGCGGTCGGGGCCGTCCGCTCCCACGATGAAAGGGGCTGCCGTGCCGGGAACGTATTGCGCGGGTACATAGACCGCAACGTGGCGCGTGTAGGCAGTGGGGTGGCTGGTGGTGACCAGGAGTTTAGCCGGGTCGGTGGGATCGGGCGTGCCGAAGGTGCCGGGCTCGCGCGCGATGCCGGGATAAATCTTGCTGTCGGCCGAACTCATCGTAAACTCGAAGACCGTTCCCTGCGGCACTCCGGGCTGCACCGTCATCTCCGTCGCCGGATTGTGTGTGGGACCAATAATGAAGTTGCCGTCGGCATCCGCGGGAGCGTTGACGCCGTCGGCCAACTCTTTGGCGGTCACAAAGCCGGGGGTGTTGGGATCGCGGGTAGGCGGCGTAGGGCGTTGCGGGCGCGTGGCCGCGGCCGGAGCAGGAGACGGAGCAGCGGACGGGGTCGGCGCCTGGCCGGATGCCGGGGTCGCGGCGGCGATCAGGCAGATAGCAGCCATCAGCCCAAACGCAGCCTTGAGCCAGGACGAAGTTGCGATGCGGAGAAGACGATTCATGGGGAACTCCTTGGTATCTCAAGCATACTGTAGCCAGGATCGTCGTCGGAAATTGCGGCCTCACGGTTCAAAAAGCAATCGTCTAGCAGAAATGTCGGCCTGTTTACCCAAACTTGTCCACGCTCTTGAATCTGTCGCTGTTTTGAAGGGTACGGGCTTTAGGTGAAGGGTACGGGCTTTAGCCCATACATCAAATCGAGCAATAAAAACGGGGGCTTTAGCCCCTGAGGGAAAGATCGAAAACGACGAATATTCGGTTATGAAACAGCTTCTATCTTCTTGTGGGCCGGCTCACCGGCGTCTGCAGCGTGACTGAACAAAGCTTCAAAGCGGATGCGTTGATACCGTTTGGTCGACAAGATGCGCCAAAGCCGGTTTTGAGCGTAGCTTGTCGAAGGCCGGTTCAACAGCAAGATAAACCAGCCATCCGCTGTGGCGGGCGCGTGCTCGTTCAAGCAGCATCATCGCCTTATCTGCGTCGCCCAGCATTGCGTACAGCTTGGCTTTATCGTAGTCGGAGTAATACGGCCCGGCGTCTGGCTTTTCCGTCTCCGCAACAATCGTGCGCAACACCGCGGGATAACCACCTCGCGTATAGGCGTCAGCCAGTGCTTGAGCGATCTCCGGATGTCCGGCTGCAATGTAAAAGCTCTGGCGCGCATGAAGCGCCTCCTGCCACAGCCCCTTCTGCTCGCACGCCCACGCCAGCTTCATCTCGGCGGTCTGGAATCCGCTGTCTAGCTTAAGGGCCTCGTGGTAACTCTGGATGGCCGCGCCGTAATCGCGCGCAAAGTAATTCACCCATCCGCTATTGGTGATGATGATGAGTGAAACCGGATCAAGCTCCTCAGCCTGGCGCAGCTCGTTGCGCGCTTCGTCAAAACGTCCTCGCGAGGTCAGAAACATGCCATACCAATGGTGAGCAGTTGCATTGTTCGGCGCCAGGTCAAGCGCTTTGTGAAACTCAGACTCTGCCTCGGGAAACTTCCACTCGTAGCGCCACAAGCTGAATGCAAGCGATGCGTGCGCTTCGGAGAGGTTCGAGTCGAGAGTCAGTGCCTTGAGAGCGGCGTCTTTGCCCGACGCAGTCTGCGCGTCGCTTGAGCGGCCCTCATAATACTCGCGCAACAGGTTATAGTCGTCCGCAAGGCCGGCCCAGGCCTCGGCGTATCCTGGGTCTTGCGCGATAGCCTCCTTGAAATACTTGATGGATTTGATGAAACCATCCTCGTTGCGCTTATTCAATTCAAATTGCCCTTCCAGGAAGGCCTCATATGCGGCCTGGCTGGCGGTTGTGCTCCGCGGCGCCCGCACTTCGGGCAGCACCAGTGAGAGCGATCTGGCCACGCGATCAGCCACCGATTGCTGGAATGCGAGGATGCGCTCGGCACTCACCTGGCCATCGTAAGTGTCGGCCCACAGTTCCGCCTGGTCGTCCGATCGAACCAATTGCGCGGTGATTCGAATCGTCTCTCCGTACCTCTTCACTGTCCCTTCAAGCAGATACTTCACCCCCAGTTCGCTGGCGATCTGTGGCAGGGGCTTCACGGAGTGCTTGTAGTTCATGGCTGAGGTGCGCGCGATTACCCCCAGGTGGCTGGGACTCACTCTGCCCAGGTGGACAATCATCTCGTCAGTCACGCCATCGCTCAGGTATTCCTGGGCGGGATCGCCGGTGAGGTTTTCGAAGGGCAGCACCGCCACCATCTGACGAAGGGGAGCAGCCTGCGAGCGTGCTTTGCGCCCACGCTGAGAGATCACCAGGATGCCTGCACAGGCTAGAACCAGGGCTGTTGCAGCCAAAACAATCCGGCGCCGCCGTTTCCATAGATCTGCACTCCTCTTGCCGCTCGCCGGTTCCGAGAGTGGATCCGAGGACCGTCCCTCGGCAGGCTTCATAGGGATCACCACGGTCACTGGGGCGACAAAGCGATAGCCGGTTCGAGGAACCGTCTCTATATAGGTGGGTGCGCCGGGGTCGTCGCCTAGCACAGCACGAATCTGGCGGACGCAGTGGTTCAGGCCACGCTCGAAGTCAACAAAAGTCTGAGGGGCCCAAAGCTGCTCCTGAATCTCGGTGCGAGTCACCACTTCGCCCGGTCTCGATGCCAGCAGCACCAGAAGCTGGAACGGCTGCGGCGCAAGGTGCAGGGCAGTTTTCAGTCTCTTCAGTTCGCCCTTCCCAACATCCAGACGGAAGACTCCAAAAGTGATGACAGCCGAATTGTCGCGCTCCAAGCTCATTGATCCTGCTCACATCAACAATCAAGCCTGGGGAAGATTGAAGGGTTCATTATATCTTGAAGGCTTTATCTCCCGGCGGGAAACTCCATTCCCGGCGCAATCGTGCTCACATCGCCTTGCAACTCATTCCATTTCTTACAGTTACGTGCACATAATTTCGCCGAGAAAAATCACTCCCTATCCATTGCTTTTCCGCTCATTGCGGCAGAAAGTGAGACCAATTCCGCCCTATAGGCCTTTTGCCCGGAAAGACAGAATTGCCATGTGCGCGCTGCGTTCTCTTTTCCTCATCTGCTGTCTGACGGTACTCTGCGCAGGAACCAGCTTCGCCGATTCGCTGGCGGCAAGCTCTGCCCTCGGGGCCGTTTTGCGCCCCCCATCCGCCACCGCGCATTCCTTTTCCGTCCCGCCTGAAGGGCAGATCACGCTCTTCACCAACGGCGATGGAACCATCTCCACGGCCCTCACCGACTACTCTGTCGGCACCGATCGGTTCGGCTTTGACTCTGCGTATGGCCGCGTCGATTACGATCTTGCGTTTCCCTCTGCCCCCCTCGTTGTAAGCGGTCCGGCAGACAACTTCGACGCTCGGTATTTGGGTTTTCAGTGCCCGGATGTCAATGAGAATTCAGCGGATTGCGGAGCCGCGAGCATCGCCTGGTTCATTGCCGCCAGCAATGCATCGTTGACGTCGGCTGACCAGGCGCATTGGGGCATTACATCCTCTGTCGACTTCGACCTGAACGATAACCAAGAGGTGGCCTCTCCACTAGGGAAGAACCGCGCCGCTTCGCTCTCCTATCCACCGAAAACTGCAAGCTCCGTGCCCGAGCCGGGAACCTTCCTTTTGCTGGCCACTGGTCTCGCCGGTGCGCTGGGAGCGGTGAGGCGCAAACTCCCGCCGCAACCGGTAACCGGTACGTTTCCGCATCCGTTGAAGAATAAATCCCCAGATCGAGCGTTCTTCAACGGAGGCGGCTGACCCGCACCTCGCCCCGAGGTGCGGGTCCTCTCAATCTTCTTACCAGAGCTGTTTCGATGAGAGGGCGTCGTTGCGTGTGTGATTCCACCGCTCCCTGGCGCTGCCCGGCCGCCTTACCCGGCCCTCACCCAGAGATTCGCCGATCATGCTCACCGCCGCCTGCCGCTCGTCTTCACGCGCAACCATCGCGGCTCCGGCAAGCCCGCACATAAGAGCAAGTAACCTGCGCCGTTTCTACGACTTACACGCACATAACTTGATTTCCAAAAATCACCTCCAAAACATTGATTTTCTTCCCGGTTCAGGAGACAGTGGTTTCGGCTGACGGCTTTCCCGCCCCGCTGCGCAACGCAAACGCAGGATTAACCCGCAATGGTCTAAAGGGGCGCTTAATGAGTCAGTTGTCTAAATGTGTGTTCGCCGTTCTTATTGCCATCATCACGGTTCCATTTGCTCTCTGCCAATCCGATCAGCCGGGCTCGAAGGATTACCCCGGAATCACCCGCATGCCCGACACCTACCTGGATACCTACAGGCACCTGAAGTTTGATGCCTTCGACTTTCCCGTCGCAACGGTGAACAACCAGGACAAGAAGCAGTCCGTCGAGGGGGAGAAATACTATATCCGGTACGTGCTCAAGAATGGCGCCGAGCGCACCAGCGCGCTGCAGAAGATTCGCAATTACGAGAATGCGGCGCGCGCCGCCGGAGGCCAGGTGGTGTGGGACCACATGAACGGCTCCCACGACGGCGAAGCCACGCTGCGCCTTCGCAAAGGCGCTTCCGAGGTCTGGGTCCACGTCCTTGCCTACACAGACGATTACGCGTTGGACATCGTCGAAAAGCAAGCCATGCAGCAGGATGTCACCGTGGACGCCTCGGCCATGGCCTCGAGCATTGCCGATACCGGAAGCGTGGCCATCTACGGCATCAACTTCGACACCGCCAAGTCCGACCTCAAGCCGGAATCCGCTCCGGCCATCGACGAGATCGCCAAGCTGCTCACCAATAATCCCACGCTCAAGGTGTATATCGTCGGCCACACCGACATGGTCGGTGACGCCGCCGCAAACGTGAAGCTCTCGCAGGCGCGCGCCCAGTCGGTGATCAATGCGCTGGTAACTAAACACGGCATCGCCGCCGCCCGCCTCATCGCTTTCGGTGCTGGCCCCTATGCGCCGGTTGCGAGCAACAAGACCGACGACGGCAGGGCCAAAAACCGACGCGTCGAACTGGTGGAGATCGCGACCAAATAGGTTGGCTCCAGGGAACTGCCTTGCGGCTCTCTGGAACATTCTTGATGGAGCATAATTCGGGGCTGTTCGGGGCCAAATGCAAGTCGAGACTTAGGAGGAAACCATGATTTCTCTCATGCGCACAATCTTCGCGGCCGGTCTATTGATCGGCCTATCGGCGCCCTTCGCGGCTGGACAAGACCAGGACGTGGAGGGGAGCAAAGACCATCCCTTGATTTCGCGATATCCCGGTTCGTATATCGCGAAGTATCTGACCAAAGAGTTCGATGAGTTCAGCCTTCCGCTGGGTCCGGTCGATGTGGAGAACACGATTACCAAGAACCAGCATCTGGAAGGGAAGATCACCCGCATCGTTTACG
>Ga0326727_10018595_pt1 | contig 14160 bp, 10 predicted proteins | sample MB2enrmetagenome_FD_207643 | JGI IMG/M metagenome (GOLD analysis project Ga0326727, IMG submission 207643) | Lab enriched peat soil microbial communities from McLean, Ithaca, NY, United States - MB29MY | ecosystem: Environmental > Terrestrial > Soil > Wetlands > Peat | place: USA: New York...
TGACGTTGTATAACGGGACGGCGTTGGGGCGGTCCAGGCGGACCATGATCAGGTCGGCGCGCTTGGTGGGCTCGATGGAGCCGATTTCCTTCTCAAGACCTAAGACCCTCGCGCCGCGAATGGTCGCCATCTCTAATGCGGTGGTGGCTGGGAGGACTTGGGGGTCGAGGGCTGTGACCTTGGCTAGCTTGGCGGCCAGGTCCATTTCCTCGAACATGTTGAAATCGTTGTTGCTGCCGGCGGGGCCGTCGGGGCCGAGACCTACACTGATGCCGAGCGACAACATGCGCACGACCGGGGCTACGCCGCTACCCAGTTTCATGTTGCTCGAAGGACAGTGCGCTACGCCTACGCCGCGCGCCTTCAGAATCGCCATGTCTTGCTCGTCGACCCAAACGCAATGGGCGGCGACGGTTCGGCCGGCGAATACGCCCAGGGTGTCCAAGACTTTGGTGGGCGTCATGTGACGTTGTGAGAGGGCGTCGTCACGTTCCTTTTTGGTTTCGGCCAGGTGGATGATCAGCGGAGCGTTGAACTTGTTGGCAAGGGCGCGCGAGGCCTTCAGGGTGGCGTCAGAATTGGTGTAGAGGGCGTGGGGGGCGACGGCGGGGACCACCAAGGGGTCGTTGCGGAAACGCGTGAGATAGCGCTCGGTGAACTTGAGGGCGTCGGCGGGGGTCTTGGCGTCGGGGACGGGGAAGCCGATGATGGTCTCGCCAAGGACGCCGCGCATGCCGGCCTCTTTGGCCACCTCCGCCACCACGTCCTCGAAATAGTACATGTCGGTGAAAGTGGTGGTGCCGCCCAGCAGCATTTCCAGGCAGCCGAGGCGCGTGCCCCAGCGAACGAAGTCGGGCGAAACGTTCTTGGCTTCGGCGGGGAAGATGTACTTTTCGAGCCAGACCTGGAGCGGCACGTCGTCGACAATTCCGCGGAAGAGCGACATGGCGGCGTGGGTGTGCGTGTCGATCAGGCCGGGGGCGAGGATGGCGTCGGGACGGTCGAGGCGCTGCTTGGGTTGGAAGCGCTTGTCGATATCGGCTTTGGCGCCGACGGCCACGATGCGATCAGCGCGAATGGCCACGGCGCCGTTCTCGATTACGCGGCGCTGCGCGTCTTCGGTGATGACGTAGCGGGCGCTCCAGATCCAGTCGGCGGGTTCGCCGGCCGCCAGCGTGAAGACGAAAAGGAAGAAGCTACAGATACGAAACATCGAAGGGCTTCGGGAAAAGATCTTTCAGACGATAGGTTTCGGTTTTGCCGCGCGGGTTCACCAGCACGATTTCGATGTCGCCGCAGAATTCCCAGAGGATCTGGCGGCAAGCGCCGCAGGGCGGGGTGAGCGAGTCGGTGTCGGCGGCGATGGCCACGCGGCGGAACTTGCGAACGCCCTCGGAAATGGCTTTGAATACGGCCACACGCTCGGCGCAGACGGTGAGCCCGTAAGTGGCGTTCTCGACGTTGCAGCCGGTATGGATGCGGCCGCCGGTATCTTCAATGGCGGCGCCGACCCGGAATTCGGAATAAGGCGCGAAGGCGTTTTCGCGGGCGGCGAGCGCGGCGGCCAGCAATGGGTCGGGCAAGGCTACGGCTCCAGTTTCGGCAGCAGCGCCTTCAAAAACCGCACCAACGTATCCCGCACCATGACGCCGGTCTCGAGGACTTCCTCGTGACTGATTTTCTGTAGCGGAATGACGCCCGCCGCCATGTTGGTGACGCAGGAGATGCCGAGCACCTTCATGCCCATGTGGTTGGCCACAATCACTTCGGGCACGGTGGACATGCCCACCACGTCGGCGCCGATGGTGCGCAGGTAGCGGATTTCGGCGGGGGTCTCGTAGCAGGGCCCGAGCATGGCGGCGTACACGCCTTGGGGCATAAAGACGCACAGTTCCGCCGCCACCAGCTTGGCGATCTCGCGGTAGTCGCGCGAGTAGGCTTCCGACATATCCGGAAAGCGCGGCCCGAGCGAATCGTCGTTGGGCCCCGCCAATGGGTTGGAGCCTTGCAGATTGATGTGGTCGGAAATGAGAACCAGCCCGCCGCGCTCGAGCTCGAGGTTGATGCCGCCAGCGGCGTTGGTGAACACCAAGGAGCGCACGCCGATGGCGTGCAGCACGCGCACGCCGTAAGTCACCTGGGCGGGCGAATAGCCTTCGTAGAGGTGGGCGCGCCCGGCCATCACGGCCACTACAAGATCGCCGAGCTTACCGACGGTCAGCTTGCCCGCATGGCCCACGGCGGTGGACGCGGGCCAGCCGGGAATCTCGGTGTAAGGGATTTCGGTCCGCTCGGTCAACTCGCCGGCGAATGCGCCGAGGCCGCTGCCCAGCACCACGCCGATGGACGGCCGTAGCGGCGTGCGCTCTTCAATGTAGCGTTTGGCTTCTTGGATCATAGCAACATCCCCGCAATACAGGCCGACATGAAGTTGGCCATGGATCCGGCGGCAACCGCGCGGAGTCCCAATCGCGCCAAGTCCGACTTGCGGTTGGGCGCCAGCGCGCCGATGCCGCCGATCTGGATGGCGATGGAGCTAAGGTTCGCGAACCCGCACAGGGCGTAGGTGGCGATGGTGAAGGATCGCGGATCGAGGGTCTTCTGCATCGGCCCCAGTTGGACAAACGCCACAAACTCATTGGTTACCAGGCGCGTGCCCAGCAGGTTACCGATGGCCGAGGCGTCGTGCCAGGGCACGCCCATGACCCACGCGACGGGCGCGAAGACAATGCCGAAGATCTTTTCGAGCGACTCCGGCAACCAGCCGAGCAAGGGCAGCGTGTGGGCCCAGTGGAGCATCCCGTTGAGCATGGCAATCAGGGCCAGAAACGCGATCAACATGGCGGCGATGTTCAATACCAGGCGCAGCCCATCTCCCGCGCCCTGGGCCGCCGCGTCGATGACGTTGACCGCGGTATTCTCGACCTGGATTTCGACCTTGCCCATGGTGGCGGGCGTCCCGGTCTCCGGGATGAATATCTTGGCCAGCATGATGGTGGCCGGCGCGGTCATGATGACGGCGGTCAGCAGGTGGCGGATCTCGACGTGCCCCACTATGACGTAGGCCGCCATTACGGCGCCCGAAACGTGCGCCATGCCGCACGTCATCACGGTGAAGAGTTCGGATTCGGTCAAGCCCGCCAGGAACGGCTTGATGGTGAGCGGCGCTTCGGTCTGGCCCATGAAGATGCTGGCGGCCACGTTGAGCGACTCCGCGCCGCTCACGGCCATCGTTTTCTGCATGGCTACGGCCATGGCCTTCACCACCACCTGCATAATCCCCAGGTAGTACAGAATGGCGAAGAACGACGCGATGAAGATGATGATGGGCAGCACCTGGAAGGCGAAGATGACGCCCATGGCGTCGCTGTCGGCCAGCTTGCCGAAGACGAAGGCGCTGCCTACGTTGGCGTACCCGAAGAGGGCGGCGACGCCGTTGCTAATGGCGCGCAGCACCTGGCTGAATGGCGTCTTGAGGACCAGCAGCGCGAAGGCGAACTGCAAGCCGAGCCCCCAGGCCACGGTGCGCAACCGAATGGATCGCTTGTGGCTGGAGCAGAGCCAGGCGAACGCCAGGATGACAACGAGTCCCAGGAACCCGGTGTAGCGGCCCATTTTATCCCACTACTTCCAGAATGAGTTCCCGTTCCTCGGGTTTCTGCGCGGAGATGCGGAAGGCGTCTTCGACCATCTCGGCGGCCTCTTCCACGCGGTCTTCCTTGGTGTAGTAGAGGCGGCACAGCACGGAGCCGGCGTCCACCTTTTCGCCGGCCTTGACTTCGAGGATGATGCCGACGGCGGGGTCGATGGCGTCTTCTTTCTTGTCGCGGCCGGCGCCGATCATGTTGGAGGCCGAGCCGATGTCCTGGGCGTCGATGGAGCTGACGTAGCCGCCGCGCGGCGAAGCCACCTCGCGCATGCCGGTGGCGTTGGGGAGCAGCTCGAACTTGTCGAGGGACTGCGGATTTCCGCCCTGCGCCGCCACCACCTGCTTGAGCTTCTTGTAGCCCGAGCCGTCCACCAGCTTTTCCTCGGCCAGGCGGCGCGCGTCTTCGAGCGAAGCGGCCTTCCGGCCGAGATAGATCATACGCGCGGCCAGCTCGATGGAAAGTTTGGTCAGGTCGTTCGGCCCGGCGTTTTGCAACGTCTGCGAGGCCTCCATCACTTCGAGGGCGTTGCCCACGGCGTAGCCCAGCGGCTGGCTCATATCGGTGATGAGCGCCTGCACGCGCTTGTCCATGCGGCGGCCAATGCCCACCATCATCTGCGCCAGGCGGCGGGCGTCCACCTGCTTCTTCATGAAGGCGCCGCTGCCGACTTTGACGTCGAGCACCAGCGCGTCCACGCCCTCGGCCAGTTTCTTGGACATGATGGAGGAGGAAATCAGGGGAATGGATTCCACCGTGGCGGTGACATCGCGCAGGGCGTACAGTTTGCGGTCGGCGGGCGCCAGCCGGTCGGTCTGCCCGATGAAGCAGAGCCCCAGTTCGGAGAGCTGTGTTTCAAATTCCTCGGCGGTGAGGCTGGTGCGGAAGCCGGGGATGGATTCGAGTTTGTCGAGGGTGCCGCCGGTGTGGCCGAGCGCGCGGCCGGACATCATGGGCACCACCACGCCGGCGGCGGCGGCCAGGGGCGCCACGATGAGGCTGGTTTTGTCGCCGACGCCGCCGGTGGAATGTTTGTCCACCTTGACGCCGGGAATGGAGGACAGATCGACGGTGTCGCCGGAACGCAGCATGCATTCCGTGAGGCGGCTGACTTCGCGGTCGGACATCCCCGAAAAGAAAACGGCCATTAGAAAGGACGACATCTGGTAATCGGGAATGTCGCCATTGGTGTAACCTTCCACCAGGAACTCGATCTCTTCAGGAGCGAGCTCTTCCCCATCGCGTTTCCGCTGGATTAAGTCAACTGTACGCATTATCAGACACTTAGGCTACCATTCCCAGGGGTGGAAAGTAAAGGAAAGAGTTTTTGGGGGAAGACCGCAATCCGTGGATCAGAATTCACCGCTGAGACGCAAAGACGCAGAGGAAGACAAAAGCAAAGAGGAAAAAGGAGAGCGCAGAGACGGCAGAGGGCGCAGAGAAAAACCGAGGAACTCCGCTGCTACCATAGATGGTATGACCCCTAATCAGCCTGGGCAGATGCAACGGTTGCCCATTGCCGGCGTGAAGAATCTCATCGCCGTAGGTTCCGGGAAGGGCGGCGTGGGCAAGACCACGGTAGCGGTGAACCTGGCGGTGGGCCTGGCCTCGCTAGGTTATCAGACGGGCCTGATGGACGCCGACGTCTACGGGCCCAACGTGCCCCTGATGATGGGCATCAACCGCACGCCCATGGCCCTCGGCGAACGCATCCAGCCGCTGGAGCAGTACGGCGTAAGGCTCATGTCCATGGGCTTCCTGAATCCCGGAGACAAACCGCTGGTGTGGCGCGGGCCCATGCTGCACAGCGTCATCCAGCAATTCCTGCGCGGGGTGGACTGGGGCGATCTGGACTATCTCATCATCGACCTACCGCCGGGCACCGGCGACGTGCAGCTTTCGCTGATACAGACGGCGCCGATCACGGGCGCGATCGTGGTGACCACGCCATCGGATGTCTCGCTCGAAGATGCGCGCAAGGCGGTCACCATGTTCCGCCAGGTGAGGGTGCCGGTGCTGGGAATCGTGGAGAATATGAGCTACCTGAACTGCCCGCACTGCCACCAGCGCATCGACGTATTCAGTTACGGCGGCGGGCGCCGCACGGCGGAGGAGATGCAGGTGCATTTTCTGGGGGAGCTGCCGCTGGACCCGCAGGTGCGCATCGGCGGCGACACGGGCAGCCCCATCGCGCTGCGAAAGGGCGAAGGCGAGCCGTTCCTGGAACTGGCCCGGAACACGGTGGAGCGCGCGCAGGAAGCGGGCCAGGAGACGGGGCCGGATATCGAGATCGGCGAGTAGATATCCGGCCGTTGATCCAGCCGCCGCCGTGGGCCGCGTTTGCTCAGCGGCGCTTCAGAGTAAGGACCGTGAGCGAGAGCTTCGGAAAAACGTACGGGATCTCATTCCCTGATACGGCCAGAGACGAGGTCACGGGTCGAATCGTGTCCGGGTGGTCACCCGAATTCTCCGTGGCCAGTGAGTCGGCGGCCAGCGTGTCGACCTGTGCCTGGGCGGCGGCGGAGAAACCCTGAAGCCGCAGCGTCGCCGGAATCGCGTTCTTCAGATCGCGGTTGGCAACGAATAGAACCAGATCGCCGCTCGTCGAGTTTCTGGTTGCCAGCACGTCGAGATAGGGAACATCCGGAACCTCGGGCATGCTGGTCAGCCCGTTGTGAACGTCATAGTGGCGGACTTGGGTTTCGGTGGCGACTACCGTGTCCCCGGCGCGATGGGAGTACAGCCAGAACATCCAGGCTTGCGGGCCGGCCCAGACGCGGGCTTGCGACTTGCGGATGACTCCCATCAGGCCCGACATGCTGGATATGGGCACAAAATCGGCGTGAGACAGCAGCATGTTCATCCAACCCGCGCCGATAACGACTCCGCCCATGTTGGCCGAGGATGGCATCCCGGTGCCCGCGCCGCCGCCCCAACTCCATTCCGTGTAGGCCAGCCCGACACGGCCCTTGGTGGCGGGGTCCGCGTCGATCTGCTCCCGGATCGGTTTCAAGAGGTTGGTCATCCCGACCGGGATGGCCAGAGCGATGGCCGTCTGTGTGTCGGCATCGGGCGCCTTGGCCACGAGCTGATTGAGACGGACGACGTAGTGCACGCTGACATAGCTCAGATCCTTGGCGGCTGCCTTGATGAGGGCCCCCGTCCAGGCCGGGGTGAAATCCGCACCGGGGCCACAAGAAACCAGCATCGCGCCAGGGAGCGCTTGCTTACGCACCACCGGGTAGAATTCCAAATAACGGGCGGCATTGCTGGTGGGCGTCTGCCACCCCACCTGGTCGTCTCCCCAGAGTTCGTTCCCCAGTTCCCAGATGGTCGGCGGATAGGGATCGCGATGGCCGTTGGCCGCGCGGCGCGCGCCTTGGGGCGTGGTTGGCGCTCCGTTGACGTACTCCACCCATTTCCGGGCTTCTTCCTTGGTGCCGCTCCCCAGGTTCATGCAGATCATCGGCTGCGCACCCACCAGCCGGCAGAGAGACATGAATTCATCTGTTCCGAAGTCGTTGTATTCCATGCCGCCCCAAGCCCGATCCAACAGCGTGGGGCGCTTGTCCTGGGGGCCTACGCCGTCTTCCCAGTGATAGGTGCTCATGAAGTTGCCGCCCCAGCGGATCAGAGAAAAGTTCATTTCCTTGGTGGTCTTGATCACCTCCGGATCGAAGTAACCTTCGACTGCGTCGGCGGGGAAGAGCCGGATCATATCCAGAGAAATGCGTTGAGCGCCCGTGATCGAAACCGCGAAATCCACCAGTTCATGCGACTTCACGGCACCGGCTGGAAGAGTCAGGCGGAACGGGAGCTTGGTCCATTTCCCGCCATCCGGTACCGTGACCTCGGTGGAAGCCAGGATCGTGTCGGGATTGTTGCGGGCCCGAAAGCTCACCATGAGGCGCACAGGCCCCTCCACCGAGGAAGCGAACAGGGATCCCATATACTCCAGTTCGCGATGAACCGGCAGGTAGATGCCTTGGCGGATTCCGGCCTCCTCGGTTGTGATGGTGGGCCGCCCCTTGATTCCCTTCGGCTCCGGGTGCGGCAGGCCAATCAGGTAGAGATAGCGATTGGAGTTGGCCGCCCCGGCCCCGAAACGCGACTCATACCGCTTCCCGACATCTCGCAACGCCTGCCAGGGCAGCGGCAATCCCATGGTCAAAGAGTTGGCGAAAGCCGGATCTGAGAACCGCGCATTCAGCGCCGGCAAATAGCCGTAGTAGTCCTCCAGGCTTGGGTTGTCGAGAAGCTGGGCCGACATGCCCTCGAAAACCCCCTTTTCCGTATAGATTCCGTAGACTGTTCGAGGAATCTTGAACGAACTCTGCTGCCCGGCGCGGATATCGACGACCGCTTCGGGTTTGTCGGTGCGGACGTAGCTCGACAACGATTGTGCGGCAAGACCTCCCGCGAGGAAAAAGAATGCCACCGGCATCTTGGTTTTCATTGGCGTTACTCCTGTTCTGACCAGCATCGATTGTACACCCACACCGCCAGCATGGGAGCCGTTTGCTTCCAAACACCTATGAATAAGCGCGACGAAAGGTCGCAAGAAGTTCTGGTAAGCGGTCAAAGTGAAAATGCGGGCTAGAGACCCTGGGAGGCCAGCAGCGCCAAGCTCTTGCCAGAGTGGTCCAGAATGGTGATCTTCCCGCTCTCGAAAGTCACGTTGTCGATTCTGGTGAATCCCTCCGGCACCCGCGTGTAGAACATCAGGAAGCGGGTCTCGATTTTCGATTTGGCCGGCAACCAGCGGAAGGTGGGCGTCGCGAATAGCGGGCTCATGGCCACCGTTTCACGATGGGAGATATCGAACGGCTGTGTCGAAAACTCCATACCGCGCGCGGCACGGTTGTCGCCCGTGAAGTTCATCCAACTCATCAGCCAGGGAAAATCCTCGCGCCGGAATATGTACCCGAAGACAAGGCGCTTGTCTAACTGCAAGGCGGTTACAAATTCCAGTTTGCGGGCGGGGTCCAGTTGGCAACTGGCCAGGTCCAGCCAGTTATGGTCGGTGGGAATCACGCGCAGGTCGGCCTGGCCGCCGCCATTGGTGGGGGCCATGGGCCAGGTGAAATCCTTGTCGTAAACCAGGTGGCCGGGAATGTCTCCGGGCTTATAGGGGCGGACGCGACAGTTAGTAGCCGGCATATCCACCACGACTTTGCCTTTCTCCATAAACGGAGGGCCAATGGTGGCGTGTTCGGTCCAGGAAACAGGCCGGTCGACTGAGAGCAGGCTCTCCAAGCGGCTGGTGACGCGGACCACGCTTTCGCCGTCGGCCAGCTCGATGGTCCGAGTGAATACTTCCTGCGCCAACGGCAGCGTGGCCTGGATGACGACTGAGTGCACCGGCCCGGATTCATGAGTGGCGACGATCTTGAAGACTTGCTTGCCGGCTTCGCCGTGAAAGGGCATGCCGAGAGCCGCCTCCTCCGGAGATGGAGCGCCGAAACCGTCCAGCGCAAGCATGTGAGGGACGGTGGCGCCAAACGGGCTGAGAGGCTCTCCATCGCGCAGCACAAGTTTGGTAAAGCTGCCGCCATTGGCCAGGGTGGTAAGTTCGATCTTGTCGTTGGCGAGCACGATGGGGATGGGCGCTGGCGCGGCCGCCCTGCCGCTTACGGGCGCATACGTCTTGCTGAAACCATTCCGGGTGTTAGTCAGCGTGAAGGTTCCACTCGATTCCGCCGACAGCTTAATCGACTTATACTCGTCTGCCGGTTCCAGGTTGGCGATGAAATCTTCCGGCGGATTCGTAGCTTTGGTCCCATTGGCCGAGTAATGGACCTGCCAGATGTCTTCCAGGCCGGGCGTCGCGCGCAGAATCGGCCAGGTTTGCGGATCGGCGCCTTTTGTCGCCCCATTGCCCATGATGGCCACGCGCGGGTGCACCGCGCCGATCAACTCCGGAGCGATCCCCTTGAACTGGCCATGCACGTTCACGTGATACACGTCCACCTTGCCAATCAGATTGTTGGGACAAACCAACTCGCGGCTGTGGTGCGCCTCCAGGTCCGCGAGATCTAACATGCGAAACTTTCCAAAAGTAATCAGCAGACCGACGGAGGCGTTGTCTTCTACGTCTCTTTCAAGGAGGGCCTGCTGGGGATAAGTCGAACAGAGCGGATTGGGCGCGCCAGCACCCGGAAGCGGCTGCTGGATGAATTGCCCCGCCGCGGCCACCACCTGGACATCCACTCCCTTGAGCGGAATCTTGTCACCCGGCTTGACTACTGTGTGGCCGACCTTGCGACGGACCGCATCGTAAGCTTGAAACCACTCCGGCTGCGAACCCAACACGTCGCCGTGATCGTAAATATGCCCGATCGGGAGCCTGGCCTCCAGCGCGGGAACATCGCCGCGGTGATCGACATCAAAATGCGAGATCAGCAGGTGGTCGATGCGGCGCAGACCGGCGGCTTTGACAGCTTCCAGAATTCGATCCGTCGATGCCGGCCGATTGTTGAAAGCGGGCCAGCCGACATCGATCAGCAACGACTCCCCGGACGGAGAAACGAAGAGGACACACTTGCCTCCTTCGACGTCCACGGTATAGATGTCGAGCGTATTGGCGGCCGTGAGGGCGGAGACGAGAAGAATCGGAAGCAAAGCTACCTTGAGGATTCTCATGGCGATCTCTTTTCCGGATATACCGGATTTCCGCATCAGTGTAACAGAAAACCGACGGGGGGAGGCCGCCGGGGTACTTATAGGCGTTAAGATCAGGATCGCCCAAACCGATCTCGCGCGACATCGGAGTGCATGCCCGAGAGCGACCGTGCTTTCCCACAACGGCGTTTGGGGAGTTCGCCGCGACCGGGCAGTTCCACGACTCCGGCGACGATACGGCCAAGTGGAATCTGCGCTTTCTCGCGCGTTGTAGCGTTTCGAGTACACAATCTGATCTGATAACCCTGAGGATCTTCCCGGTTCCGGGTGAAATGATGACAATTTCTCCCATGGCAAAAGGCACGAGTTCACCCCGGAAGAGGTGGAGGAAGTCTAGGCCGGTTACCACAAGGTAGCGAAGCGCGTTTCGCTTGTTTAACAGGACCCCGGAGGCCAAAATGGCAGTTTTATGTGAAATATATGAGATAAACGGCTCGAATGGAGGCGGCAGGGAGTATACTGGCTGGTGGACGGGGAGGCTGGATCCCGGATGAATTCCGACTGAGGAGGGTTAACAGTATGGGCATTCAAGTTACCACCCGCCAGGTGGGCGACGTGAGCGTGGTGGACGTCGTCGGACGGATCACTCTCGGGGAAGGAGGCAGCACCCTCCGGGAGATCATTCAAGATCTCGTTTCAAAAGGCAACAAGAAGGTTCTTCTGAACCTTGGAGAGGTCTCTTACATCGACAGCTCCGGTATCGGCGAGCTGGTTTCGGCGTTCACGACCGTTACCAACCGGGGCGGCGTGATGAAACTGCTCAACCTTACCAAACGTGTCCAAGGCCTGCTGCAGATCACGAAGCTATACACCGTGTTCGAGGTCTTCGACAGCGAGATCAGCGCCATGCACAGTTTTGCCTGAGTGGCCGAACCGGTATCGCTCCAACCCGATGAAGAAGCTGGAAATCCACGGAAGAGGGAGACTTGATGACTGACCTGGAAGACCTGGGTGTTCAGAAACAGCTCCAGCAGATGCACGGACACTATGATCGGCTCATCAGGGCCGTGGAGCAGACCGCGGATTCCGTGATGATCACGAACAGGCAGGGAATCATCGAATATGTCAACCCTGCCTTCGAAGAGACAACCGGTTATTCCGCAAACGAGGCCCTGGGCCGGACGCCGAGGCTTCTCAAGTCAGGGCTTTACGACCAGCAGTTCTACGAAGAGCTTTGGGCGCTACTCACGGCGGGTAAGCCATTCCGTGGAATTATTACCAACCGGAAGAAATCCGGCCAGCTCTACTGGTCTGCACAGACGATCAGCTCGCTGAAAGACGAGAATGGAGAGATTACTCACTTTGTCTCCGTGCTGAAGGACATGACCGAGCTGAGGAAACAGCAGGAGCAGGAGTTTTACCTGCAAATCGCCCATGAAGTTCAGCAGCACCTCAACGCCACGGTGGCATCGTTGCCGGGGTTTGATATTGCTGGAACCGTCAACTCTGCAACGCTGACGGGCGGGGACTACTTCGACTTCATTGTGCAGCCGGACGGGTGTCTCTGTATCGCCATTGGCGATGTAAGCGGCCACGGATTCGGCGCTGCTTTGGTGATGGCTGAAACCCGGGCGTATGTGCGTTGCTATGCGATGCTGGAGTCGGACATGGGTGCTATCCTCAGCCGGGTCAATAGTGCCCTGGTCTCGGACCTCGAAGGCGGACAGTACGTTACTTTGCTATTGGCGCGCCTCGACCCCCGGAACCGCTCGGTCGAATACGCCAGTGCCGGGCATATACCGTGTTACTCGCTGCGTGTTTCCGGAGAGATCGGGCATGTCATGGAGAGCACGGGTCCACCGTCCGGCCTCTTCGCCGACAGTCGGTTTCCCTCCAGTCCAGCCATACCATTGGAGTACGGTGGAACCCTCGTCTTGTTGACCGACGGGGTCACGGAGGCAGCCAACAGCGACGATGCGCAGTTTGGCGCCGACAGAGCTCTTGAGTTCATAAGATCCCATCCACGGAGCAGCGCGGCCGACGTCGTTCGAGGCATCCACGAGACGGTGCTGGCCTTCACCGGCGGCGGGCCTCCGTCCGATGACATCACCTCGGTTATCTGCAAGGTCAGCCTGCCCGCCACGTAGGCGTCGGCCTGCCCGTCAACATCGGCTGGTACAGGAGTATCAACCCGTCTCTGACGTGATCTTTCGGCAAGGCTGCGTAGACCCAGCCAAGGCCGCGGTGCGGCACATCACCCGGGGGCGGAATCTTATGTCGTGCGCAACCAGGGGCCGGATTCACGCGCATACGACTCTTGCCAAAGTCTGCCGCCGAGCCTGTTAAGACGCCAGCCAGCCAACTGCGGCTGCCGCCACCAGGAGCTTCACCAGCCAGCCGAGCGCGTGCGCCACCACCGTGAGCGGATGCAGCTTGATGAACAGCGCGTTGGTGATGAGAAGCGGCAAGGGAACCATGGCCCAGATGGCCGCGGCGAGTCCCGTGGCGGCGGCGTATCCGCGCACGTGAAAGGCCGAGCAGGCGACGACGAACGCTCCGCAGGTGACGAAGCCGAGCAGTATTGACCAGAGCACCGCCTTGCCTTCGCCGCCAGGGGCCTGCCGCCAGATTTCGGGATAGGCGAGATACTTGTCGTGAAACAACACGCCGAAGAAGAACCAGTCCGTCATGGAAACGGCGAGACCGGAAAGAAAGATCGCGAGCGCCATGCGACCTGGACCCAAATTGTGCCCCTCCTTACAGGTGAAACTATGATGTCACATCAGCGGGCGTGAGGCAAGGTCGTGGTCTGGGCAAGCTAAAGCATGCCCTACCCCGCCACAGGCACTGGCTTCTTGCCTCGCTTCCAGCTTTGCACCCGCTCCTGCAGCGCCGCCATGTACGTGTAGAACACCGGCGTGAGGTAGAGCGTCACGAGTTGCGAAAACAGCAGGCCACCCACCACCACCAAACCCAGTGGCTGGCGCGCCTCGCCGCCGGCGCCGTAGCCCAGCGCGATGGGCACGGCGCCCAGCATGGCCGACATGGTGGTCATCATGATCGGCCGGAAGCGGATCAGGCAGCCTTCGTAGATGGCGTCCCGGGGGGCCAGGTTGTGCTGGCGCTCGGCTTCCAGGGCGAAATCGATCTGCATGATGGCATTCTTCTCCACGATGCCGATCAGCATGATCAGTCCCACAAACGCGTAGATGTTCAGGTCGATGTGGAACAGCAGCAGCGTCATCAGCGCGCCGAAACCGGCCGAAGGCAGACCCGAGAGAATGGTGATGGGGTGGATGTAACTCTCGTACAGAATGCCGAGCACGATGTACACCACGGCGATGGCGATGATGAGCAGCACCCACAGGTTTCCGAGCGAGCTCTGGAAGGCCTTGGCGGCGCCTTGGAATTGCGTGCCGATGGTGGCCGGCAGCTCGCGGTCGGCAAGCGCCTGGATGCGTTTGACCACCTCTCCCAGCGACGCGCCCGGCTGGAGGTTGAAGGAGATGGTGGCCGACGGAAGCTGGCCGTAATGGTTGATGGTCTGCGGCCCCGTTTCGGTAACCACGTGGGCCATGGTGTCGAGCGGAATCAGTTTGCCGTTGCTGTTCTTGAAATAGAGCAGCGAGAGCGCGCGCGGATCGGCCTGGTATTTCGGTTCCAGCTCGAGCAGCACCTTGTACTCGTTCACCGAACCATAGATGGTGGAGACCCAGCGCGGCCCGTAGGCGTCGTAGAGGGCGTTCTCGATCAAGCTGGCGTTTACGTTCATGACCGCGGCCTTGTCGCGGTCGATGGTAACGTTGACCTGCGGCGTCTGGACGGCCACGTCACTGGCCACGTCGTCGACGCCCGGCACTTGCTCCACCTGCTTCAAAAGCTTGTCCGTCTC
>Ga0326727_10018596_pt1 | contig 14159 bp, 14 predicted proteins | sample MB2enrmetagenome_FD_207643 | JGI IMG/M metagenome (GOLD analysis project Ga0326727, IMG submission 207643) | Lab enriched peat soil microbial communities from McLean, Ithaca, NY, United States - MB29MY | ecosystem: Environmental > Terrestrial > Soil > Wetlands > Peat | place: USA: New York...
AAACATTTGGTTATATGACGATTCCTGGCACTACAATTTTACTTTGCCTAAAATGATTTGCTATACTATATAATGACTTAGCGCACGCTTTTTACTAAAAATGCCGTCAAAGTGTCGAAGATGAGCATAAGCAAAAGCCGTTCCGATCTCAGTACAGGGTCTTCACCATCGTCATGCCACGGCCGCAGAATAGAAATAGATCGCCTGTGAACGGCCCCTTCCCCATTCCCTGCTCGACCAGCATCGCAAGGCCATCAATCTGCTTCCTCATGTCCGTCTTGCCGGGACGGACATGGATCTTCACTGTATTCAGATCCGGCCACATGCCGCTACCGCCGCCCTGATCGCCTTCGCGAGAGTTACCTCGTCTGTATGCTCGTTGCACTCGATACGAGTCTGCTCGCTAATCATCACCTGAGAGCTACTTCTCGCTGACGCACCGGCACTGGGTACCAGGGCAACAGGCAAAAACGATTCTACTGCGCTTACTCCTGGGCGATATCGCCACCGCTTTAGGCTTTCATACGAAATACCCTGCTGCTTACAAAATATCTCGGCCGTCTCTCCGCTCGCCTGCCATGCGGCTACCACGGCCCGCCGCTCTTCGTCTGTTCTTTGTTTCACGCCCACCTCCGTTGAGGCAAGCCTATACCCTTATCCGAAAACTGCTAGATGGAGTGATGGTACCGCTTACGGGCGAACGAAGATGCGCACGTGCGCAAGATCGAGCGTCATAGGCCTCTCACCATCGCGGCTAGCTCCGCGAGTTCCGGTATCCTGCTCGTAGCGTGTATGCGCAGACTGCAGCCGTTCGGAAACTCGATCGTGCATATATCGCCTATCGATACCGACTTCGCCCCGACCATGGGCAGCTCGATGAACGAAGCTTCCTCGGATGTCGCCTCGTGCGCCCTGCGTTTCTTCCAATACCGGAATGCCGAGACCGACAGGCTGTGCTCCCGGCAATACTCCTGCTGTGTACCTCCGCTTCGTTCCTGACGTGATAGGTGCTCCAGCCATGCCTCTTTGCTCAACGTTTTCTTTGCCATCTTGCCCTCCTGCTTACGGAGGGTACTCTACCAGTCAAGATGGGAGATTTTGACGGATACGAGATTTTGACGGATACGTTAGGATTATGCGAAGCAGGGCAATTATTATAAAAAAAGCCCCGCAATCGCAGGGCTACCATTTCAAATGAACTTCAAGATGTAGTCCGTAACAATATAACACTAAACGTAGCTTTAATTCCACTTCTGTCATTGGCTGTTGCGGTAATTGTATATGTCGTGCCGTCAAGTGTTGCAGAAGAAGAAACTTTAATCACTCCAGAAGTATTAACTGTTACCTCATTGCCTGTTGTATCACTCGATGACCATGTAACCGTTTGATCTGTAGCGTTTGAAGGAGTAATGGTTGTTGTTAATTGGAGAGTTGCACCTTGCGGAGCTGACATCCATTCTGTTTTTGTTAAGTTTAATGTTCCTCCGGTTGGATTTCCTGGAGTAATAGTGATGCCTGTCACGGGAATGGTTGCAAATGTTGGTGTAATTGTTGCGTTGCCCGAAAGAACAACGGTAGTGAAAGCGCTAGTTGAACTAGCAAAGGTTGCGTTTGCTGCCGGACTAGCCGACCACGAGGAAAAGCTATATCCCGAGTTCGCTGTTGCTGTGATAGTCGTTGCTGCCCCTGCGTTGACAGTCGTGGTCGCCGCAGGCGTCATCGTGCCATTACTGGGTGAGCCCGGAGTCAACGTGTACGTCACCGTTGCGACAGTAAAAGTAGATGTAATCGTTGCATCGCCAGTCAGCGTGACCGTCGTTGATGCGCTTGTGGCGTTACCGAAGGTCGCATTCGCCGTCGGACTAGCCGACCAGCCTGAGAAAGTGTATCCCGAGGCAGGCGTCGCATTAATGGCCGTTGCTGCCCCTGCGTTAACTGTCGTGGCTGTCGCCGGTGTCATGGTTCCATTTGAGAGAGTTCCTGGGGTTAGCATGTAGGTTGTGGTCGATGTTGAACTAGGTTGTGGACATCCCAGAACCAGTCCGACGCACATCAGAACGATAACAATAAGTAGATACTTTTTCATGGTTCATCCTTTCCCAACAGTATACTTTTAACCGAACTCGTTATATTCGCTTATGATCCTGTACATAAGTGTTGAATTGGCGCTAATAAGTCCTAGTGCTGATTAGCGCATCGGTCACGTCAGCCTTATAATAGCCCTGTTCGCTCATATAGAACGTCTTGTTCGTATCGACCAAAGTACCGGCAAAGATCTCATTGCAGGCGATCATGACGGTCGGCCCCTGCAGAGGATTGCAGTCGAAGGTGTAGTAGAGTGTCCCGGTTTGCACGGCCTGTAGAGCTGCTTTCTCTCCATTTATTGACGCGACGATGATGTCGCTTCCCGGAGTTTTTTCGGCGGCTGTGATAGCAGCTATCGCACCAAGCCCCATCTCGTCGTCCTCAGCAAAGATGGCAGCAGGAGCAGTATTTGAGCTCAAATAGCTTGCCACGTATGTCTGTGCAGTCATACTGTCAAAGTTGCAGTATGTCGAAGAATGAACGACGTTAAAGTTTTTGCTGCTATATACCTTACTTAGTTCGTTGTCGAAACCCTGTTCACGGTCGATCGTCGAAGCAGCGCCTTGTGTGCCCAATACCTCAAGAATGGTCGAACCGGTGGGCAGTTTTTCGGCAAGGGCAATAGCGACCTGCTTGCCCTCGTTTACAAAGTCGGAACCCACGTAGCTCGCATAGAGCGAGGAGTCGCTCACGGTCGCAGCAGTATCCACGAGCAGCACTGGTATACCCGCTGTCTTGGCCTTGCCGAGAATTGTATCCCAACCAGTTTCGGTTACGCAATCGAGGACGATGAGGTCGACTTTTTTGTCAATGAAGGACTGCAGCGCGCTTATCTGAGTCTGCTGGGTGCCGTCTCCAGGGTCGAAGGGGGAATCCCTTGGTTAGCAATGGCGGCTTTTATTGAAGCAGTCTGCGTTATCCTCCAGCTACTGCCAACGCTTTTTTGAGAGAAACCGATCGTTTTGGGGGGGCCGGTCACTGTCACAATGTAGGCCTGGGATGTGCCATCGGCTGCAGTCACCGTATAGGTTTCCGGGTTTGTGAAGTTATTCGATGTAGCACCGCTTGCCTGTACTGTTAAGCCAACTTTGACACTTGATCCCGTTGTTGTAAAGGTCGCAACAAGTGCTGTGACCGACGTATCCGCTGGTACTGTTACTGCTATCGTCTTGGCTGTTTCGCTAATCGTTCCAGTTACTGATGGACTTGTAAATGAAAAAGCTGTTATAGCCTTAGCACTCGATAGGGTTGTACTGGTTGGTTGCGCACAGCCCAAGACAAAGTCACCTAACATAATCGCTAGTATCAACCACCGTACTGCTGATTTGGCACAACGCTGCATGGTAATCACTGCTTCCTTGTGGTGTCATGTTTTTTTTTGAGCAAGGCTAGTAAAAATTTCATGTATGATAATCCTATAAAGATACGATGTCAATCTACTATATGATATGTGACTACCTTTAATGCGTGACACTTCTTTGCCCAAGAGTAGGGGGATTTTGCTTAAGTAGATTCAAATAGGAAACTGCTTCAGTCATAGTGAAAGATCGCCAGTGTCACTCGTCTGCGATCAAAAAGCTGACCGCCATCTGCGCATGGAGTCCATGGTCAGCCTGCTTAATGACTAGATGGAGCTCTGTGCAACCCTATACCCTCGGCGCCAGCAGGAGCAATATCATCGACAATGCCGAGGAGTTTCTGCTTCGACTCATCCTTGAACACTTCCGCGCCCTTTCTTTTTCTCTGGAACTTGCCGATAGGAGTTTTATGATCAATCCGAACCGTCTTCGCCGCCCACTCGTTCAACCTGAACTCTATCTTCCTACATGGATCTTCCCGGAAGAAACCCTAATTGCAGCCTTATCAAATATCGATGAAGAGGTTCTCCAGTCGATCCATCTAGGCCATTTCTACGTAAGCGATCAGGGACTCGATCTCATAGCAACTCAGGTAAGAAGGAATTAGCGATCAACAGAGCCAATTGTGATAGTATGAGGCGCTATATCTGGCCGGCTATAATAGATTGGCCTAGACTGTAAACGTCTAGCGACAATACGACTAAGCTCATTCGCAACGCGAAAAAAGTTCCTAAATTACAGGGCAGTGTTTATTTATAAATTCCTTGGCTGGGCGAGCCGTGCTTCTATACGAGGCGGGAAAGTAAATATTGATTGAGCGAGACGCCTTCCTCAGCAGCTCGAATAGCAACGCCGCGATGGACCTCTTTAGGAAGTCGTAACATGAGCTTCCCGCTATAGGCCCGCGAGCCCAAGGGCTCAGGAAGCGATTCTCCCGACTTGACCATATTATTTATGATAACTGCGACAACTGAGCGTACTTCGGCGAGCGCCTCTTCTGGGCTCGGCCCATGCGCGGCAACGGAGGGGAACTCGAGGCAACGCGCTATGTAGACCTCGTCCTCTTCTGACCACTCCTCGCGATAGGTATATCGATCAACTATTTTCATGCTCTGCCTCCCATCTGTCGATCGCTTTACGGACTTGGCGTACCCGATGGGGCTTCGCAAAAGCCCCGTCGCGTTGTAGATTAATTCGAGGATCACCCGGCCATGGCATCTTGAAAATATGATGACTTCCCGCGATCCGTGCCTTGCCAAAGTATGACGTACAAAGCGCGACGAGATCGTCAAAGCGAACATGAGCCGGATTCTCTAGGATCAGCCGATCGACCATTATAATTAGTACCACTGGTAGTATCATTAGTCAATAGTGATTAAGTCCCACATTTTGTCCGCCCTGGATCTTCCGGCCGAGCTTCTGTCTGCCCAGGTCCGGGCTTTTGTAGCTGCTGCGGGGTTCGGATGACTTTTATTGCAGTGCTTTTATAGCAGTTTGGGCAGCGGCAATAATGCCCCCAGACCACTTCTCGTTGATCGATATCGCGACGAGGACGGGCTTTACAATTTTATTCTTGGAGACCGCAGAGGCATCAATACCTGCCTTGGCTAACCGGTTGCGCGTCTCGTCGGCAATACCGGACTGCTGATCATTGTTAAGATTCAAGAGGATGTCGCGTAGTACTGTGGCTGCGGAATCTGAACCATTGATTCCAAGCGCGGCCAAGCCAAGTAGTTTCTCTTCGTCATCAAAGCCTTTTGTATAGGAGGATAAGCATCCATCGACCGGGTCCGCTCCTGTCGCCTTATACGCAATGAAGCTGCAAAGAGCGAGTTTGCGCAGGTCGCAAAGGGACTTGGCCTCAGCCTTATCGTTCGCGATCTTTAGGTGTCCAAGATTGAGGGCGAGGACCGCGGTATCGATCTTTCGCTGGTTCGTGGCCCTCGAATGAGTCTCTGCCGTGAGTGCGCGCAGTTGCCGCTCCGCCGGTTCGCTCTTGATTATCGCCTCGATCGCATCCGTTGGATCGTCGACAATACTGGACAAGGATTCGGAGGCCTGTTGTCTTACGCGTTGAGAGTACCAGGCATCGGTAGCGAAGAAGACCGGAGAAAAACCACGGACATCTTTAAGCTTACCAAGGGAAACTATGCAACCGCAGGCGATTTTTTCGCCTGCGTCCGTATCCTCTGTCGGCTTGAAATTCAAGTCGCGGAGCTTGAGGGCGATACGCTCGGCGTAGTCGCGGTCGCGAAGCTTGCCAATCGATATAAGGGCCTCGGCCTTAGCAAGAGGATCGGGAACGTCCTGCACGGTGGTCCACAGCGATGCTGCCGCGGCATCATCCTTGTAGTCGCCAAGAGCCTTGCAAAGGAGGGTGATAGTCTTGCCGTAGAGTTCTTGGTCGATGGTTGCCGAGTAGGCATCCTGAGTGAGGAGGAGTTCCTCAAGTGCGGAGGCGAGAACAGGAGCGGTGTTCTTGTCATTAAGCCCGACTATATTGAGGATGGCTGCATATTTCTGCGGGAGCCCCTGGGCCTGCTGATATAGAACCTTATAAACTTCAGTGGTCTCGTCCGCAACGTCGATCATGACGCCTAAGGCAAGAACGAGGGCGACGGATATGATGCGTTTCATATCATGTGCTTCCCTTTTTGGTTGGAAACAGTCTCGGTCTGACTGTCTTCGCGAACGACATACTCATAGCTCGTCGATGTCTTGGTGGAACCAGAAGCGTCAAGTGCGCGCCAGAATTATAGGACCTCATCATCATACTCCTTAGCTATTATGAAATTATTGGGTGGATCATAACGCATAGGAAACTTTCGAAAGAGTGGAAATAGTGTGGAAATATGTGTGCTGCAGATGTCAAATACGTGTTCTGGCAGCAGGTGGAATTTCTTGCGATCAACAGAAGGCTCGGAATCTAACTTTCTGGTTTAGTCTATAAGGGGGTCCGGTCCAGAATGATTTCTGGAGAGCGGTGCGGGGTTGCGATCGGTCCGGTAGGGAATCGAAATCTCGGCTACCGCCCCGCTTTCAGGAGCGGGGCGATTGTTTATCGTAATGCGCGCTGCCTCGCCGTAGAGGAGACTGAGCCTCTTTTTTATATTGGAGATGCCGATTCGCTCTCCATCGTGTCCCATGATAGGCTGGCCCACGGCAAAAGCCGCGATGACTGCATCCGGAAAGCCGGGACCCGAGTCCTCGACGAGTAGATCTAGGCGCCCCTCTTCGGGGAACAGACGGATCGTGATGTGGAGACTAAGAGGACGATTCTGTCTCGCACCATACTGTACTGAGTTCTCCGCGAAAGTATGAAGCAAGAGGGGCGGGATTTCGATGTCGGGGAAGGGCTCGGGTGCCTCGAGGACATACTTGAAGCTGGTCGGGAAGCGAAGCTCCTGGATACGAAGATAGTTCTTAAGGTGAGCCCATTCGTCCTTGAGGGAGACGAGATCAGTCCTCGAACGGTTCATGAACTGAAAGTATCTGGCGAGGCAGCGCGAAAGTTCCTTGACCAGAGCGATGTCCCCGACTTGAGCTAGTTGGTGGATGATGTTAAGGCTGTTGAGAAAGAAATGCGGATTGATCTGAAGCCTCAAGGAGAGGAGCTCCGCCTTCTGCGCGTGCAGCTCGGCATCACGCGTCCGAATCTGCTCCTCGTAGACGCTTATGCGAAGGTCCCTGATCTCCGAGGCCATAAGATTGAAGGTTTCGTCCGCCACAGAGAATTCCCGACTTGTTCCGTTGGGCTTGATGCGCGCAGAGAAATCGCCTCCGCGCAGTCTGGTCATCCCGTCCATGAGTTCCTCGAGAGGCCTCAGCGTGGCCCGCCGAACGGTGATGAAAAAGGAGAGGACGAGCAACAGGACGAAGATCGCGACGATTACGTTGGTCGTGCGGAATGCGGGCAGCTCCTGTAGCACCTCACTATCGGGAATGATCGAGACAAGGCGGAACGGCCCCATCTCTGATTTCGCCTGTATCACGAGATAGGCCTCGGGTTTGCCCGAGACTCGATAAGCGCTTTCATCGGCGCTTAAGTCCAGATGGTTCGCGGCCAAATCCTCGAGCTTAGGGTATCGCTCTCCACTTCCCGATACGAGGATGAATCGAGCCCCTCTTTCGGTTTGATCCTGTTTGATCCGCTCGAGTGCACTTTCCACATCGACCCATGCGCCAACGAGACAGCTCTCAGATCGAAGCACCCGCAAGAGCACGCTCTTCGAGCCGATGCCCGCGAAGCGCCAACTCTGAGCGTGGACGTCGACACTACCGCGCAGTATTCGCTGGAGGGCCTCGCGGTCGTTGGGCGAGAGGTCGCCCGATGCTGAATGGATGGCGAGGAGGTCGTCCCTGGACGGAACGTAGGAGAAGGCCCCACCGATCGATGGATAGAGGGGAAGTTCCCTGGCGAAATCAGTTGCCAGATCGATTTTCGCCAGGTTGTACTTGTCGCCGACCTCGGCGCGATCCAAGATTTCGATCTTGCTATCGTTGACAAGCTTGGATACTAGGTATCTGTCGATTCCCTGAAGATCGGCGTCGACGCGACCGATGTCCTGCTGGAGTATGTCTCGCTTAGCCTCGGCCACTTGCCGACGTACGACTGAGACCGCATAGATGTTCTGATAGAACAGCAGTCCGGCCAAGGGGACGGCGACGACCGCGAAAAACAGACCGAGCTTCGACCTCAGGGAGGGGAGGCGACGGCCTTCGGAGCGCGCATCCACAATCGCAGTATAGCATACTCGGGGTCGGGCTTGACGTAAAGACTCGTCGCGACTCTACAATGGCAGGATGATGAGAATGCTCATCGTTGACGACGAGATCTACGCCATCGAGGGGATCAAGGCGGCCGTCGACTGGACCGAGCTCGGCATACATGAGCTCTTTACGGCCTTCAACGCGCAACAAGCTCGCGACTCGCTCATGTGCGATCCCGTGGATATCGTACTATGCGATATCGAGATGCCCGAGGAGAGCGGCCTCGATCTTCTATCGTGGATGCGGTCGCAGGGTATGGAGGCCGAAGTCATCTTCCTCACCTGCCACGAGGACTTTAAATATGCCCGCGAGGCCATCCGGCTGCGGAGCTTCGACTATCTCGTCAAGCCCGTGGACCCGGCGGAGCTCCGCGAGGTAGTGGCGCGCGCCATGGCCCGTGCCCATGGAGCAGCGAACTTGCCTGCGGTCGGAGCCGAGGCGCGGGCTATCCCGGCTGAAGGCCAGGCAATCGAGGATTCCGTGGCTGCCCTCGATCCTCCCGACATGTCTCTCTGGTCTATCCTCCTCAAGAGCGGTGCAGTCGAGAAGGTCCGCTACGAGCTCAAGTCCTTCCTCGCGCGTTCTTCGCCCAGGCGGCGCGACAAGGAAGGCTTCCTCAAGGCATTTCTCCTCGATTTCCAACAGGTGCTCCTCGCCGCGCTCAAGGCCAAGAGCATTCCGGCCCACGGCCTCCTCGGCGTCACGAGCGAAGCCGAGCTCTATGCCAGGGCCTGCGACAGCTCGGAAGACCTGGTGCGATGGGCGGACCACGCTCTTGACTTTTTTGAGGCGGAAAGCGCCTTGGTCGACAGGGCTTCCTCGCCTTTCGGGGCGGCGACGCGATACATAGCCAAGCATCTGGGGGACGAGCTTTCCTGCCCCCTCATAGCCGAGCAGGTCGGCCTCAACCCGGACTATCTGACTCGGCTTTTCAAGCGGGAGACCGGCCTCGCGGTCTCGGCCTACATCGCGAGGGAGCGCGTGCGCTTCGCGGCCGAGCTTCTCGTGGCGACCACTCTCCCCGTGGGCGAGGTGGCGGACGCGGTGGGCTACGGCAACTCGGCCTACTTCGCCGCCCTTTTCAGGAAGACCATGGGCAAGAGCCCCATGGAGTATCGAGTCTCCTGCCTGCCTACGGCCGCCGTAAGAAAGGAAGGCGAGTCCCCGAAGCCCTGAAGCCGGCAGCCTGCGCCTTCGCAGCGAGAGGTCGTGGAATCAATATCGCGAGGTCGCCGTTCGAGTGGCGCGTTTGTGGAATCGGGTCTAGCGTGGCCTTGCGATCGCAAAACTCGATACAAGGAGCCTCCCGTGAAAAAGGCGCGTGCGTTAGTGCTCGTGATCTTGGTTTTATCTCTAGTCGTGCCCTCGTTCGCTCAGTCCTCGAAGGAACCCGTCGAACTGACGATGGCTTTCTTCATTTTCGCCTCTCCTCCCTCCGACCTCCCCGCCGTCCAGGACGGGCTCAACAAGCTCCTCGTCCCAAAGATCGGCGCCAAAGTCAAGCTGTTGCCGATCAACTTGAGCGCGATTCAGCAGCAGTCCAATCTCATGATCGCGAGCGGCGAGAAGCTCGACCTCCTCATCAACGGCACGTGGAGCTTCTTCAACCTCGGGACTCAGATCGCTAAGAACCAGCTGCTGCCCCTCGATGAGCTCCTCGCCAAGTATGGCCAGGACATCGTGAAATCCATGGACCCCGGCTTCCTCGCGGCCGGCAAAGTCAAGGGTAAGCAGTACCTCATACCGACGGTCCGCGACTTCGCGGGCAGCTACAGCATCGTGATGCGCAAGGACATCTGCGACGAGCTCAAGATAAACGTGGACAAGGTCCGGACCTTATCCGACGTCGAGTCGGTCCTCAAGCTCGTGAAGGCCAAGAAGCCCGACCTTGTGCCCCTCGTCCCCTTCTCATCCGGAGAACCTGTGGTCGACGTGCAGGACTACGACACGATCGGCAACCTCTTCGGCATGCTCATGGACTATGGCTCATCCTTGAAGGTGGTGGACTTCTTCCAGAGCAAGGAGTACGCGGACCGCGTGAATCTCGTCCACTCATGGTACCAGCAGGGTCTGATCTTGAGGGACGCGCCGACCAACCAGGACGACCGGTCCGTCTACATCAAGGCCAACCGCGCATTCGCCTACATCACCAGGTCCAAGGTCGGGTTCGCTACCCAGGAGAGCGGCATCTGCGGCCAGCCCATGGTCGTCGCCGAGCTCGTCCCCGCGTTTTCCGTGACCGATTCCGTCGCGAACTGTGGCTACACGATCCCTCGCAACAGCACCAACCCCGAGAAGGCGATGCAGCTGCTCAACCTCCTCTACTCCGATCCTCAGGTCTACAACCTTCTGGTCTACGGTATCGAGGGCAAGCACTACGTAAAGACACCGGACGGTTTTATCGACTACCCCGTTGGAATGGACAGCAAGACCTCGCCCTACGCCACCTTCAATCAGATACCCTGGGAGCTGGGCGACGAGTTCATCGGCTACGTCTGGAAGGGTAGCTCCCCGACCATCTGGAAGGACACCGAGAAGTTCAACAACGCCGCGCGTAAGTCCAAGGCCCTGGGCTTCGTGTTCGACATGACGCCGGTGAAGAACGAGTTCGCGGCCTGCACGAACGTGCTCAACCGCTACCGCTTTGGACTCGAGGATGGCGTGCTGGAACCCGCCAAGACCATCCCCGAGATGAACCAAGCCCTCAAGGCAGCCGGCATCGACAAGATCATCGCCGAAAAGCAGAAGCAGCTTGACGCCTGGGCCGCCGAGAACGGCGTAAAATAGGCCCTCGGTTCGGGTGCGCACAACGTTTAATACACGGAGGTCAACACAATGGCATTGACACTCGGATTGCAGGTCTATTCTGTCCGCGAGTCGCTCCAGAAGGATTTCTGGGGTACCATGGAGGCGGTGGCCAAGATCGGCTATCGCAACATCGAGCTCGCGAACCATCACGCGGAGGCGGATTACGGCTGCGGCTTCGGCGTGCCGGCCGCGGAGTTCAAGCGCCGAATGGACGGCCTCGGACTCAAGACCGTCTCCAGTCACGTCTTTCCGCTCGAAAACACGGACCTGGACAAGGTGATCGAGTACGCTAAGGTGATCGGAAACGACAACATCGTCTGTCCCATGTATTTCTACACGAGCGCTGCCGATGCCCTTGAGCTCGCGAAGCGACTGAACACCTGGGGAGCGAAGCTGCGCAAGAGCGGAATGCGCCTGTTCTACCACAACCACTTTCACGAGTTCCAGAAATACGGCGGCAAGGCGGTCCTCGACATCCTGCTCGAGAACACCGACCCCGAGCTTGTCGATTTCGAGCTAGATACCTTCTGGGCCCTCCGTGGCGGCGTCGACCCTGTAGCTTACCTCAAGAAGCTCGGCAAGCGCTGTCTCCTTATCCACCAGAAGGATCTGACCAAGGGCACGAAACCTGAGAATCTCTTCGAGCGCGTGAAGCCCGACGCCAAGATCGACATGGAGTCCTTCAAAAAGGACGGGGCGAGGCACGAGGACTTCACCGAGGCCGGCGAGGGTATGATGGACATCCGCGGAATCATAGCGGCCGCAAACAAGATCGGCACCGCGAAGTACATCATCATCGAGCAGGACTACAGTTCCCGCGGCGAGATCGACAGTGTCGCGCTTAGCTACAAGAACATACAGAAACTCCTCTCTCGCTGAGAGAGGGAAGAAAGGCCCGGGCCCCGCGGCCCGGGCCGCTCAAGCGAGGTGCGAACGATGAGCGGACTAACGATCGCCGCGAGGGCCGATCCCGGGCGCAGGCGCCGGGCCAAGTACTGGACTCTCTATCTCATGATGGTCCCGGGGCTCCTTTATTTATTCGTCAATAACTATCTCCCCATGATCGGGCTCACTATAGCCTTCAAGGACCTCGATTTCGCAAAAGGCTTCTTCGGCTCCCCCTGGGCTGGCTTCAAAAACTTCGCCTATCTCTTCGCGACTTCCGACGCCTGGCAGATCACCCGCAACACCATTCTTTACAACCTGGTCTTCATAACCTTCAACACTTGCTGCGCTCTCTGCGCGGCCATTCTCCTCAACGAAGTGAGAAGTAGGGGTGCGCTCAAGCTCTACCAGAGCTCGATCCTGGTGCCGAACCTCATCTCGATGGTCATAGTCAGCTATCTCGTCATGGCCTTCCTGAGCTCGGACACCGGATTCATCAACAAGACCATACTCGCCGGAACCGGGCGCCAGATGATCTCCTGGTACAATGAGCCGAAGTACTGGCCTTTCATTCTCGTGTTCGTCAACGCGTGGAAAAACGTCGGCTTCCTGACAGTCATTTTCTACGCTTCGATCATTGGCATCGATGCCGAGCTCTACGAGGCGGCTAGAATTGACGGCGCCTCGAAGACAAAGCAGATATTCAACATCACGCTGCCGCAGATCACGCCGCTGGTGGTCATGATGCTACTCCTTTTCATAGGCAAGATATTCTACGCCGACTTCGGCCTGTTCTACCAAGTGCCCCTCAACTCAGGTACCCTCTACGATGCGACGAACGTCATCGATACCTACGTGTACCGGGCGCTCATCCAAATCGGCGACATTAGCATGTCGTCCGCGGCCGGCTTCTATCAGTCGGTGGTCGGTTTCGTGACGGTTTTGGGATCGAACTTGATCGTGCGAAAGATCAGCCCCGACAACGCGCTCTTCTAGGAGGATCAAGATGCGAAATACACGAGACTCCGAGGGCAGAAGCTGGGGGGTCGTCGCTAATGTCGTCATGATCCTGGCGACTGCGGTCTGCATACTCCCCGTCGTCCTTCTCCTGATGGCCTCGATCACCGACGAGTCGACGATCGTGCGCAACGGCTATTCCTTCTTCCCTGCGAAATTTGGAAGCACCGCCTATGAGTACCTTATGGTCCGCAAGGCTACAATACTGCGGGCCTACGGAATCTCGGCCTCCGTCACGGTGGTCGGCACCTGCTGCGGCCTAATCGTCATGTCGATGCTCGCCTATCCCCTATCGCGAAAGGACCTTCCTCACCGGCATCTGTTCACATTCCTCGTCGTGTTCACCATGCTATTTAACGGCGGCCTCGTGCCGACCTATCTGCTGTACACGCAGATATTGCACATTAAAAACACAATTTTGGCCCTCATTGTGCCGAATCTCCTCGTCGGGGGTTTCTACGTGCTCATGCTCAAGAGCTATTTCACGAGCTCGATACCGGATGCGGTCATCGAGTCGGCAAAGTTGGACGGGCTCGACGACTTCCGCATGCTCTTCCTGATCGTCTATCCCCTGGCGACGCCAGTGCTTGCGACTGTCGCCCTTCTCCAGGGCATATCCTACTGGAACGACTGGTTCAACGGCCTCATCTACCTCACGGACTCTAAGCTATTCAGCATCCAGAACCTGCTCAACAGGATTCTCATGGACGTCCAGTTCATGGCTTCGAGTACGATGGGCGCCGAGGCGGTGTCGGCCGTGGCCAACCTGCCCAGTGTGACGGTGCGCATGGCCATCGCGGTCCTCGGTGTCCTGCCCATGTTGATCGCCTATCCCTTCTTCCAGAAGCACTTCGTTCGCGGTATCGCCATGGGCTCGGTGAAGGGATGAGAACAAAAGGAGGATTGTCATGTCGAAGGAAAAACTCAAGGTCGGAATCATCGGCTGCGGCGGGATAGCGAATCAGAAACACCTGCCGGGGCTCGCGAAGCAGAGCGACCTGTGCGAACTCGTGGCGTTCTGCGATCTTGTGGAGGATCGGGCGAAGGAAGCGGCCGGGAAGTACGGAACCCCGGGCGCCAAGGTATACACGGAGTACAGGAAGCTCCTCGAGGACAAGAGCATCGACGTGGTGCACGTGCTGACGCCCAACGTGGCGCACAGCCCGATCACCTGCGACGCGCTGGAGGCGGGCAAGCACGTCATGTGCGAGAAGCCCATGGCGCACAGCTACGCGG
>Ga0326727_10018597_pt1 | contig 14159 bp, 6 predicted proteins | sample MB2enrmetagenome_FD_207643 | JGI IMG/M metagenome (GOLD analysis project Ga0326727, IMG submission 207643) | Lab enriched peat soil microbial communities from McLean, Ithaca, NY, United States - MB29MY | ecosystem: Environmental > Terrestrial > Soil > Wetlands > Peat | place: USA: New York...
CCGTGCGCGCCGCGGCGGGCAGGGGACTGCCCGCCCTGCCTTGGTTGTCTACGGACGACTCAACCGGTTACAAGACGGAAACGCTGAGGAGTTCTTTTTGCCAGGTCATCAAATCGGCGGCGGCCTGTTCCCAATGGCTGGCCAGGGCCAGCAACGCGGCCCGGCTGGCGATCAATGTCGGGTCAATCCCCAACTCCGCCGCGCGGACATCCCGGCGCTTCTCCAATTCGGAGAAGCGTCGCCGTTCCAACTCGGTCTGGCGGTGGGATTTGGTACGCAAGTAATCCGGATGCTCCTGGGGCGGACGGGCCAGCCCGGCATCCACCGCCCGGCCCAACCCCTCCCGGCGGCGGTCGGAGAAATGGCGTGGCAGCCACTGCGCAAAAGGCCGTTGCTCGACCGCCGCCGCCGCAATTTCGACCAGCGCCTCGTGACCGAGCACAAAGAAAGGCGGCTTGTTCGCCCCCAGGGCCTCCTGTTCCCGCCACTGCCACAATTCCCGCAGCACGGCCAGCGCGGCCCGGGATAATTTGTGGCTTCCTTTGACCCGCCAGACCCGATCCGGCTGCGGCTCCGTGGGGATCGCGCATTCCACGATGAGCCGGGCGCAGGACTCCTCCGCCCAGCCCAAGCGCCCTTTTTCGCGCAATTGCTCCCGCAAAATGGCGGCCAGCTGGGCCAGATAATGCGTGTCATTGCGCGCATAAGCCTCCATCCGCGGTGTCAGGGGGCGTCTGGCCCAATCGGCCTTCTGCGACCCCTTCTCCAAAGTGACCCCCAGATATTTGTGGAGCAAATGGGCCAGCCCGAACTCGCGCTCCCCGAGCAAACGGCCGGCCAGCATGGTGTCAAAAATCCGTTCCGGGACGAAGCGATGATTCTTGCGAAAAAGGCGCAAATCGTAATCCGCGCCGTGCAAAATCAGGGGATGCCGTTTGAGGGCCGCCCACAGGGGCGCCAGATCCAGGGGCGCCAGCGGATCAATCAAGCAGTCCTCCTTCCCGAGGCTGATTTGAATCAGGCAAAGCTTTTCCGGGTAGGCATGGAGACTGTCGGCCTCCGTGTCGAGCGCGACGACCTCCGCCGCGTGCAATTGGGGCAAAAAGCCCGCCAAAGAACCATCAGAATCAATCACCGCAAAAACTTACCCCAACCCCTTCCCGGAAAAAATAAAAAAACACCCGCCCCGTCGGGCCGGGGCGCATTCCACTTTTTTGGGTGGTTTTCAAAGTCAGAATCTAATCTTAATCTGGTTCGTCTTAATCGGAAAAGGCGGGGCGGGACTAGGATTAAGATTAGGAGGGAAACCCAAAAAAGTGAAATGTCCCCCCGCGCCCCGGGCAAAACATCCGCTGGCATCCCACGGCGACATCCCGTATCATTTGCCGAATAAATGAAAGCCATCTCACAAAAAACTGAGGGCCCAAACGAGAGGCCTTCTGAGGAACATTCTTTTCCTGGCGGGGTTGTTTGCTGGATGAATCCGTCTGCTGAATCATTGTGAAACTGAAATTAGCCGCCTACGTGATCCTGATTGCCCTGGCCATTTGGTCCGGCTTGGAATTACGTTCCAACTACGCGAAAATCGGCCAGCCAGCCGCCGGCCCCGCCACCAACATCGCGGAGGGTCCGGCCGCCAGCCCCGCGCCCGGCCCAACCAACCCGGCTGTCCCCCCGCCCGGACCGGCGATGGCCGGCAACGAATCCACCAATAGCCTGACCGGGGCCAACGCCGGCGCCGGCTCCAACATGGTGGAGCAAGCCGCCGCGCCGGAAACGCCACCCGCCAGCGCGGACGGCAGCAATTCCGGCGCGGGGGCGGCTCTTCCCGCCGCCGGCCCGGCGCCCGCCGCCAGCACCCCGCCAGGCAGCGCGGTCGGTCATTTGGCCGTGCTGGTGGGCGCGGTGGTCGCTTTGGGGTTGCTGGCCACGTATGACCTGACGCATTACATGGGGTCGCGGGCGATCAACTATTTATTTGACGATCTGGGCGAAGGGGAGCGCGATCCCGAATACGAGCGCGCCGAACAAACGTGGGTCAACGGGAAGCATCTGGAAGCCATTGAAATGATGCGCGAGTATCTGAAGAAAAACCCGCGCGAGCAGTTTGTGGCCATTCGCATTGCGGAGATTTACGAGAAGGACTTGAACAATTATGTGGCCGCCTCATTGGAACTGGAGGAAGTCCTCAAGAAGAGGCTCCCCGCCGAACGCTGGGGCCGGAACGCCATTCACCTTTGCAACATTTACTCCCGCATGGGCCAGCAGGACAAAATGAGGGCGCTGTTGGAGCGCATCGCCAGGGATTACCCAAAAACGAGCGCGGCCAAAAAAGCGCGCCGCAGTCTCGGCCTGCCCGAACCGCAGCAGGAGGAGGAGGCTCCCGCCGCCGCGCCGCCCGAACCGGCCGCCGAACAGGCCCCGGACGAGGCGCAGGTATTCGATTTGGATGAGATGATCGCCGCCGCCGATAAGGAAACCGCCTCGCAACCGCCGGAGGCAGCGCCGGGAACGCCTCCGCCGACAGCGCCGCCCAAATCGTCCCTGCCGCCTGGGTTTCGGAAAAAGGAGTGATGCGCGACACTGTGCGAAAGTTGCAATCGGGAAATGGGGAAATCTGAAATCGGACCTCTGACCTCCGGCCTTTGTTTTCTGTCCCTTGCCGGCGGATGGGGCGCCCCCCTTTTTTCTCTAATCCGTTTCCCCCGAGTTTTTTACAGGATGTAGGGGTTGCCCGCACTTCACAAACACCGGAAGGCCTGACAGACGGCAACTAATTGATGCTGTAATAAGTAGGCATTAGCGATGAATGCCTGCGAACCCAAGTTTTTGCTGTTCCTGCTGCCGGCGTTGCTTGGCCCAGCCGTCCGGGGCCAGCCAAGTTCTTTCAATTCCTTGCCGGCGCTGCAGTTGTCGCACATCCAGAACCAGATTACCTTCATCTCCCCAAACACGTTCAGCCACCAGGGTTACGCCACCGATGGCACCAATCATTACACCTTCGACAACCAGGCCATTTACGTGTGGGATTCCGCCAATTGGACTTCGATTGCGTCCAACACGGCGGTCTTTCAAGGCCTGCCCGGACTGGACCATCTGGGCGATGGCGACTATTACAACGGCGAACTCTACCTGGTGGCCGAAAGCTGGTCCAGTTGCGGGAGCTGCACCAACCAGAGCCTTGTGACCTTTGACGCCGCAACCCTCCAGGTTTTGGGTGTCCACAACGTCGCGGCGGACGGCCATGAGGTTTCCGGTCTTGCGGTGGCGCCTTCGGACGGACCCAACGGAACCATCTACGTGACCTCCTACTGCGATGGATCGAAAATCTGGGAGTACGACCTCTCGACCTTTGCCTTGATTGGGACGCTGGCCCTGAGCCGGCCCATTCCTTACATTCAGGGGATAACGTGGGCGAACGGGAAGTTCTATATTTCGCAGGACATGGGATCCATTTTTTCCCTCGATTACAGCGGCGATGTTTCCCATGTCTATTCCACCTCCATTTCCGGGAGCCACGAGGGATTGAAGTATGTCCAGGGGCAGATTCGCTGGCTCATTGACAGCGGAGCGGGGCATAAGTTCATCTACTATGTCAGCCTCGACAGCATGGTGGTTTCATTTCCCGCCTCCGGCGCCGGATGGATTCTCGAAGCCTCTTCCAACATTGGACAGCCGTGGGTTCCCGTGACCACGGGTTTCGCCGCGGCCAGCCCCGGCGGCCTGAGCGTCACCATCCCGACCCCGGCCCAGAACACCTTCTACCACCTCCGCAAGCCATAACGGTGCAAATCGAAGAGGGAAGGCGGCGAAAAAGGGGCGGCGCGATGGCCTGCCGCGGCCCCGACGATCAGGGTGTCATGGAGATATAATGGATGCGCTGTTTGCCAGGGCCTTCATCAATCAGCCAGCGCAAACCGTTTCCCACAAACTTGAGGCCCTCGTGGCTGCCGCTGTGCGAGTCAACGTAAACCCTGGAGACATGGCCGTCCCCGCCAAATGTATAAATGGCCCCCCCGTCTTCGGGCGCATAAAACCGGCCGTCGTGCCACGCCACCCCCTGGAGGCAGGAAAGGGTCTGGTCGAGCGGCAAGGGGCCGAGAAACTCAAAAGTGCGGAGGTCATATTTGAAGAGCTTGGATCCGTCGCAGTAGGAGGAGACATAAATGACACCGCCCGCGCCGTCACGGGGAGCGACGGCCAGGCCGGAAACTTCGTGGTGTTGGGCGGAAACACTGTGGACCTCCAGGCGGGCCAGAGTGGCGGCATCGAAAACCAGAATGCTTTGGTTGGTGAAATTGGCGCAGCTTTGCCAGATCTCGGCCACGATATACAACTTGCCCTGGAAATAATCGCCATCCCCAAAATGGTTCAGCCCCGATACCCCGGCAAAAGGTGTCTTGTTGGACGCGACCAACGACCAGTTCAGATCGTCCCGCCATTTGTAGATCGCCTGGTTGTCGAACGTGTAATGATTGGTGCCGTCGGTGGCATAGCCCTGGTGGCATTTTATGTCCGGCGAGACGTATATCTCGTGGTAACTGGCGCCGGGGCGGTCTTGGGCCCGGGCCGGCGTCGGGCGGCCGATGATCCAGGCCAGAAACAGGGGAAACAAAAGGACGGCGTGAACCCCCGGCGCAAAGGAACTGCATTTCATACGAAAACAAATTAAGCGGGCCGGTTCCGCGGTGTCAAGGCCCGGCAGATCCTCACAGGGACCGCTTTGACGTTGCGATCCGGCTAAATTTGCGCGCAAATGCGGGCTTGAGGAATCCTGGAAACTGGTTATTCTATTTGATACATTTGAGCGCGCGATACGAACGTCATGCCGACGCAACAAAACAATTCCCGCAAGCTCCTGGCCGGTGTCGCCGGCGTTCTGGTGTTGGCGGCGCTCGGCTTTTGGCTGTCGCTTCGCCACGCGGGGCAGCCGGCGCCTCCTCCGGCCCGCCCTCTGCCGGCCCCATCGGAGGCAAACCTCCAACCCGTTTCTCCGGCCGCGCCGGCCAATGGCTCCCTTCAAAGGTTGAGGGAAATGAATGGTTCATTGAAAACCCTGGACGCGGCGGGCGCGCGGCGCAGTCTGGCCGAATGGCGCGCCCAGTTGGCCGCTCTGCCCAAGGACGAGGCGGTATCGGCCATCCGGCAATTCTTGAACTCGAAGATGGATGCGCCGACGCATTTGGGATTCAAGGTGGCGGGCAACGGCTGGCTGGATGAGGCGCCCACGCTGCGCACATTCCTGCTCGATGAACTGGCCCGCCTTGATCCTGCCGCCGCGGCGGATTACTCCAGGGTGATTCTGGCCGGCATGGATTCGCCCGATGAGTGGGCGCTGGCGTTGCGCAATCTGGCCTCGGGTGACACGAGCGCGGACGGGCGCGCGTTGCTGGAGCAAAAAATTACCGCGATGTTGCAGTACCCGCCGTGGCAGCAGAATCCATCGGTTGGATTCCTGGAAGCCTTTGACGTGGCGGTGTATCTGGGCGGCACGGACCTGCTGCCCACCCTTGCGGATTTGGCGCGGCAACAGGACAATCCGGCTGTAACTCACGCCTCCTATCTGGCCCTGGACCGGCTGGTCATCGCCAACCCCGCCACGGTGCTGGGGGCGCTGGAAGCGGCGCCGGATTTGCTGCAAGGGCGGGAGGCAACGCGGGCGGATTTTTTTGCGCGCGCCGACGTGCGCGATCCGCAGCAGCGGCAGGTGTTGGAGAGTTACCTGCTCAACCCGGCCATTGGCGCGTCCGAACTGCGGACCTTTGCCGGCATATATCCGAACGCCAACTACATGATCTCGCTCAATCTGCTCACGCCGACGCCGACGCCCGACCGCGCTTCGTTGGTCAGCCGCGACGCGCAGTCCCTGGCCGTCGCCCAGCAATGGATGGCCGATCCGCGGTTTGCCGGGCTTGGCCCGGTGTTGCAGAGCATCACCTCGCGGCTGCAGATGTTCGTGCGACAAGCCAATCAGGGGCCATAAGTGCTTGACTCCAGGAATCCCACCTTTATCATTCCATCATGGCCCGCCAACAAACCAAATCATCTCGCCGTCCACGGGAGTCAGCATGAAGCAATTTTTTGAAAACCTGCATCGAAAATCTATTCCTCCTGCCCGCGATGATCGCCAGTTTGGTCTTGCTCCCGGCGGCCCGCATGACCGCGCCGACAGCGGCGCCGTTTATCAAGAAGCTTGGGGCGCGGCCTGCGCCACCAGTGGCGGCACTGCGTGTTTTTTTTGTTCGCTTTTGCGGGAAAACCAGTTCTAAGATTATCGCTTAACAAGTTACCCGGAATTGTTACGAAAAAAACAACAACATCCAAGTTGATGGCGGGGCTGGTGTCGCTCTTCGGATTGGCCGCCACATGCAGGGCCGTGGATTACCATGTCGCCACCGCCCAAGACCTGCAAACCGCACTGACGCTTTCCGCAGAAAACGGGGTGAGCAACAACATTTACGTGACGAATGGTTACTATGCCGGCAACTTCAATTACAACAGTTCCGGCGCCAACAGCCTCACGCTCCTGGCCGAACCCGGAGTCACCAACACGCAAATCACCATTGACGGCGGGGGCACAGGCGCCTCCATGAACATCATCGGCTCCGCCACCGCCGACATTACGGTGCAGGGTATGACCTTCCTGGGCAACTGCGGCAGCACCAGCATCGGCGGCTTGCAAATTGCAGGCGGCAATACCTCAATTTTGGTAAATGGTTGTCAGTTCATCTCGCCCGCAAACTCCAGCGGCATCGGATTGGAGATCACTTCCGGGCTGAACGCCACCGTGACCAATTGCACCGCCGCGGGAAGTTCGAGCGGCGGTGGCGGATTCGGCCTGTCCATTTCCGGCATCGCGGGCAACGTGAATGTACAGAATTGCACGATAACCACAAATACAGAGAGTGGACTTTACGTTTCGGGCGCTGGCCTTATCGCGGTTACTGGGAGCTTCTTTAGCGGCAATTCTGTGAGTCGCGCCAACGGCGGCGGTGCTTACTGCTCGGGCACAACTGTAACGCTTTCCGGCAACACCTTTACCGGCAATTCGGCGAGCTACCGCATCGGCGGCGGCGGTGCTTATTGCTCCGGCACAACCGTAACACTCTCCGGCAACACTTTCACCGGCAATTCGGCGAACGGCCCCGGCTCCGGCGGCGGCGCTTACTGCTCCGGCACAACCGTAACACTCTCCAGCAACACCTTTACCGGCAATTCAGCGGGAAGCGGCAACGGAGGCGGCGGTGCTTACTGCTCGGGCACAACTGTAACCCTTTCCGGCAACACCTTTACAGGCAATTCGGCGAGCTACACAATAATCTACAGCGGCGGCGGCGGCGGCGCTTACTGCTCTGGCACAGGCACCGTAACCCTCTCCAACAACATTCTCACCGATAATTCAAGCGGCAACTCGGGCGGCGGCGTTTATTGCTCCGGCACGATGACAGTGTCCGGGAACACGTTTCAGCAGAACACGGCGTTATCGGGAGGTGGACTTTACGCCTCGGGACCAATGATCAATCTACTGGACAATTTGGTCGTCCAGAACGCTGTGACCAACAACACCAGTCCCCCAGGAGGCGGTATTTGGATTGCCCAAGGAGGCGGTATTTGGGTGGACGCCAGCGCCACCTTAAACATGATCAACAACACTTTGACCGGCAATACGTCGGCCGGAAGTGGCGGAGGCGTGTTCTACGAGATCACGGGTACCGTGGAGTTGCTGAATATCTATAACAACATCATCTGGGGCAATTCGGGCACAGGCAGCGGCGGGGACGTGTATATCAGTGGAACTGGAAAGATGAAAGTTTTTGATTTCAATGACGCGGACAGCATCCATGGGGTATTTGATCTCGCGCAGAGCAACATTGATCTTTCGCCGCAGTACGCCAATACCGTCACCGGGAATTACCATACCCAAAGCAACTCACCCTGCATCGCCGCAGGCACCACCAGCGCTCCTTCCCTTCCCGCCACGGATTTGGACGGCAACCCTCGAACGGCCAACGGTATGGTGGACATGGGCTGCTATGAGTTTGTGCCGCCACCCTCAATCGTCACCCAACCGTCCAATAACATCACCGCCCCCGGCCAAACCGCCGTTTTCAATGCCGCCGCCGCGGGCATTGGCAACCTGTCTTATCAGTGGTTCTTCAACGGCACGAATCTGGAGAACAATTCCCAAATCACCGGTTCGCAAAGCAATATCCTCACCATAAAAATCGTGCAGTCGGGCAACGCGGGCAGTTACGAGGTGGTCGTGACCAATCTGTATGGCTCGATAACCAGCGCCGTCGCAACGCTGACTGTAACCATTGTGAGCGAGGCGATCACCTGGCCGGCTCCCGCAGCCATCATTTATGGCACCGCCCTCAGTTCCAACCAACTTAATGCCAGCGCCAATGTGCTTGGCACGTTCGCCTACAATCCGCCACCAGGCACCGTCTTGACCACGGGAACCAATGCCCTGTCCGTCACCTTCACCCCAACCGACAACGTTGATTATACCAATGCCACCGACGTTGTGAGCTTGGTGGTATCCCCTGCGTCCTTGGTCGTGACGGCGGCCAATGCGAGCCGGGCGTATGGCCAGACCAACCCGGTATTCACGGGAACCATTTCTGGTTTGACGAACGGGGACAACATCACGGCCACCTACAGTTGCAGCGCAACCCCCGGCAGCCCGGTTGCCACCTATCCCATTGTCCCAAGCCTGGTGGACCCAAACAACCGTCAGACCAACTATACGGTCACCTTGATCCCTGGCACGCTGACGGTGTCCCAGCCCCAGAACGTGTTCGCCTTTGCCAGCGCCAGCTATTCCGTCCACGAAAACGGGTCCGCCGTGACTTTAAGCGTTATCAATAATGCAGGTTTGACGGGCGTGGTGAGTTATGAAACGGCGGATGGCAGCGCCGTTGGCGGCAACGGCATTTCGGGCGATTACACTTCCACTTCGGGCAACCTGAACTTCTCCAGCGGCCAGGGTTCCCTTTCCTTCAACATTCCAATTATTGACAATTATATCAACGGGCCGAGCCGGCAATTCCAGGTGCTGCTGTTCAATCCTACGGTCGGTTCTGTCGGCAGTCCGGCTTCAGCGACGGTGACAATCATCCGCGACGACCCTGGCGCGGCCACCAATGCCCTGCTCGCCCAGGTTTCGCCCACCAACCGGCCCGTCATGAACGGCCAGTTGACGGTTTGGCTGCCGCCCTCGGCCGCCGGAGGGCAATGGCGTTTCCCCTGGGAATTTGCCTGGCGCAACAGCGGCGGCACCGCGAGCAATCTGGTGGCGGGCGATTATCCGGTCGAGTTCCGCGACGTGCCCGGTTACCTGGCCATTCCTTTGGCCAGTGATCCGCTCATCACCAATGGGGAGACGACCGTCGTGACCAACGAGTATTACGCGACCCCGCTGCTGGGTTCCGGGGCGCTCGGCTCCCTGACGGTGAGCAACACTGTCAACAATACCCAGGCGGCTCTGTCCGGCGCGGGCTGGCAGTTTTTTGGGGAGACGGTCTGGCGCGCCTGCGGTTCCACCGCCGCGAACCTGCTGCCGGACACTTATCTGGTTGCGTTTGAGCCGGTCAGTGGCTACGCCACACCGACGAGCCTCTCCGTGCTGGTGTCCAACGGGATGAGCGTCACCGTGTCGGGGAATTACACCACAGCGCCTGCGAACACCACCGGAGCGGACTTGCCGACTTTGCTCTCGACTAGCAAGATTTTGAATTATACGAATGGGCCTTATGGATTCAGCGGCCAATTGCAAACTGACGTGGGCTTTGGCAGCGGCGCGGCGGTGACGGCCAACGTGGTGCTGACGGCGGCGCACCTGGTCTTCAACGACAATACGCTGTCCTATGTCAGCAACGCCTGGTGGTCGTTCCAGGAGCAGGCGGGCACCTTCCAACCGGAGCCGCAGGCGGCGCGAGGCTGGTATGTTCTCTCAGGGTACGCCGCGCAACGCACCAATGATCTGACGGTCGGCGGTTATCAACCCGACCAATCCAGTCCGCAATCGCAAGATATGGACGTGGCGGCGCTCTATTTCCTCACGTACTCGGCCCGAACCGGCTTTGGCGGCTTCATTTCCTCGGACGCCGTTCCCAACCCCTACCTCACTGGCTCCGCGTTTAAAACGCTGGTAGGCTACCCGGTGGACGGCTCGATGTTCGGCCAGGTGGTCTCGCCCGGCGCGATGTACTACACAGGGTTAGATGATTCGGCTTTTGTCCAAACGAACGACCAGGTTTACGCCGCCTCGTGGCTCTTCAGTTATCCGGGCAACAGTGGAGGACCGCTTTGTGTGCAGTACGCCAACAACGGGAACTATTATCCGGCGGCGGTCTATTTGGGAACCTTGTTCAACGGCAGCGCGCCTTACGCCTCGGTGGTGCGCGCGATAGACAGCAACGTGGTGAACTTGATCACCCTGGCGTCGGATTTGGGCGATACCGGCACCAACAACTCCGGCGGCGGCGTCATCACCATCATTCCAAGCCGGGGGGTCAGCGCCAGCCATCCGGGCTATTTGATCCTGCAACTCGGGCCGCCCTCGGCAGTGCAGGCCGGGGCCGCTTGGGATCTGGCCGGGCAGTCCGCCAGCTACTACTCCACCGTCAACCCATCTTTGCAGGAGGTGACCACCACCAATACTTTGCTGGTGCAGTTCAAACCCATTCCCGGCTGGAATCTGCCGACCAACCGCTCCGTCGCGGTCGTCCCTGGGGTGATTTTGACCAATGTGGCCCTGTACACGGTGACAAACCCGCTGCTGACCCTGGACCTGGTCAACGGACTTGGCATCGCTGGGACGACGAACACAACCTATCAGATTCAGAGCAACTCCTCGCTGACCGGCGGGGCCTGGATGCCATTCCGGACCAACACCTTGATCTCCCCCGGCTTCAATCTCATCACCAACAAACCAGTCCCCGGCTTCTACCGCGCCCTCTGGCTGACCAATTGACTCAAAAAATAAAGTTGAGCCTCGTGTCGAACACCCGTTTGCGGGGCAATTCCTGATACGGCGTCAGCGGGTCCAAATTGTAGTTGCCGCCGCCCAGATTGAGGATGCCGAGTTGGAATTCGACGCGCCGATGCAGGAAACGGCAGCCGGCGAACAGATTTTCCTGGAAGAAGCTGACCCGCGGTTCGGGCGCGCTTGAGGCGAGCGGGGAATCGGACTGGCCGTACCAGTGGACCTCGGCCCGGGCGAAGAAGCCGGAGGGATGGGTGAACAGGGCGTAGCTGTCCACCACCTGAAGGCGCGCCTTCTGCGTTCCATCCAAGCTGGACACGCCGGGATACGCATAGTCCAGCCCGGAATGGGTGAGCTTATAGCCGGCCCCGACAACGACCTGATCGCCCACGAGTTGGTTGAGGCTGACGCTGAGAGTATTCTCCGTATAATCAAGTTGTTCCTCGGTGGAGGAAACGGTGGAGGAGAACCGCCCGAAGGGCGTGAGAAAATCGCCAACGCCCTGGTTGACCTCGGATCGCAGTTGCTCCACCTGAATTCCGGCATAAGTGCGTGTTCCCAGCTTGAGATCCAAGGCGGTCCCCAAGGTTTCGAACGTGGGCGCCGATTGCGAGCCGACCACCTCCTCGGAGATCAGGCTGCGGAAGGCCTGGGGAAACCCGGCCAACTGGGCCGGCTCCAAACGGTAGCTCTCATCCAGGCTGACCCCGCCCAGGGAGCGGGTATAGATGCCGCGCAAAGTGACTTCCGGGCTGGGACTCCAGACCAGGGCCGCCTTGGGGCCGAGTTGCGCCCTGGCGGCTTCCCCGGGGCCAATGGGCGGCTGGCGAAAGTCATTCGGGAAGGTCTCATGGTCGGCGGCCGCGCCGCCGGTCAGCCAGAGATTTTCCAGCGGCTTGACCGTGAGATAGGAGTAGGCTGTCTCGCGCTGGAAAAGGCCGGCGGTCGAAGCGGTGACGGGGAATTTGGGCAACAAGAAAATGGGAGCGCCCGACGAGCTGGTCATCTGATCCTGAGTTTGGAACGTTCCAGATTGGTAACGCCCTCCCGCGGACAGCGTCACACGCTCCCATTGGAAGATTTGGCTCAATTCCGTGGAGTAGATTTCAGCATTTTCCTGATAGTCAATGTTGAGGGGCGCTGTTTGATTGACAATGATGGGCGCCCCCGGAGGCTGTTTCTGGAACCGATATAGCGACCCGTCCTGATCGCTAAACTGCTGGTCCAGCGCCAGCCTGCCCGCCAGCAGCAGGGTGTTCATGCCGGGGGACCATTCATGACGCCACAGGCCCACCAAGGTCGGCTGCTGTTGTTCGTCGAATTTGTAAGTCGGCAGCGCATTGCTCTGGTAATAGTACTGGCGGTTGTCGCCCGAATTATAATCCTCGTATTGCGCCAGCAGCATCGCCGTGTCCCGGGGTGTGATCTGCTGTTTGATTGTGGTGTTCCATGCAATGTTATTGAGGGCGTTGTTGACGCGGACGCCGTTGTTGTGGTAATAATCCAGGTCCAGCGCATAGGAGGTGTTCCCGTAGGTGGCATATTGGGAGGCCTGCTGATGGAGCTCCCCGTCCGTCCGCGTCTCGGTCGAACTGGCGATTCCCATTCCGTCGGTGGCGAACAGTTTGGAGTAATCCTGTTGCGACACTTGCTGCGAAAGGCGGCCGCCGCCCACGGGAGACAGGATGTTGGCCAGGAGGAGTTCGTTAAACCAAACGGTGTCATAGCGCAGGTTGTACTGGGTCGGGTCGAGCAAATTGTAGTAGCTGTCGGACAAAAATAAATGAGCCGAAGCGTTGGCGTAATCTTCCGTCACCGACCGCGCCGCCTCCCGGACGCTCACATCGGTCATGCCCAGGTCGCGATAGATCGAGGCCAGGTTGGCGCTGCCCACCGCGCGGTCCTCGTCCAGCAAAAGGCGGGACCGGAACACGCTGCGGTTGTCATTGCGCTGCTGGGAGGCATCCAGGTCGCCGACGGCTTCATTGACACGGTTTTCCTGTTGTTTCAGCAGGGCCGAATAGAGCCAGGTGGTGGGGTCGTTCGCGTCCAGATCGCGGGCCAGCTTCAATTCCCGGTTGGCGCGCGGATCATCCCCGGCGTTGGCGAAAGCCTTGCCCAGATAACTGCGCAACAGGCTGCGCCGGGGTTCGAGCGCCGCCGCCAGCAGCAAGTCGCGGAAACCCTCCTCCGAGCGTCCCTCGTGAATCCTGCACAAACCGCGTCCCAGCCAGCCGTTGGCCAGCCCGCCATCCACGGCAATGGCTTGGTCAAACCAGGAAATGGCGGCGGGAATTTTGTTTTGCGCGCTGAGGAGAAAGCCCTTTAAGGCCAGCGCCTGGGCGTTGCGCGGGGAAGCGGCCAGGCTTTTGTCCAGGGCCTCCAAGGCCGGCTGGGTGCGGCCAAAACCAAATTCCATTTCCGCGACCCGCTCCTGGGCAAAGCCGAAGCCGGGCGATTTGGCCGCCGCGAGCCGCGCCTGCTCCAGGGAGTGTTCAAGCTGCCCATAAGTTTGCGCCGTGTATGAACCGGCGAGCCATTCGGTTGTCAGAGTCCGGGGGGCGGCGCGACTGAATGGCTCGCCCTTCACCGTGGCGGTCATTTCTTGCAGGGCGTTGGCCAGCGCGGCGGGACGCGGTTCGCTCATCGAGTCGCGCAGCAGGGCTTGGGCTTCGTCAACCTGCCCAACCGCCAGCAGCAGCGCGGCCCGATAAACCCGTTCCACGTCCGAGGCCGGTGCGCGGCCGGCGGGGTATTTGGCCAGGGCCTCAAGCAAATCGCCGCTGCCATAGGCTTCCAGCGACGGGGCCAGAGTGCTTTTCAGGCCGGCGGGCATCTCCAACTCATCGGGATCGAGAATCGCCGGATAATAGAGCGTCCATTGAATGATGTTGACCGCATTGATGACGGCCGTTTTTTGCGGCGCCCGGCCTTTCTCGACAGTGGCTTGCTCGCCGCTTTGCAATTGCACGGAGCCTTGTTCATTGGTCAGATCCACTTGGCCGTCCAGCAGCGCCAATTCCGTGCGTCCGTCGTCACGGACGACCAGGCTGAACTCCGTTCCGCGAATGGCCCCGGAGGCGGAGGGCGTCTGAAACTGGGTCTCCTGCGGTTTGTCGCGGTTGAAGAAATAGGTGGCGCCGGATTTCACGTCAATCACCTCGTTGGC
>Ga0326727_10018599_pt1 | contig 14158 bp, 13 predicted proteins | sample MB2enrmetagenome_FD_207643 | JGI IMG/M metagenome (GOLD analysis project Ga0326727, IMG submission 207643) | Lab enriched peat soil microbial communities from McLean, Ithaca, NY, United States - MB29MY | ecosystem: Environmental > Terrestrial > Soil > Wetlands > Peat | place: USA: New York...
TTGGCCCCGGGCTGGTTCTATTCGAGGTCGAACAGAATTCAGATCTCACCTACCGCCTTGACGACTATGGCAGACTTGGGCTGGACGGGAAGCCTCGTCCTCTCCATTTGTCGAAGGGCATGGACGTGATAAAGGAAGATCTGCCTCCTCTGTGCCGCCTGCCCCGGTGGGAATTCCAGGAGTGCTTCGGAACTCGGCGGTACGTCGCGGCTTGCCGTTTCTTCGCACTCGAGGAAATGCTCCTGCGCAAGAAAGCGACCTTCAAGAGTTCACCGCAACGAGTGGAGGTTTATTCCGTTCTGCAGGGCGAAGGACGTATCGAGAACACCGCGGGCTGGTTGGGCTACCGGACGGGGGAAACATGGGTCATCCCTCCGGCTGCGGGAGCCTATAGGTTCGCTCCCCTCCACACAACGCGCCTCCTGAAGTATTACGTTCCCAACCTCGTGCACGACTTCAGTCGGCCGCTCGCGGCTCACAACATTCCCCCGGAAGACATCGCGAAGGTTGTCTTTGATGTGTGAATATGGCCATAGATTCAGTGTTTAAACATGCCTATGGCGTCGTCATGGCAGGGGGAAGCGGCACGCGTTTCTGGCCCCTAAGCCGCCGGCGGCACCCAAAACAACTGTTGACTTTGTTCGGTCGGCACTCGCTTCTCGAACAAACGGTAGCGCGCCTCCAGCCGTTCATCCCCTTGGACCGGATCTACATTTTCACTGGTGCGCCGTTATTGCGAAATATTCGGCGACTTTTGCCGCTTCTTCCTTCCAATCAGATTATTGGCGAGCCGGCCTCCCGGAATACCGCTCCCACGCTGGCCGTCGCGGCGCAAGAGATCGCGCGGCGGGACCCGGAAGGTCTTATGGTGGTCTTGCCTTCCGATCAAATCATCAACAAGCCGGCGCTTTTTCGCCGCCTGCTCGCTACGGCGTGCCAGGTGGCGTCTCAGCCGGAGCGATCGGTGGTCCTGGGCCTGAAACCGACGCGGCCTGAAACCGGCTACGGATACATTCGCCTGGAGCGGCGGCAAGGCCGAATGGCAGGGCACGAAGTGTTCCGGGTTGATAAATTCACGGAGAAGCCGGCGCTCGCGGTGGCGCGGCGCTACGTCGCCTCAGGACGGTATCTTTGGAACGGCGGCATTTTCATTTGGAAGGCTGCGACGCTGCTCGAGAACTTCCAGCGCTTCCAGCCTGAGATGGCAGCTCTGGTAAGGCAGATTGCCGACGCCGGAGGAATTCGCTCGCGCGCTTTCCGCCGGCTCTACCCCAAGTTCCAAAAAATCTCCATTGATTTTGCGCTGATGGAAAAGATCTCAGATATCTACGCGGTGCCTGCGGATATCGGATGGAACGACGTGGGAAGCTGGGCGGTTGCGTACGAGCTAAGCCAGCAGGACTCAGAAGGGAATGTCCGGTCTGGCGCCGGGCTCAGCCTCGATTCACAGCGTAACTTGCTAGTTTCGCCCAAGAAATTTGTGGTGACGGTCGGGGTTCAAGATCTGGTCGTCGTCGAGACCGCTGATGTGCTGCTGGTATGTGCGCGCGAGCGATCGCAGGACGTCGGGAAGGCGGTTCAGGAACTCGAACGTACGGGTCGGGATGATTTGCTGTAGGCGGGGCGCACGCAAGGGTCACGGAAACCCGCGCGAGGTCATTCCGAGCGAGCCCGGGCCTGGGGCCCACCCAAAGAGATGAAAGTTGCTGTCATCCTGAGCGAAGCGAAGGATCTGCAGTTCCGGCTCGAGGCGAACTAATGCAGATTCTTCGCTTCGCTCAGAATGACAGACTTTCGAGGGCGCGAAGCGAGGAATCTCGCCCGGAATGATGCTTTTGATCGAGAGGCCATGGTGGACAAGATCAAATTCGGAACCGACGGCTGGCGGGGTGTGATTGCGAAGGATTTCACGTTCGCGAACGTGCGCCGCGTCAGCGAAGCTATCGCCCAGTACGTCTGTGAAGAGAGCGATCCGGCCAAGGGCCTCGTGGCGGGCTTCGACACTCGTTTTCTTTCCGCCGAGTTCGCCAGGCATGCGAGTGAAACTGTGGCGGCTTGGGGCATCCCCGTGCTGTTGGCGGACCACGCCACGCCCACGCCCGCGGTCAGTTATGCAGTGGTCGCAAGGCAGACTGCTGGGGCCATCATGATAACGGCCAGCCACAATCCCTATCGCTGGAATGGATTGAAGATCAAGGCGCCCTATGGCGGTTCCGCGCCTCCGTCGATCCTACACGGGATCGAAGTCCACCTTCGCCGCCTGGACCGCTCGACTGCGGGGCCGCGGAAACGTAAACCGGCCGCCATCCAAACCGTGGACCTGGTGGTTCCGTACCTGGAACGACTCAAAGAGCTGGTTCATCTCGATCGAATCCGATCCTCAGGCCGGCGGTTTGTCATCGATCCGATGTATGGCGCCGGGCGCGGATGCTTGGCCCGCCTGTTTGAGGAGGCGGAGATTCCATACCGGGAAATCCACGGGGAGCACAACCCTCTCTTCCCGGGCTTGAATCCCGAGCCGATCGAGCCCCACGTCGAGCAGCTTCGCCAAGCTGTGGTGGAGGGCAACTACGATGCAGGTCTGGCCACAGATGGTGACGCCGATCGAGTAGGGGCGATGGACCGAACCGGAACTTTCATTGATTCTCATAAAATCTTCTCGATCCTTCTCAAACACCTGGCAGAAGATCTGGGGCTGCGCGGCGAGGTGGTGAAGTCGTTTTCCAGCACGGAAATGGTAACCAAGTTGGCCCGGAAATACGGCCTTCCTCTGCACGTCACGCCCATCGGATTCAAGTACATCGGCGAGCTGATGCTCACCCCCGACGTGCTGATTGGCGGCGAAGAAAGCGGGGGAATCGGCATTCGAGGACATCTGCCGGAGCGCGATGGACTCTTGAACTCCCTGCTGCTGGCGGAGGTCATGGCGGATCGAGGACGAACGCTCGGGGAGTTAGTCCAGGAGCTGACTGATGAGTTCGGTCCTCACTTTTACGGGCGTGTAGACCTGGAAATCTCTAAGGACGTAGCCCAGCGCATTGTTCGACTGGTGGGGCGACGGGGGATCAAGCGGATTGCCGGACTGAAGGTAACCTCCGTAGACGACCTGGACGGGGTCAAAATGCGATTCGGCAATTCAGGCTGGCTCCTTGTGCGTGCTTCAGGCACAGAGAACATCCTGCGCCTCTACGCCGAGGCTTCCTCCCCTGAGCAAGTTAAAGCTTTGCTCACGGAGATAGAGGCATTTTCACGGAGGCAGATGTAGCGCAATTTCCGTCGAATTCCTCCACTTGCAGCCGCTTCCCTTCAACGAGCACGACCGCGCCGCCTGTGGAGGCGCTGACCTTTAGGTCAGCAGCGTTGGAAGGCGGGAGACTGCCGACCTCAAGGTCGGCGCTACGACGGGGCGGTAAATTGCCGCACTCCAAACCAACCTCATTCAGGCTTCGGCTCTTGCAAGGGGAGCTTCTTGCGGATGCCGTCCAAGACACCATTGACGAAGTCCACGGAATCTACTGTGGAAAAACGCCGGGCGATCTCCAGCGCCTCGTTGATTACGGCGGCAGGGGGAGTTTTTGGGTGATGGAGGAGCTCGAAAAGAGCGACCCGCAAGATGTTGCGGTCCACGGCAGCCATGCGCTCTAAACGCCAGTTTTCGGAATGGGCACGAACCACGCCGTCGAGCTGGTCGATATTGGCCACCGCGCCTTCGAAGAGATTGCGCGCAAAACCCTCGTCTTCAGCATCCGCTTTCTGGTTGGCGAAAAAGCCTGCCGCCACCTGTGCGGGAGTATAGCCGCAAATTTCCCATTGATAGAGCATCTGCATGGCGTATTCGCGGGATTTTCTACGTGAAGACATTGGTCCGTTGTCCGTCGTCACTGGTCAGTCGTCTATTGTCCGTGGTTCGTGGTTAATATTCGACTGGCCATATCGAGAATCATAGTCGCAAATCCAGAGCAGAGAGTCGGCCCGAATCTTGACTTTCAATCTTCAAAAGCCAGTTTCGATACTTGCGTCCTGAAACAACGGACTATGGACAACTGACAACGGACTACTTCCCCATAAACCGCGCTGGCCGCTTCTCCAGGAACGCTCGCGTGCCTTCCTTCATGTCCGCCGTCGTGCAACATAATCCGAACAGATTTGCTTCCAGGAATTGGCCCTCAGCTTGGGTCATTTCTAAACCATGGTTCACAGCTTCGAGCGCGAACTTCACCGCCAGGGGTGCATTGGCGAGGATCTTGTGCGCAAGCTTCTCGGCTGCGGCAATGAGGTCTTGCGCCGACACGACCTGGTTGACCAGCCCGATGCGATAGGCCTCGGCGGCACTAACGGGCTCTCCGCTCAGCACCATTTCCAAGGCGCGTCCTCTGCCCACCAGTCGGGGCAAGCGCTGCGTGCCAGCGTAGCCGGGAATCAATCCCAGCTTGACCTCCGGCTGACCCAGGCGCGCATTCTCGGAAGCAATCCTTATCGTGCAGGCCAGCGCCAGTTCGCAACCTCCCCCCAGGGCATAACCATTGACGGCAGCAATCACCGGTTTGCCCAGATGCTCGATAAGGTCCAGAATCTTCTGTCCGCGCATCGACAGCTCTTTGCCTTCCACCGGAGTCTGAACCGCCAATTCGTTGATATCCGCGCCTCCCACGAACGCCTTCTCACCGGCCCCGGTGAGGATGACAGCTCGAACCTCATCGTCACGTTCGATCTCCTGAAAACAGTCATGTAACTCGTCCATGGTTTTCCGGTTCAGGGCGTTGAGCTTCTCGGGACGATTGACGGTCACATGTCCGATTCCATCGCGCTTTTCGTAAAGTAAATTCTCGAAAGCCATAGTCCAGCCCCCCGGAAGAATGCTCAAGTCCCGCTTCGTATAGTTAATCCGGCTAAAGCGGGAACGACAATCGTCACAACCGAATTAACTCCAAGTTTGACAGGTTATCGCCCTTTTGTTAGATTTTCAAAGGGTGCCTGCCGAAAGTATCGTCTATCCCAAAATCTTTCATCAGTTTACACGCCCTCACTGAATCACCTAAGTGCCACTTGGTACCATAACTCCGATTACCCGTTCTGCCACTTTTCCCGCTGCTTCCCTTTTCTGGTCAGACACGGCCTCGGTATAGACATTCATCGTGGTTGCGGTGTTGGCGTGTCTGAGCAGGAATTGCTGCACTTTGATGTCTGTTCCCAAGGCTCTCAAAAGTGTGGAATAGCTATGACGACTATTCCGCATGCGGAATAGGCGCCACTATTCCGAGTCCCGGACTATGCCGAGTGATCAGAGAGACCAGTTGCTCTGAGGCCGAGATTGCTGATCAGCGAGGACAGGCGGCCCGCCAATCACTCGGCATAGTTTCTGGGTACCTCGAAGCGAAATGGGCGTGCTCTACAGGCTGTTGAGGAAGCCAAGGAGTCGGTCCCCGGGTCGAAAGCGTCTGAATTTGCTATTCAACGGCTGGGTCTTCTCGAGCGCCTTCTCCTTCATCGCCAAAGTGGCCTCCAGATAAATCTGAGTTGTTTCCACCGATTCGTGCCCGAGCCACAGGGCAATAACCGAGCGATCCACGCCTGATTGCAGCAGATCGAAGGCCATGGTGTGGCGAAGGCGATGGGCGGTGACGCGTTTCCCTTTCAACGAGGGGCAGACCTGGGCGGCGCCATTGACATGCTTGACCAACAGGTAATGGACGCCGTCGGGGCTGAGGCGGGCGCCGCGAGCATTGGGGAACAGGATCTGCCCGTCGCCGCTCGGAGGTTCGCGGAGCCAGGCCCTCAACACGGCGACCGTGGGCTTGGCCAGCGGGACGCACCGTTCTTTGCGGCCCTTTCCAATCACATGCACATGCGCACCGGTACCGAGCGTGACATCGTCGCGTGTCAGCCCCGTCATTTCGGACAGGCGGAGCCCCGTCTGCACGGCCACTAAGACGAAGGCGTGATCGCGTCGGCCGAACCAGGTGCGTTGATCAGGAGCAGCGAGCAATGCCTCGACTTCCGAGCGCAGGAGAAAATGAACCTGGGTCCGTGTGAAGCGCTTGCTGGGGATGGCCAGAACGCGTTGAATCTGGGCGGCATGGGCCGGGGCTTCGAACGCGGCATACTGAAAGAAGGAGTGAATGGCGGTCAGCCGCAGATTCCGGCTTCGCGCACTCAGACCTCGATGCTTCTCCAGGTGATCTAGAAATCCCATGATCAAGGGAGCATCGATGGCCTCGAAGGCCAGTCGCGCCGGCGGCGTGTGTGACCGCTGTTGCGTAAACTTCAGCAACAGGCGGAAGGTATCGCGATAGGAGCTGATCGTGTGCGGACTGGCTTGCCGCTGTTGCATTAGCCGCTGGGTGAAGAACCGTTCCAACAGGGGGGCGAGGCCGGTAGTCGCGGTGATCATGGTTGTCCCTCCCAGCATCGCTCCAGGCGGTACATCGCCTCACGCATCAGTTCCGGACATGCGCTGAGGTACCAAAACGTGTCGCTGACGTGGACATGACCGAGGTAGGCGCACAACAGGGGTAGGCGGCGCTCTGGATCCTGACCGGACCGGTACCACTGCACGAGGGTGTTCGTCGCAAAGCGATGACGCATGTCGTGCAGACGCGGGCCATGACTGTCGAAGGGGCCCCGCAGACCGATCTGCCGCGACGAGGCATAGAACGTTCGATGAATCTCTCCGCCATCCAACCGATTGCCCCAGCGGGAGACAAACAAATAGGAGGACACCGCTCGTCCCGCCCAACCGCGCTGCCGTCGGGCGAGATAGTCCGCCAGCACCGCGCAGGTCGAAGCGTGCAAAGGCACTAGACGAGTCTTACCGAACTTGGTACCACGGATCGTCAACACCCCCGCCTTCAGATCGACATCTTGCAGCTCGAGGTTGCGCGCTTCGCCCAGGCGTAGACCGGAAACGTACAGCAGTCCGAAGAGACAGTAATAGACCCATGGCCGCAGCTTATTGCGCTCAAAGCGATAGGTCATCTTGAGGGCGGCGTGCAGCAAGCGGCGGATTTCTTCTTCGGAGTACAGATAAGGTCGCGCTCGCTTCGGTTGGAAGGGTAACAGACCTGGCGGCGGAATCTGCGTGCGCGGATCGGTCGCACTCCGATGGCGTGCGAAGGTGCGCACGACACTCAGGCGGTGGCCCCACTCCGCCGGTTGCACGGTCGATGGTTGTTGGGCCCAGGCGAGCGCCAACCGGGTCGTGATGTAGACGGTACGGTGCTCTTCCAGAAATCTGACGAAGGCGGGCAACAGCTTGCCGGTCTCGTGCAGTCTGAATCCCAAGCTGCGGCGCAGGGTCAGGTATTCTCTTACGGCCTCAAGAAGCGTGGTCATCGCACACCTCCCGGCCACGGCAGGGCCAGCGTGCGCAAAGACTCGAAATCAACCTTGGCGTAGATCATGGTGGTCTGGGGGCTGCGGTGCCGCAAGACCTCGCTGATTTCGGTCAGCGAGGCGCCGCGGCCCAACATCTCCGTGGCTAGCGCATGGCGAAATTGATGTGCGCCGTGGGTGGGTGCTTGGATGTCGGCCCGTATGAGGTTATGCCGAACGAGCGAGCTGATCGCCTGCGCACCCAGCAAGCCGCGGATGGGCGCCTTGGCCCGTAAAAAGACGCGACGACTGCTGCTCGGCGGTCGTGCGCAGCGCAGGTAGGCGGCGATCGCAACGCCGACCTCTGCGGGCAATGGGAGGGCACAGCGTTGATCGCCTTTTCCCTGAACGCTCAGCGATCCGGCGTTCCAGTCAATGTCCTCCAGTTCGAGTCGTGCCACCTCACCCGCTCCTAATCCCAGCCGTGCGAGCACCAGCAGAATGGCGTAGTCACAGCAGCCCGTCGCGGTACGCTGATTGATGGAAGCCAAGAGTCGGTGCACAGCCTCGGCCGGAATGGCGCGCGGGATCGAGGCCATCGACCAGTTGGCGACCGTGGGCACAGCGGCGGCTAAGTCACAGGTGATGCCCCCGCGATAGCGTGCATACCGAAAAAAGGATCGCGGCGCGGTGGTCAGGAGTTTGGCTCGCTTCAAATGCAGGCGTGGGGCCTGACGCTGGACAAATCGCACGACGTCGTCAGCACACAGGACTGACAGTCGTACCGGTCGATCGCCGAACCGATCGGCGAGGAACCCGCGGACGAAGGGTACGTAGTTGACGACGGCTGCTTCCGCCAGCGCGCGCTCGTTGCGCAAGTAGTGCGCGAACGCGTCCGCGGCCCGCTCAACCGGGGTTAGCCGGCAGGGTAGAATCTTCTCCGGAGGAACCACGCCCTGACGGCGTAGCAAGTCAATAAACTGTCTCAATGTGGCGGCATCACCTCGCCGGATCTGCATGGGGCCCACGTGAGATCGCAGATAGCGAGCAACATGCTCTGAGGAGATGCGGCGCACGCTGACTGCCTGCTGCCCCAACCAGCGGCTGAAACCCGCAGCGAGGAAGACCTTCCGCCATCGGGAAGGGGATGCGTAACCCTCATCCCGTGCCCACTTCGCGAACCCAGCAACGTTCTCTGACAGCGGGCCCTCCAATGGCCGTGAGAGAACGACCTTATCGTCGACGATATACTTCATAGTTGACTCCCTTCCTTCACGAGGATTGATTTCAGGAGCCAAACTATGCCGATTCAACCTGGATCACGAGCTGAAAAACAAGGTGGGTAACAAATTACCCCGTAATAGTCCGGGACTCGGAATAATGCCGCCTATTCCGCATGCGGAATAGTCGTTATTGCTTCGCCACTCATCTGCTCGAAGCGGGTGCCGACCTGCGCACCATCCAGTTGCGGCTCGGTCGCCACGATCTGGAAGAGACGACCATCTACCTTCACCTTTCGCACTGTCACCTCGGCGCCACGGCCAGCCCACTCGACTCGCTGGTGTTGTCAGCTCCGGGAAAGAAAGACGAGCCCCCAAGGGAGGCCTAGATGAATCGGCCGCCCCTGGAGGTGGCCGATCTCATCCGGGTGGCGGGACAGAGATTTGTCGAAGCCAGTCGCCGTTGGATCACCGGCCAACACCTCAAAGTGTTGGCGGCCATCGAGCGCTGCCGCACCGCCGCCCTGGGCGGGCATCGTGATCGCTGTGCCCGCTGCGGGTATCGTGCCCACTCCTTCAACTCGTGCCTTATGGGAAGTTCTCCCTAATGGGGAGTGCGGTCTGCCGAAAGGACGCGCAGCGCCGGCGGCGCGCCCTTCCGACTCTCCATTATGACTTGGCCTTCAGCAGAGCGATCAGTCGGTCCGATGGTTTAAACGATCCCTTACGCAGATGGGGCGGCAGGATCGCCTCGATTGCTTCGAGCTTTTCTGTTGGATCGGCGCGAGTATAAACCTCGGTGGTGGCCAAATTGGCGTGACCCAACCATAGCGAGACCTTGCGAATATCATGGGTGGCTTGGAGCACCACCATTGCGCAGGTGTGTCTTAGTACGTGCGGCGATATCTGTTTGGTGAACAACGATGGGCGTCTTCGACGCGCGCTCTGTGTATGGCGTCGCAGTATATAAGCAACCCCCCAACGGCTCAGGGGTCGGTCTCGCGCGTTGACAAACAACTCTGGCACGGTGACTGTTCCACGCACCGCCAACCAGGCCCGGAGCGCTGTAGTCGTCGCCTTCCATAGGGGCAGTATCCGTTCTCTCCGGCCTTTGCCCAGGACGCGAATGGTCTTCGAGGGAAGGGTGATATCGGTAGTGCATAATCCGGTCAGTTCTGATACTCGCAGGCCGTTGCCTATGGCCAGGTGCAACAGGGCCCGGTCTCGGATCCCCTGCCGGGTTGCCGGATCAGGGATATCGAGCAAGGCTTGCACTTCGTCTTGGGCCAGGTACGGAACCAGGCGCGAGTTGGTTCTCTTGAAGGGGATGGCCAGGACGCGACGAATCTGTTCGAGCGCGGCGGGCTCGCGGTGCTCCAAGAATCGGAAGAAAGAGCGGATCGCGGCCAGACGGGTGTTGCGCGTGTCCGGTGAATTTCGACGCCCCTCCTCCAAATCTTTCAGGAAGGCGCCGATCAATTCGGCATCCAACTGCTCCAGCTTCAACGCCGAGGGTGCTGCTTTGAATCGCCTGGCGGCAAACTCAAATAGCAATTGGAAACTGTAAGCATAGGAGTCGCAGGTATGCTGACTGGCTCCTCGATGATGGCTCAGATGCTCGCGCAAAAAGGCCTCGATGTGGGGTGCAATTGCGGTCATCGATGTCCTCCCCGGATAAAGGTTTCCGCCGCTCGGGCAATATCCCGCAGCAGTTCGGGTGTGGCTTCCAGATACCAGTACGTGGCGTCGATGTTGACGTGACCCAAGTAAGTCGCCAAGGCCAACAGATGTTGGCTGACTTGTTGGCGACCCTTGGGGCTTGTCTCCAGTGCCCGGACCGCGAACGTGTGACGAAGCTCGTGCCAACGAGGGCGACGATCGTGGGAGCCGGAGACTTTCGCAGCTTTCGCCAGTTTCTGGAAGGTTGAGTAAACATCCCAATAACGCAACGGCCGGCCATCCTCTCTGATGAACACATTTTCCCCGCCGCCACGCTCTCGCCGGCGAATCAGGTAACGATCCAGGGCTGCGGCCGTAGTTTCGTGGAGTGGCACCAAACGCGTTTTCTGGAATTTGGTTCTGTGAATCAGCAATCCCTGGGGTGTGACCTCGGAAAACCGCAGAGCTAACGCTTCCGAGATCCGCAGGCCAGTGACCGCCAGCAGCCCGATCAACGTCCTGTAGGTGTGGGGCTGCAAGGAGTCCGCCGGTCCGAGCTGCGAGGTCGCATGGAGCAAGCGCCGGATCTCCACGGCGGAGTAGATGTGAGGAACGCGGCGGCGCTTGCGATAACCAAAGTGATTCGCCGTGGGTAGTTCATGCTGGGAGTCTTCGGAGCGTAGGTAACGGGCGAATAGGCAGATGGTCTTCAGCCGTGCGTCGCGTTGCGCGACCGAGGCGGTTTGGCTCGCCCAAGCGATGGCGCTTTCGGAGCGGATGTGGGTTTCCCCTCGCTGGGCAGCCCAACGCGCGAAGCTGCGCAACAGATACTCCGTATTCATGAGTTCGAAGCCGGTGGCGCGGCGGACGGCAAGATACCTCTCGACGATGGAAATCATACGTTCACCTCCGGCCCGGGCTGGGCCACTTGTTTGAGCAGCGCGACATCCACTTTGGCGTAATACGCGGTCATGTCGAGACTGCGATGACGCAGAACCAATCCGACCTGGTGGAGGGGAACTCCGTGCCGCAACATTTCTGTGGCCGCGGTATGGCGAAGGAGGTGAGCACCTTTCGCCGGCGCTTTGATCCCGGCACGTCGCAGGGCTCTCTTGACCACGTTCGACACAGCATCGACCGAGAGGAGCGGCTTAAAGGGAGCAATGTGCGGGACAAAGACACGATCCGAAGGCTGCACAGGAAGTCGGCACTCCAGATAGCGAAGGACCGCCTCGCCGGCGTCTTGGGGGAGAGGCAACCGTACTTCGTGGCGCCCCTTCCCGACCACGCGCAGAGTGCCGCACTGCCAATCGATGTCCGACAGGCGAAGCTGGCTTAGGTCGCCGGCGCGGAGCCCGAGCCGTACGAGCATCAAGATGATGGCGCGATCGCGCAGGCGGCGCGGAGTATTGCCCTTACAGGCAGCAATAAGACGCTGCACCTCCTCGGCCGACAGGCATCGCGGCAGTCGGGCTAAGCGCCAATGTGCGAACGCTGGGACCGCCTGATCGAGATCGGCGGAGCACAAACCCCGAAAGCAGAGATAACGCAAGAAAGCCCGCAGGGAGGTAATCAGTTTTTGAGTGGTTTCGGCCCCGCAGTGGCGGGATCGGTCGAGCATGAATTCTCGTACGTCCACCGCTTTCCAACCGGTGGGGTCCGCACCCAAACCGTTGATCAGAGCGGCAGCGCCACGGGCATACTGGCGCAAGGTGGGTTCCGTCACACCACGGTGCTGTCGGAACCAATCGCGAAAAAAGACGATCAGTTCGGGTTCGGTCCGGTCGGCATCCGTACTGCAGTAGGATTGGCAAATCCCTGTTCTGACCAGGTAGCTGTGAAACCGTTTCGCCCCGAAGCGTGTATGGTAGTTATCTTTTCCGCTGTTGAGCGGAGGGCAGTGACAGCGGAGCAAGTGGTGATAGAAGGCATCTAGCACACTCGAACTGATCTCGGCGAAGGAGCCGCTCCGGCGCTCCAGGAAACGGCCGAGATGGGCTGCCGCGCGCAGGTATCTTACGACAGTCAATGGCGAGTAGATGTCCCGTTCGAGAGCCTCAGCAAATCCGTCGATGTACGGGCCACTGGGACCCGAACGCAGACGAGCCAGGGTTTTGGGTGCAGAGAAGTACTTTTCCAACATGGTGTCCTCCTTGTGATGGGCCAGAAATGGCCACACATAGTTAACCAGAGGACATCCATTTTTATGGGGAGCTGCGTGCTCCCCGAACCCCCTTGCGCCCAGCTAAACCGCCATCACGAGCACGGCACACTCCCCATTAGAAAAAACTTCCCATAATGCACGTAATGGAGAGATCTCCATTACGTGCCGGAATCGACACTGCCCCAAGTGTCAGGCCCACGCTCGCGACCAGTGGCTAGGGGCGCGCCGCCGCGAACTTTTGCCTATTCCCTACGTCCATGTGGTCTTCACCCTTCCTCGCCGGCTCGCCCCGCTGGCCTTGCAGAACAAGAAGGTCATCTACGGTCTATTGTTCCAGACCTGCGCTGAAACGCTGCTCGAAGTGGCGCGTGATCCCCGCCACCTGGGCGCCGAAATCGGTTTCTTCGGCGTGCTCCATAGTTGGAATCAGAAATTAGAGCATCATCCCCATGTCCATTGCGTGGTCCCGGCCGGCGGCCTCTCCCCCGATCACCAGCGCTGGATCCACCCCCGCTATCGCTTCTTCCTCCCCAGAAAGGTGCTGGCTCTTGTTTTCCGCGGCAAGTTTGTCGACGCTCTCAAACGGGCCTTCGCGGATGGCCAACTCGGCTTCTACGGGGACCTCCAGCTTCTGGCGGAAGCGAAGGCTTTCGCCTCCTTCCTCCGCCCACTGTTCCGGCAGGACTGGGTGGTCTATTGCAAACCGCCCTTCGGTGGCCCCGAATATGTTCTCCGTTATCTCGGCCGCTACACCCACCGCGTGGCCATCTCCAATCACCGCTTGGTCTCCCTCCAGGGCAACCAAGTCACCTTTCGCTGGAGAGACTCCGCGCACGGCAACCAGCAGCGCCTGATGACTCTGGCGGTCGAGGAATTCTTGCGCCGCTTCCTGCTTCACGTGCTTCCCCCGGGCTTCGTCCGCATCCGTCATTTCGGCTTTCTGGCCCACCGACGGCGCGCCGCGCTCTTGCCCCTTTGCTTCCAGTTCCTGGGACGACCGACCGATTTGCCAGCCGCACCAGAACCGCCACCCGGGGAGAAAGAAGGCTGCTCGACCCCACCGCCTTCCACTTCCACCTAGTCCTGCCCCCACTGCGGCGGCCCGATGATCATCCTGGAGCGCCTGACGGCGGCGGAGATGTGCTTACGCTCGCCACCCCTCTCCTCCGCGAGGTTCTCATGAAGTACCCCTCCCTCACGCCAAAAGACCGCGCCTGTCCACCACGCACACGCCTTGGTGTGCTTGGCCACCAACCCACAAACCCTCCGTCCTCAGCTCAACCGCGCACACCACACCCGATCCATCCAGGGTTCACTCCCCATCCGTGCTTCCTGGCCCTCACAAACTCATTCCGCTCGATCACCCATTTAACCTTCGGCCCTGGCCATGCCATTCAAAGCCCATAATTCCCGCGTCCGCCGCAAACACGGGCGGCTTCCTTCAAGTCGCTCTATCGAAAGCGCGCCGGGCAGAGTATCAGCTAATCCGGAGCTGGATACAGTCGGCGCGCTTCCGAACAGCGCTAAGGATTTCACGCCAGAAATCGGCGGCGGATACCGTGGATAAACACACGCCGTCAGGGAGGATCGATCCAAATCCGGTTGACTTCCCGATGCGCCGTCAAATCGTGGATAGAGCGCCTTCGAGCGCCCGAAAAGGTGCACATTCCCCCATGAGCCTTGTATGCGCCCGCCGGAGAACTGCTCCGGCAGGCGCCATCGAAGTTTTCAACCTATGGAAAGCGGTAGAGCGTTACCCGCAAAATTGTGCCCGGATGCAGCACCAGGATCTCTCCCTGCGCAT
>Ga0326727_10018600_pt1 | contig 14158 bp, 14 predicted proteins | sample MB2enrmetagenome_FD_207643 | JGI IMG/M metagenome (GOLD analysis project Ga0326727, IMG submission 207643) | Lab enriched peat soil microbial communities from McLean, Ithaca, NY, United States - MB29MY | ecosystem: Environmental > Terrestrial > Soil > Wetlands > Peat | place: USA: New York...
TGGTCGCGCACGTGTCGACCAGAGGCGCACCGATCGTAATCTGGTGCTGGAATTGATCCAGGATTCACGAAGGCGTGGTGGAGATACTCAACCCCACCCGGAAAGATTGGGCAGTTCTCCTGTGCATTAGCACACATTGTCACGACGTAGTCAAAGGATGCGCTGTCATACTCGTCTACTGACTTAGCGCGCTGTGAGGCAATGTCGATGCCCTGCTCTGCCATCACTTCGATGGCACAGGGGTGCACGTCCGCCGGTTCGCTACCGGCGCTGTATGCCTGATACCGATCGGCATGCAGGGCGTTGACGAATCCTTCGGCCATCTGCGAGCGCGCTGCGTTGTGCGTGCAAAGGAATAAGATCTTTTTCTTGACATTCATCTTCGTTGAACCCTCCGATACAGGGTACCGGCTGCAATTCTTGTAAAGGGATTCGTGGTAACTGGTTTAAAGCGATATCGTATGGCCTTTCTATGGGCATAGGCATCTGAGCCTAACAACGGCCTGAATATGGGGAGGGTGAGAAACCGCCAGATCGCGCATCCAAGCCGCTAGTCGCCTCAAAAATTGGGGCCTTCAGGCGAACCCTTCATCCAGTTTGACACCCTACGGAAATGCTGATTATTACACTCGTAAATGGAAAATATTCAAGATCTTGAACTTGTCGCTGAAATCCATGAATCTGCGAGTGCCTATGCCCCACAAAGGATCTCGCGGGATATTTCTGAACAATGGAACCTGATCGATCACGGTAATGCGGCTGTCCCACTTCGTGATCTCATTCGCATCTCTTAGCGCCCATTTGACGGTAGCCCCTTTCATTCCCGCTTTCCTCACATTCCAGTTAGTGAAAGTAACAGCGAGTTTAGGCAACGTATCAAACACAATTTCAGCGCCGGGAAGGTTGTCTGCCAACGACAAAAAAAACTGTCGTACCTGCGCCGCATCAAAATAAAATAAGACGCCCACAGCCATCAGAAACACGCCGTCTTGCGTGTGTTTGATTTCAGAATACCAGCTCGGATCGAACATGGATCCCGCTATCGATGTTGTTCTGTCGGTTTCAGGAAGCAACCGTCTTCTGATATCGATGACGTTTGGAAGGTCGATGTCATACCACCGAATCGACCCATTGTCGATGCGGTAAAACGTGGTGTCAAGTCCAGCGCCGATGTTCACGACTGTTGCGCGTGGATGCTCGGCAATGTACGCGCGTATCTTATCGTCGAACTGTTTCGCCCGTATAACGAACCAGAAATCTCGTCTGAAAATCTGACGCCGAGCAAGTTTTGAAAAGTCATAATCGATTTGGTCAATGATTTCAATCGCTTTCGCGTCGTTAAGCAGCGAATTGTGCGCTCTGCTTGATTGTGCTCGGCCCCACAGCGGGATCAGTAGCGTTTCCTCAACGTTGCTTAAATGAACCTTCATCCCTTTTCGTTACCTTCCGCGACAAACAGAGGTGTCGAACCTCCGAATCACCGTGTTTGAAGAGAGCATATTCGCTAGGTAGTGGATATATATCGCGTTATACAGATATTCAAGAGATCCTGCATGACGCCCCAAACATTCGCTAGCCTAATCGGCGAGATCAGGGCAAAGCGACCACTTATACACCACATTACCAATAGCGTAACGATCAATGATTGCGCAAACGTCACGCTTTCGATCGGCGCTGCACCGGTCATGGCAGAGGCGCCCGAAGAAGTCGAGGAGATGGTTTCAATGGCAGATGCGCTTGTGCTTAACCTGGGGACTCTATCGCGTCATCAGGTTGATTCGATGTTAAAAGCTGGACGCACCGCCAACACCTGCGGTATTCCCGTCATTTTAGACCCGGTCGGTGCAGGAGCGACAAGGATGCGGACAGAGAGCGCACGACTGCTTATAAAGCAGATCAGAGTTTCTGTGCTGAAGGGCAATGCCGGAGAGATCGGTGTACTTGCGGATGCGGGAGGCAGAGTCCGCGGAGTTGATTCGCGAGGTCTCGATGGAGATACGCTGGACATAGGCAAGGAGTATGCGCGACGGGCGGGCCTTACCGTGGTCATCAGTGGCGCTAAAGACATTGTCACAGACGGAATCCGCTCGGCTATAGTGGAGAATGGCCATGCAATGATGGGCAAGCTCTCAGGAACAGGCTGCATGGCAGCTTCCCTCGTAGCAGCCTTTGCGGCGGTCTGTTCGGACCATGTGACATCATCTGCTGCAGCATTGGCTGCATTCGGGATTGCAGGTGAGCGGGCTGCTCAGGGGACTTCAGGTCCGTATTCGTTCCGGACGGCGTTAATGGACGAGGTCGCAGGTCTGCTCCCAGAAGATGTAATCCGGCAGGCGAGGGTGCGGTCAATCTAAGCTATGGGCTACGAACTCTACGTGATAACGGACCCAACGCTGGCGGGCGGGCTGTCTCATGAGGAGATAGCGCGGCTCGCGATTGAAGGCGGAGCTGACGCAATCCAACTTAGAGACAAGAAATGTGATAAGCAGGATCTCGTTGTAACTGGGCGACAGATGCGGAAGGTGACGCGAGACGCGAATGTGCTTTTTGTGGTCAACGACTGGCTTGACGTGGCACTCTCCTGCGGGGCCGACGGCGTTCATTTAGGTCAGAACGACCTGCAGGTTCATGAGGCACGCGCTCGCGCTCCCCGTGGGTTCATTATCGGCGCCTCGGTGAGTCGTGCTGCGGATGCGATTCTCGCAGTCCAGCAAGGGGCAAATTACGTCGCGGCAAGTCCTGTTTTTCCTACCGCATCAAAACCCGATGCAGGAGCCGCCTGTGGCATCGCCGGAATCAGGCGAATAAAGAAGGCAGTCGATGTGCCAGTCGTGGCTATTGGCGGCATCGGGCTGAATAATGTCCGTGATGTTCTTGAGGCAGGAGCTGACGGAATCGCGGTTATATCAGCGATTGTCGCGCAACCGGACATCACACGCGCCGCTCGTGAGATGAAGAAACGGATCGTGGACTCTCTCTCGGGCCGCTAACGCGGGCACCCTTATGGACGTCTTGTATATCCGTCATCGCCGCACGGCGTATCGAGGCGTGCGTTAACCTCCACTCTGAGGGAAATGATTATGCCGCTTCGCGCGTCCTTACTCCCGCAACACCACGAAACACATCTCCTTACGGGCAGTGGTGGAGCAAACTGCCGGGGTCAAGTATATGGCTTATGGCTCCGGCCCCCAATTTCCAGCACTTATACGCTGAGGTAAAAAAATGGAATACGAAAGCGAAATAAATGACTTAAAGAAGCGCGTAGACGAGCTCGAGAAGTGCTGTCAAGAGTTCAGAGCGTGTAAGGGCCCGATGGGGGAACGCATAGAGGCCCTTGAAAAAAATGATGAAGGATGACAAAGCGGATCGCGAGGAAAGAGTTGAAAAGGTCTAATGGCGGTGTGACAGCTTGGGTGTTGTTGTTTAGCGGGCCAGCCATCTTTTATCGTGTGATGGCTCGAGAAACACGGGAATTATCAAAACTACCTTAGCGTGCACGTGCACGCTCACACTTTGAAATAGACGCCTTCTGAACGGTCGCGTATACATCCTTCTTTTGTGCCGAATTATGGCCTACAACGCCGTTTCGACAGCAAACCCCCTTAACACAATATCTTGCGGGTAAGCCTGAGTTATGATAGCGCAGCGTGTTTCTTCTTCATAATCTGTTTTTTCCTTGTGTGTTCCTTATTACCGTCCGTGCGCTACGTAATTTGATGATACTATGGCCGACGAGAAGAAAAAAGAGAAGAGAATCGCCGCGGAAGAGCGGGAAGAACGACGCAAACATCCCTTCGAAACAATCGTTACGCCCAAGGTGCTCGAACGGGGGCGCCACTGGATCACCGTCCAGCTGAAGAACGTATCAACGGAGCCCCTCGTCGACGTAAGCGCAACGCTGTATACCACTAACTCGCACGATATCGACGTTTTGCCAAGTGGCTCGTTTCATTACGTGAAAGAGGTGCACCCTCAAGACACAGAGGTGCTCAACTTCCACGTTTTTGCGAACCACACCGGATGGGTCTATCTGCACGTCACGGCGTACCGCTACGGCGCTTTCGTGAGCTGGTACTCTCCCCATCATGAGGTCCGGCTCGTAGAAGATCCCGCCGAGATCCAGACCTTCTTCGCGAATCGGCCCTACTGGGCGTATGAAGAAACAATCGAGACGGAAACGGTGGTGCACGCCCACCGCGACGTGCGGGACCTACGGCTCGAAATCGCCGCGACTCCCCCGTCGAAAGCCCACACGCTCATGGACGTGATCGATATCGACTTCATCGCAGAAGGCGGCACGAAGCGATTCGTAAGCGAGCTCTACGCGAGTGAAGAAGGCACGTATTTCCTCACCGCGCGCCTTTTTCACGATCAGAAGCTCATTAGCAGCAAGCTGGCATCCTGCTACGTTACGCCGCTTGAGGAGTGAACCTGCGTCTCGTCGGTGGCGCTGCAGTTTGTGTAGGGTCGCGCCCAGCGGATGCTAGGGGGCATTAACTCCCTCCTTCCTTTTTTTCGTGATTAGGCCGAAAACCCGGGAGACGCGTATCCGGTGGCCCCACATGACCTAAAGAACAGGGGGAGTTATAAGAACGGCCTTAGCGTGCGTGTTGCACGCTCGCACATTGAGATTGACGCCTTCTAAACGGTCGCGCATATATCCTTCTTTTTTGTGGCCCGGGCCTATTACTTCAAGATGTTTAGGCAATCGTAGCACTTTAGCCGTCAATTGAGCCTTTGTCGGTTGCGCGCATGACGTTAAGCGATGCTAGCACGGTTCAAAAGATACACTAACGGCGTGGTCAAAGCTGTATCTGGGTCACTAATCAGAGCCTCAGCTCTCCTTTTCTTGATGCCTCAGCGCACGTTACAAGATGCGGTTTTGCGGCTTTAACGCGCGGCAAAGCTATTTAAGTTTGAAGCGAACCTTCCACTGGTGATCATCAGTGGCTGAAAAAGAACGGGTCCCGATCGCACCAGATGCAGTTTTCTATCGTGATGCGGAAACTTACACAATTGAAGTGGTACTTCCCGGCGCAGACAAGAAGGATATCGAATTTGAAGCGATGGAGAATGGGTTTTGTGTCACGGCACCGCGAGACGATATCAAGTATAGCGGCTGCTGGGTACTCACCCACAAGACCGATCCGGCAAAAGCAACAGCGACGTTCTCAAATGGACTTTTAAGGGTGACCATACCGTTAGCTGAGCGAGTTGCAGGCATTAGAGTACCGATAAAATAAACTACGCTTTCGTTAACGCGCTTTCGTTACTAAACCGGCGCCCCTGCGCTAAGCCTGGGGAATTCGCAGGCAAAGGGCACGCAAGAGCACAACGCGTGAACTCCAGACAGCACGCGAGACAACGGCGACAGATAACTCTTTTTAACCAATGGAACTCGACAGCGCTGGTTTGCGATGAACCTAAGCGCTTGCGTGTGAAGGGCCTGCCACCTGCCACTCATTACGAAAGTGAGTAACCTTTTAACATGCGCTCGCGGCGGATGAAGATTCGATTTAAAGGTGCTCCATCAGGGGGATTGACGTGCGAGTTCCACGCTTTCGATCAGTTCTGAAAGTGGCACCGTGTGAAGATAGGCAGCAAACAGCTTGTAGAGGGCCTGATTCGTCTCGCCTACAGTGTTTTTGGGCTGGGTTGCTTGCACAACTCTACTATTGCGCTACGGGTGATAACCCTGCGTCTTCACACGGCGGAGGTCGCCGGTTCGAATCTCCTGAGCCCATTGTGTGCGTTTTTTTGGGGATTTAGACGAAGCACCGGTCTCCGCCCAGCTACTCAGTTGCGATCAAAAATGTACTTTAAACTTTGAGGCAAATAAAGCGCACCAAGCGTCACGGTCCAGCAGTTCGATCGAGTTACCGTCATGGGGCACCGGACGCTCTCTTTTTTCTTCCCTTTGCTACCCACTACTGCCACTTTTCTTCCAAATCGGGTGGGCCTCGGTGTTGAAGACGGCCTTCTCGAAGTCGAAGGCCTGGGGCGCGAATAGCAGGTAGAAGTATTTCATGGCCTCGGCCAGAAAGTAACTCTCCATCGTGTCAGTCTTGACGCCCGTACGGACGTCGGCGAGGGCAGCGAAGCCGGAATCGGTCTTGCACCGCTCGACCAGGCTGTTGAAAAAGGTCGCGCCCATCCGCCGATACTTCTCGTCGCGGGTGTAGTGGTAAAGGTAGTAGGCCGACTCGACGAACTCGGGCCGGAGGTGGTAGGAGCCGACGACGACCTTCATGGTTTTGTAGTCGAGCAGTTCGGGTGCGATGCCGTGGAGGGTCCACATCTTGTAGCACGAGTCTTCGAGGCGGGCGGCGCGGTCGAGGTCTCCGCCCAGAGCGAGGAGGGCGGGGAAGAAGGCGTCAAGCGCGCCGAAAACCGTGGCCCGTTGCTCGCCGGTGTTCATGTTGACGCGGCCGTACCAGAGCCCGCCGCTGGCCTCGCCGGCTACGTGGGCGTTGACCGCCGCGATCGTGTTCTGCCACATCGCCCAAAGCTCAGGGTCGTCGAACAGGATCGCGCCCTTTAAAAGATACTCGTAGTAGCTGTCAATCCCGCAACCGACGTGGCTATCTTTGGCCAGCCACCCGCCGGTCTCGACGTCGATCATCGTCCCGACCAGGCCGATCCGCGAGCGGCGGTGATAAAGCGCGACCATCGCCCGCTTGGGAGCGTCGAAATATTTGGGGTCGCCTGTGAGGCGCGAGAGGGTTCCGTACTCGAGGACATAGGTGCCGATCTCGGCTGGGTTGGTGAAGCGGGAGCGGGTCGTGTGAGTTTTGAGGTTGACGAAGCGGTAGGGCATGCCGGTGTTGGAGTCGAAGACGGGGAGCATGCGGTCGGCTAGGTCGATGGCGAGCTCGAGGAGGCCGGGGTCGCCGTCGAGTTGCTGGGCCGAGATCAGGCCGCCGAGGATACGGATGGCCACCTCGAAGTGCTGGACCTCTATGTCGAGGTCGAAATCGAGCCGAGACAGGATCAAGTCCTTGGCCTCTGCCGCCTCGGCGGTCAGACCCATCAGGATCATGGTATCGAAGGCGTCGACCGGGGTCATGAGCAAAGGGCTCGGGTACCAGTCGGAGTAGGTCTTGGACAGCGGCTTGAGTTCGTCGTGGCCCCAGGCATATTGTTTGTAGCCGTTCCATGCGTGGAGGAACTCGGCGCGGACGCGGTCAGGGGAGACGATGGCGGTGCTTGCGGAGGGGTCGTCAGAAAGGGGGATAGATGGACCAGACATCGAGGTATTCTGTATAGCGTTTTCCTCATAGAATCCGGGTTTGGCCATTGAACCTGTTTCTATGCTTAGTTTCAGAGGCTTGCCGCATTTTTTACAGAATCTTGCGTTAATAGATGCTTGCGTTTTACAGAAGGGGCAAAATCTCGTTTCACGGTTCATGTTTCTTTCATTGTCGATAGGTCGTTGCTGAGGATAACCCCTTTCTTTAAGAATTCGATAAATATAATTTTCTGTTAGTGGTTTTGTATAGTCGACAACAATTAGATCTATTCCGAAGCTTGCACATCGTTTGGCTTTACGTTGACTCCCCGCTCATAGATCTTGAAGTCCTCTAGTTCCCCTCCCAAAGACGATCGTTTCAGCGAGGCGGAGGCCCACTGGTTATTGTTGGCTAACAGTAGAGCGAAGGTCTGAAGTTCATAGGGAATCTCGTACACGACGGTCTAAGGCCACTCCACGGAGGTGCGTCAGAGCGTTTGAGGGCTCGTTAAAGGCGTCCTCTTCTCGCTGATTTTTAATTGCGTTATGCTCTGTATCATCTTTAAAATGGCCTTACGTGGCGCATGCCTGCTTCCAGCGAAAGGATCGATCAACACAAATCATTTCAGTATAGTGAGGAGCCTTATGCCCCGTATCTGTCTGAAGTTGGCGCCCTGACTGACACAGCGGAGGGCTTGCTCACTGTCAACAACCATAGTCCCTGAGATAGCATCCACGTCATATTCAAACAGGACAGGCGATAACGGCGTCGTATCGCCCAATACAACTACATAGGCGTTAGGGTTGCACATAGAAAGCAGGTGATCCATTGTATGGTTGGTCAAGGCACTCCCGGTGACCCCCACGACCTCGGCCTCAGGCAGAAAAACATCGGCATTTTCTTCCGCAAGATCTCCTTCACGGGGATTTTTTTCAATAACCGTTAGTTCGCTTGAGATGCCCCTAAGCGTATCAATGAATGAGAAGTGGCCTACGATAACAACCTTCTTATCTTTGCCCTTTTCGGCCAAAAGCTCTCGTCCGTTAAGCTCAACACATCGTTCCTCATCGACCTCAATAAGCGAATTGATCGATGCCAAACCTATAGCGGCTTCGAGGATGCTGTCGGAAAAAGACATCTGTACAAGTTCTGAAGCGCTTTTTTCCAAAAGACGGCCAGGCTCCTTTATCAGGGGAGGGGTCTGTTTAAGGGCATCTTTCGGAAGGGTAGCCGCAAGGCCGCACCTCCGTGTAAGGACTCCTGTATGGAAGACCCCCTGGCGAATATCCCGTACTTCAGCGCTTAGATCCAGGGTTGCGATAATATCAGTCAAAATATTCATGTAGTCACCTAATCCATGGAAACAAACAATCTCCATTTTCTCGGTTACAATACAACAGTTTTTTTATGCAATTCATAGTCAAAACTGAATCACAGTTATCAGTGCACGCGACCATCGAGCATAACTTTTTATCGCGTGTAACGAAAGTGACTCCGATAATTGCTGCGTCGCAAGATCGTGATGCGCCGAGGACCAGATTAAAAAAGAAGAGTTCTGCGACCTGCAACCGCCCAAATTAGAAACGCAAAATTGAGATAAATACGACACTGTGGAGAGCGCAGGCTGCTGATGTTTCCATCCTTGTTTTAGTGGATGTTGCTCTGCAACTCACCGCCTTAATCGTCGGACCTGCGAGCGCAAAGAGTCAGAATGCCGCAGCGTTTTATTTAGCAGTTTTGGTCGGGCTCGCCTCATTGCCGCTCTTTTTATGGTAGTTTTCAATGATAGTCTCACCGTCAATCACCACCGAAATTGAGTCAAATTCGGCCTCAACATGCTACGCCGTATAACGAGCTATGAGTCATGATAAAGGCTGCGGTAAAAATGTGCTGCACGATGATGCGTCGAAAAAGAGGGGAGTTTATCAAAATTTAGTGCGTGTCTAAAAGGAGCCTAGAGCAGAGAGTATTAACAATAAGCGCCATGAAGGGCACTCACCATGAAAACATTGATTGTCTATGCTTCGGTTCACCACCAGAACACAGAAAAATTAGCGAAGGCGATGGCAGCAGTGCTGGGGGCGGACGTTGTCCCTATCGGTCAGGTACAACCCGACACCCTCACGGCGTATAACCTGATCGGATTCGGATCAGGGATTTATTACATGAAGTTCCATAAGACGCTCCTCCAGTTTGTTGCGGCGCTGCCCGTCGTCACGCGAAAACGGGCTTTTATCTTCTCTACCAGTGGTGACGGGAAAGTAGAGCGGCATGTTGCTATCAAAGAATTACTGGAGAAGCGAGGATTCTCTATCGTAGGTAATTTCTCCTGCAAGGGATGGGATACATGGGGGCCTTTGAAACTCGTCGGGGGGACTAATAAGGAGAGACCAGATGAAGAAGATCTAGAGGGAGCACGGGTATTTGCACGGGGACTGAAAGAAAATACTTCTGTTCTCTAAGCTATTTTATTACTTTAAAGATAGGCTCTCTGCTGCACTGTACACAGAGGAGCCGGTGCCGTCGAGGAGGGCTTGCGTTCTGGCCGATTCATCTGGTAGTTACTAAAATCAAAAATGAGGCGAGAGAAACGCTTGTAAAATATCTCAAAGAATATAATGGACACCGGCGACAGTTACGGCTATTTAGATGTAAACGCGGCCGTACTTATGAGTGTGGGATATTTGAACGCGCGGATGGAACCGCGCCGCATATACCGCATAACTTTAGATTTTGGTCAATGTGAAGCTCAAAACACCGTATAGACATAAATTTTAAGCAAACAGCCGCTGTGTTACGGGTTTGTTACAATGAAAAAGAACCGGAGGTGAATATGGTGACGAAAGGATGGTGCGAAAACTGTCAATGCCAAAACCGTAACGGTGCACTGTATTGCTCTCAATGTGGTGAAGAACTTCAAAATAAGCGACAACCGGACATCAAGATAATGTTTGTAGGGCTCATTATTGTCCTTGCGTGGCTCCTGTTCTGGGCATTGTGGCTGTTTTTCTATGCCAGCGGTTTTAGCATCATGCAAAACTTAGGGGTCTTTCTGCTATCCCTTGTCGTTCTGTTGATATTAGAGACCTTGCTAGCGGTTCCATTCACGAAGAGACAACCCCCACAGCAGCTAAAAAGAACGTAGCGATTACGACAGCCACACCCATTGCTGAAGTTCATATCGAAGTGCAAATCAGAAAATGCCCCGGCGCTGGTTCGCACACTAAGGGACGCAGAAATGGGTAGTTTTAGAGCGGTGCTGGAGCTGCTGCAGCTGTCCTTGCCTCTATAATTACCTTCTACTTGCGGCTGTGGTGGGCTACGACAGCAGCTTTCCGGCGGTTGTCTTTTTGTTTTGCTGCCTTAGTACTTGCCTTATCATCTTTTCGTCTTTTATCCGGCATTTTTCAACTCCTTTTATATTGCAACCGGCATGAGCTTTGACAGCTAGCTGTCCCGGTCTTTGTTCTGCAGTCAAAAGCTCTAACTTCCCGGCGTTCGTCGGGCGCCCCAGTGCTGTCGTAGGCGGTAAATAGAAAAACGTAGACCTTATTCTTCCGAATCTCCTCATAACTTGCGAGAATCAATAATATGCTTATCGGCGTGTTGGAGTGCTTGTAGCAGAGTTGCGATCACCCCTCCTCTTCATCGTCTTCGATCCTTTCCTGAACGTCTTCCTCATCGTCTAGGTTAAGAGCTATATACGCAGCCAGTGACATCTTGCGCTCACCTCCGAATATAGGGACGCATCACACAGCTTTAGTATATTGTCGTGAGAGAATGGAGTCTCCTTTCCTGATCGGATTCGCCTAATGAATAATGTGTATCAAAAGGAGAAGAGCTTCCGTCGAACGTTCGGTTCATCGGGCCTAATGCAGCAAAGAATAAATTGCATTTCTTAACGCTATGAAAGGAGTTTTTTTCAGGTTTTCAATGCCCTTTCGACTACGTGAAATGGGGTTTTTCGTATTAGTCACAACTATAATATGGAGCTTCCCAACTCGATTTCTATCCGCCAAGGTAACTGCAACGCTCTTTATGTAGCTCAGTTTTTTTTGTGGCTGCAGTCATTTCGTCCGCAGGCCTGCTAAGGATGTAGGTTTGAGATGGGCCCGTTTAAACTCCACTAGAGTCAGCGGAGGGCAATCGGTGTGGAAGCATTGTCGAATAGGTGATCTCTATACCTATGGTGCCTGCAACCGATCCACAAATTCGCGAATCTTTTCTTGGTATGCACCTGCCTTGACCTCCCTTTGTCGGAGAGCAAGGATATTTACCGCACGTTGCTCACAGAGCGCTTCCATCTCATCAAACAAGGCCTTACTCGTAGTGCCTCCTTGTGTGCAAAAAAATGCGACGCGTTCGAACTTCGCTTTGTTGTTGGTAATATAAGTCCGCATAGCGCTCGACAACGTGCCGCCCCAAATTGGCGTTCCGAGTATCACTAGATCATATATCGCGGGATCGTGCTTGATCTCTGCAAGCCTGGTGAGCTTTTTCGCCCGCGCATCCCTTGCGGACCTCACAAAACCCAGAGGCCCGCTGCGTTTCTTCTTGTCAAGGAGTTCCTCACTGTCACAGTTGAGCGTTTGGACAAGAGCGTCCCCTACCTGTTTGGTCGCCCCGGTCCGCGAATAAAATACCACTAAAGGTTTCATTATAGGCTCCTTCCATCAGTAGTTGCGGTCTTCAGTTTAAGCTTTTTGCGTTTTGAACTACGAGCGTAAGAACTACCGGCAAGCTCGCGCGCTGTTTGTCTGCTGTGTGCATTAGCGATGATCCTAGCAGTGCTCCTCATAGCAGTCGAGCAGCTTCGTTTGTCACGGAAGGCAATGAAAAGGTAATGGAAGTAACGATCGTTCCTGCAACTTATGCCTCATATAGGGGAGCACAATAAGTAAGTTGAGCATACAAGCCTTTATCATTCGAAGCACCCGAAAAAGCCTTAGCGGCGACCGGCCCGCCCCGCACCTAACCCGAAAAGGAGTATCGGAAATAGGATCCGAAGATGCAGACTTAGAAACGACGCGTATGGGAGCAAACGCTGTGGACGATGATTCGTTAATGATTTATAAGAAGAACACTGCCGCCGTGATCGAAAAGCACGGAGTTACAATGCACGTTTACACGAGCGCGGATGACTGCCCGTGAGCGGCTGTTGCCTATCTGGAGACGGCTACGGACCATGCCGAAGAGTTTAGCATGAGAAGAGCGCGTTCATCTATTACATCATTGAGGGATGGGGCACGTGGGTCATTGAAGATGTCGAGCACCCTGTCGAGGCGGGCGACGCTGTCATTGTTCCCCCGCGCCGGAGGTTCTATTTCACTGGCACGCTGAAGCAGATCTGCGTCACAGCGCCGGCGTGCGAGGAACGCTACGAGAAGCCGGTCAGGTATCTCGACCTGTGAGGCATTATAGCATTAAGTTGACAGACTCTAAGAATCTAAAACCACTACTCCTTTCGGCGCCGTTGAGAGGTTCAGTATGTACGCGCAGGTCAACGGGTAAAGATTCCACCGCCAGACGAACGCGCTCCGAACGTAGAGTGGAAAAATCTTCAGATTTGAAATAAGGGGATATTGAAAGCATGTGGGATGAAGAATCAGTAGAATCAATAACCGGATACTATCCGAAGAGCGGATCCTATATTGTGGAAGATCGCTATGAGTTAGTTAATGATGGAAATGCGACATTGGAGATAATTTATGTGAACCCAGCACTTGATGGTACGCCTAAGTTAGATAGCGCTTCTTTTACGTTAATTCGGTCTTTTGAGCTACCTCTCAGTGAACCACAGAAAAAAATCGAGCTCAAAAATGTGTTAATCGACGGGCAATTCAAGGTAGTGCTTCCAGATACACCTTTAAGACCGACAGGATACATCGGGAATGCAAAGCCAGACAGCGATGCAGAGAAGCATCTCTTCTTGAATAATAGATTTGCGCTGACGGATCTGTATACCATTCCGCTACCTACAGTTACGATCAAAGGGAAGTTCAAACATCTGGAATCAGAAAGACTCTATGAAATCATGATAAAGAAAGCATTCTTGACTCAAGACCTCCCCGGGTCGTTCTTCAGGCGGCCCTTAGAAGAGGCCACTTATAGCTTCATAGCAACAGATGCAGCCATTAACCCGAGGTCAGGAGGCTACCAGCAATAACGTTCACCGGCCGCCGCCTCACCGCCTTAGGACCGGCAATAAGGATTGCCTGCGCTGTGCCCGTTGTAACGCCGCCGGGCCGCATGCGCTTGCACATAGTTCCCATATTGGTGTGCTCTTGACGCCTTTGGCCGTTCCGAAACCTGTGACTCGCTGATTACGCTCACCTCAGATTCGGCGCCTTCTGGCCCAACCGATTTTATGGCAAACCCCACTGGTCTGAATTTTTCCTCGAATAGCTTTGTCCTATCGTCAAAATCTTCACCGATGCATAGCGATTCTGCATTTGGTATCTGAGTGCCACCCTTAGCACGGGCGAATATACGAGTCATCAACTACTGGTGCAGCGACCAATTACCGGCATCCGATGCATTAGCACGTTTTTGTTGTGTCTATAAAGTACTGGGGAACGGTGAGTTTCGATGACCTCCACCCGCAAAACTGACTACAATACGGGAGAGATAAAGGAGTTTGACTTCTTTACGGATGGGCGTCGCACTACTGCATTGGGGAGCATCCGCTAATGTATTCAAACCAGCAAGCATTGTCAGTCCCTTTACGAAGTTCGAAGTACGCGAGGTGGTGCCCTATGAGAGAAGCAAAAATACACTTCTGAAACTGGGACGCACGCGAGCAAGAGTAGCGACACAGCAGTTGGTTTCCACAGGGAAGACGACCGGCAGGATTCTCTGCCCAGTCCAATGAATGACTTGCAGCGAGGGCACCGCGTTAGTGAAACGCAAAAAAAGAAAAAAACCAGGCC
>Ga0326727_10018601_pt1 | contig 14158 bp, 10 predicted proteins | sample MB2enrmetagenome_FD_207643 | JGI IMG/M metagenome (GOLD analysis project Ga0326727, IMG submission 207643) | Lab enriched peat soil microbial communities from McLean, Ithaca, NY, United States - MB29MY | ecosystem: Environmental > Terrestrial > Soil > Wetlands > Peat | place: USA: New York...
TTCATCACCGATTGTCTTCGATTGGGACTAAGAGAACCCGTCGCGCGCTTTCGCTGCTCGAGAGCCTCGGCTTGAAGATTTGTTACGTTTGCCCGCGAATGGAAGTTTTTACGCTGATTCGCGACAGTGAAGGGAATGCAAGCGTCCATGAAACGCGTGTTGATTATTGAAGCGCAGATAAAACAATATCGCGCCCCGTTTTATGCTCAGTTGCACGAAGCGTTGCAAACTGAGGGAATTGAACTGAGGGTTGCTTATGGCGACCCGCCGCCGGCGGAGTCGCGGAAGAACGACACGTGTGATCTTTCTCATGACTACGGGAAGAAGGTCGGCAATCATTGGTTTTGCATGAATAGGCTGTTGTACCAGCCCTTGTTGATTGAATCTCTCAAATCCGATCTTGTGATCGTCGATCAGGGGAATAAGTATCTCCTGAATTATGCGCTCCTGCCTCTTTCGCGACTAGGTCTGCGCAAGATCGCTTTTTGGGGTCTCGGCGAGAACCGACAAGCCGGACAGATTCGAGTATCTGAGTGGTATCGCCGCACGACACTGAATTGGGTCTCTTGGTGGTTTGCGTACACAAAAGGAACTGCGAGATACCTCCAGGAACATGGCGTCCCTCCCTCGAAGATTACTGCCGTACAAAACTCGGTGGACACCCGAGAGATTCGTGAGTGTGTGCGGGCACTTAGTTCACAGGACCGGACTGCGCTTCGCGCGAGTCTTGGCATACCGCCGGGGGCGCCGGTCGGTATCTTCTGCGGAATGTTGGATAGGGTGAAGAGCCTCCCTTTTCTAATCGAATCCAGCCGGATCATACGAGCGCGGATTCCGGCTTTCCACTTGATTCTTGTCGGCGGAGGACCAGAGCAGGATTCGGTCCATCGTCTTGCCGAGGACTTCGACTGGGTTCATATGGTTGGACCGCAGTTTGGGAAGCGGAAGGCGGAGTTCATGGCGGTTTCCGACGCGTTTCTATTGCCGGGAAGAGTGGGGCTGGCGATTCTCGACGCATTCGCCGCAGGCCTTCCGATGCTTGCAACCGATTTGTCGATTCATGGACCGGAGATGGAGTACCTCGAGGAGGGTGTGAACGGCCTTAAGTCCGAACCTCAAGTAGGTGCGTACGCCGAGGCTGTTGCGTCAGTTTTGTCAAGGGGCGACCGGTTGCGGCAATTGCAGGAGGGTGCGGAGGTCTCGTCTGGAAAATATTCGATTGAGAATATGGTCGATAATTTTGCGACAGGCATATTGGCGTGCCTGAGCCCCACTCGCCAGCGGGAATGGATAGCTGAGAACATGAATTCTCCGAGGTGAGCTTCTTGTTCAGACCTGGACAAATCAAAATTGTGACTGTCGTTGGTGCGCGCCCGAATTTCATGAAAGCGGCGCCGATCATTCGGGCAATCCGCGACCACAATGAGAAACAGGAAGGCCCCTCAATTCATCATCTGCTTGTACACACCGGCCAGCATTACGATGAAGTGATGTCCGACCGGTTCTTCGCTGATCTGGGTTTGCCCAAGCCGGACGTGTATCTCGGCGTTGGCTCGGGATCTCATGCGGCGCAAACCGCTCAGGTTTTGGAGAAGTTCGAAGGTGTGCTGCTGAGGGAGAAGCCTCAAGCGGTTATTGTTGTCGGGGACGTGAATTCGACCCTTGCATGCGCCTTAGTTGCCGCCAAGATCACCTTTGACTCCGCGGGATCGCGACCGATGATCGCTCACGTGGAAGCTGGCTTGCGGTCTTTCGACCGGTCGATGCCGGAAGAGATCAACCGGATTGTTACCGATCATGTCTCCGACCTGTTCTTTGTGACGGAAGAGAGCGGATTCCAGAACCTTTGCAACGAGGGGATCTCGCCCGACAACATCCATCTCGTGGGCAACACCATGATCGACTCCCTTCTCGCTTTCAGCTCGAAGGCTGACGCCTCGGCAATCCTGGATGAACTGGGGCTACGGGCGAACATTGAGGAGAACGACGCAAGCGAATCCATCCGCCGCTATGCCCTCCTGACTCTCCATCGGCCGTCGAACGTTGATGACAGAGGCGCATTCTTGGAAATCTTGGAGGGGTTGGAAGAATTGGCTGCGAATTACCCGATTGTTTTCCCAGTGCATCCTCGAACGCAGCAGCGTATTCGGGAATTCGGCTTGGGAAATCACATTAAAATGAATCCAACGAAAATGAAAAACGGAGTACAGGGGGTCGGATTCGTCGACGGCGGAATTACTTCGACGAGTCCGCTTGGCTACTTGGATTTTCTGTGCTTGATGAAGCACGCAACGATAGTCGTGACCGACTCGGGTGGCATTCAAGAGGAAACCACATGTTTGGGGATTCCTTGCGTCACGGTCAGAGAAAACACGGAAAGGCCTGTTACCGTCGAGAGCGGGACAAATATCGTTGCTGGGACAAGTAAAGAGGGAATCAGGAATGCTATCCGGCGGCAGATGCAGGGAAAAAGCGGCGGCGGAATGCCAAAGAATTGGGACGGGCAGGCAGCCACTCGGATCATAGATTTGCTGATTCGCACCCATGTTAATCGCGGGCTATCTCTACAGACCCAAGTTTCGAAATCCTGCGCCTAAGAGTTAATGTCCATGGGCACTGACAGTTTACTTTCGAGGCTCAGAAAGTTCACGGAGCATAAGCTTCAAAGGATGTGGGAGTGCAGGTCGAATGACTGACGGCAGGAATGGTTTCTCGATCACCACAAGCTGGGACGACGGGCACCCGCTCGATCTGCGCGTGGCGGAACTTCTGGCAAAGCATGGGCTGAAGGGGACCTTCTACGTTCCCCTCCAGAATTCACGTCCCGTGCTTTCTCCCGCGCAGATATGCGAGCTTTCTTCCTCGTTCGAGATCGGCGCGCACACCGTGCATCACTCCGTGCTTACGACCTTGGCCAGGGACATGGCTCGCTGGGAGATCGTCCTATCGAAAGCGCAGCTCGAAGAACTGACAGGCAGACCTTGCCGGGTTTTCTGTTTTCCACGGGGACGATTTTCAAACGCGCATATTGCGATGGTCGCTGAAGCCGGCTTCCGTGGGGCGCGAACCGTTGAACTTCTGTCGCTCGAAAGGCCGCGCGCGAATTGCGGCGTCGCCATCATGCCTACGACCGTGCAGGCTTGCCCGCACGAGTTGCCTGCCTACCTTCGCAACGTGGCAAAACGTCTTCAACCCAAAGTTTTGTGGCAACTTTTTCGACGCTACCGGGGAACAGATTGGAGTTCTTTCGCTATCGCACTGCTTTCGCACGCGCAACGAACGGGCGGCGTCTTCCATCTCTGGGGACATTCATGGGAGATCGAAGAACATCAACAATGGGCCGCTCTCGACCGCGTCCTTGCCGCAATGGCGGAAGCCGCCCGGTCCGCCAACGTCGTCACGAATTCGGAGTTGTGCTGCAGCGAAGAGACTGGAAAGGATGTCATCGAGGAAGTTTTGGCTGGGCAGACGCATGCGAACTGATTTGACCAAAGCAACAGCGAGGGCTGTCACGCGTTTCCGTACGAAAATGGCAAACGCGTTACTTGATCTCCGCTTTGGCAAGCTACTTCGCGGCACAGAGCCGACCCGCTACACACGGACGGGAGCTTACGCGACTGCGAACAGCAGCTATGCAGCGGTGCTGGATCTCTTCCGAGGACGTGTGAAGCCCTCTGACGTGCTTGTGGACGTAGGTTGCGGCAAGGGCCGAGTGATAAACGCTTGGCTTCTCGAAGGGTACAGGAACCGGCTGGTCGGCGTCGAGTTGGACCCTGAAGTGGCGGCAAGGACCCGGGCAAGGCTGCGACGATTTTCGAACGTGTCCATCATCGGTGGCGACATCATCAGCAATTTCCCTGACGATGGAACGCTCTTCTACCTGTATAACCCTTTCGATGCGCCGGTTATGGCGAGATTCAAACATCGCTTAAAGGAAAGCTTGTCGCGACGCACCCTCGGCGAAGCGACTGTCATCTACAACAACTGCCGTCACGCAAGAGTGTTTTCGGAAGATGACGCGTGCCGCATTGAATTTGGGGAATTAGAGCATCCCTACGCCGTAATCCACGTCTGCGTGCGGAGGCCAATCGCATGAGTGCAAGAGCTTCCGTCGGATACGCCGTCAGGGGACAAAGCCACCTTTTGGATTATGCAATCGGTTGTGAGCCCGAACATATCTGCAGATTCATCGCAAATCTCACGGTGGATTGGTTAGCCTCCACCGATTTCGCGCTCTGTTTTGTTGTTACCTCGAAGCAGGCTGGAGTTCCACCACGATCGTCGCGAATTCGGAGTTGTGCAGGATGGAACGACAGGCACGCACATGAATGAAGCAGCCACGCCCTGTCCGCTATTGAGCGGATCCACACGTAGCGAAGCTTCCTGTGACCCTCTGCTATTCGAAGACTGCGCCTTCGAGGAAATGGGCCCGCCCTTCAAATCCAAGGTTCGGGAGTTTCAATTCCCAAGTTTCCTGGGTTCGGTGGACTTCTGCGAGTCCTACGCCTTTCCACCAATCGCACGCGTTGGCTGTCTCCTTGAGCGCACAGGTGAAATCCGTAAGTTGTTCTGCTATCAAGACCGAAAGTGGGCGGGATTCTTTCGGGAGATTGAAATCATCGGCCCGATTGATCCGGGCAATGATCTGGTTCAGCGGTTGGTGACAAAACACAAGCCCGATCTATTGACCTTCTCCCTGCAAACCGCGAGATCTTTTCCCGAGCACGCCGCAGGCCGACGGTTGCTTGAAGTCCGACAAATGGCTGAAGACTATAGGATCGACCTTCCGAGCACGCCAGAGGAGTACTTGCGCCGGCTTGGCAAGCAGACGCGCAAACATCTTCCGTACTATCTGCGCCGTCTCCATCGCGAGTGGGGGAGTAGCTATTCCGTTGAAATGTATAGGGCGTCGGAGATCACTTGGGACTCTTTTGTGGGGGTGCTCGATCTGAATCGACAGCGCCTGCGTGCCAAAGGCCGGGTAACCGGGTGGACGCCGCGACTGGCGGCACACCGCTGGCCGCTGTTCTGTAGAAACGGCTTGCTCGTCAGCTTTCGGCTGGAGAATAAGATTGCCGGAGCCACTCTCTCCCTCCTTTATGGTGGGGAAGCCTATCTGATCGCAATTGCGCACGACCCCCGACACGACCACCTCAGTCTTGGAAACATTTGTCTTTGGAAGACGATCGAACACCTGATCGGTTCGGGGCATACCATTTTCCACCTTCTATGGGGACAGTGCTTTTACAAAGAACAATTCGGGGGCCGGAGGGTCCCACTTTGGCGGGCGTCCTACTCCTCAAACTGACGTGCCGTGGCTCTCGGACGGTGTTCGGGCCTGCTGCGGGTTCCCGAAGCCACAAACCTGTGGCGCAAAGCGCGCGGGAGAATCGTAGGCTATGTTGAATCAGCGCGCATGCCGCAACACTACGAGGAGCCACGCGATTGACTGGCGCGGAGATGAGAAGTTCGCGTTTGGGAAGCGTGATGGAATATTCCGACTCTCTTAGGAACAGGGGTTTCGATGGCTCCGCCGAAAGTGAGCACCACGCCCGCTGCGCCCGGTAACGAATGTGCTCTCTTTCAACTCTGAGACATTCTGGGTTGGTTATGAAGGTGCTAGTGGTTCACAACTCATATCAACGACCGGGAGGCGAAGACGCTGTCTTCCGAGGCGAGGTTGAACTCCTGCGCGCAGCGGGTCATGAAGTGCGCGAGTACCTGGAAGACAACCATCGCGTGCAGGACATGAACCCTGTCCGGTTGGGCGCCAAAACAATTTGGAGTGCCGCATCACGAAGACATGTCGGAAATCAACTTGCCGAGTCCTGCCCGGACATCGCACACTTCCACAACACGTTTCCGCTCATCTCGCCGTCTGCCTACTACGCGTGCATGGAGGCAGGCGTTCCCGTTGTCCAAACGCTCCACAACTATCGACTCCTTTGTCCGGATGCGTTGCTCTATCGCGACGGCAGCGTTTGTGAAGATTGTCTGAAGAAAAGCGTTAAGTGGCCGGGAATCGTCCATGCGTGTTATCGCGAGAGCCGGCTTGCAACGGCAACTGTTGCGACAATGGTCGCGGTCCACGACGGGCTTGGAACTTGGAAAAAAAAAGTAGCTCGATATATTGCGCTTTCCGAATTTTCGCGCAGGAAGTTCATCGAAGGAGGGCTCCCGGCCTCGAGGATTGACGTTAAACCGAATTTCGTCTCGCCTGATCCGGGCATGCGCCGCCGCAATGGTAACTGCGCGCTTTATGTGGGGCGCCTTTCCGCCGAAAAAGGGCCGCAACTTTTGCTGAGAGCGTGGAAAGACGCGAAACTGTCCATTCCCCTGCGACTTATTGGAGATGGACCTTTAAGACAAGACTTGGCTAGGGAAAAGGAAAACGCAGGATTGAGCGCCATCGAGTTCAATGGCAGTCTCGCGAAAGACTCAGTTTTGGAAGCCATGAAGGCGGCTTGCTTCCTTGTTGCGCCGAGCGAGTGCTATGAGAACTTTCCTCTCGCCGTTGCCGAAGCATTCGCATGCGGCGTACCGGTAATTGCGGCTCGGCTAGGGGCTCTAGCTGAAATCGTTCGCGATGGCATGACGGGCTTGCATTTCGAGCCCGGCAATGCAGAGGATCTTGCCAGCAAAGTGGAATGGGCGTGGACGCATCCAGCCGAGATGGAAGCCATGGGCCGCGCGGCGCGCGCCGAATACGAAGCCAAATACACAGCCGAGCGGAATCTTGAAGTGCTCCTGAACATTTACGAGAAGGCGATACATTCCAACGGGCACGCGCCCGCGCAAGTATTGGAGAGTTGAGACGACAATGGCACTGCCTCAAGTGATCGCTGAAAATCCTCCCCGCGCCGGAAAGCTCGACGACTGGTTCACGGTGCTTGGCGTGCGTGTGGATGCGGCGCAGATTCCCAAGGTGATCGAGCGGATGCAGGAATGGATTCGCGCTCGCGAGCGTTGCCACTACGTGGCCGTGACGGGAATGCACGGTGTTACGGAAGCGCAGCACGATCCTGCGTTCAAGGACATTTTGAACGCCGCCGACTTGGTGGTCCCGGACGGCATGCCGCTGGTGTGGGTCGGGCGTTTGCGCGGGCGCCGCCTCAGGCGACGCGTGTATGGGCCGGAACTCATGTTGAGTTTCTGCGAGAAAACTGCATCAAAATGCTTCCGCCATTATTTTTATGGCGGCGCACCCGGAGTTCCGGAGAAGCTCGCAAGCGTTTTGCAAACACGCTTTCCCGGTTTACAAGTGGCAGGCATGTGCGCTCCTCCCTTTCGTCCATTGACGGAGGAAGAGGATGATGAAGTAGTTGCTACGATCAATCGCGCCGCGCCGGACATTGTTTGGGTCGGGCTGAGCACGCCAAAGCAGGAGCGATGGATGTTCGAGCACCGCGATCGCCTGCGAGTTCCCGTCCTTGCCGGAGTGGGCGCCGCCTTCGACATCAACGCGAATTCCAAGAAGCAGGCTCCCGCCTGGATGCGCGAGAACGGGTTGGAGTGGTTGTTCCGGTTGCTTCAGGAGCCGCGGCGTCTCTGGAAGCGCTACCTTATCTATGGAACCGAGTTCGTGTTTCTGGAGGCTTTGGAACTCCTCGGTTTTCGCCGTTCGCAATGATTGGCGGTCATTCCTCAGTTGTTCATTTCGTTCACCGACCCTAATGAACTGGCTACTGTCCCGGCGGGCCAAGCTTCTTTGAAGCGTCGTCCAACACAAGCACCCAGTCGCCTTGCGCCGGAGGAGTGAATTGTCGAGATCCGCTCGCCGGAAAGATTCCGGCGGACGTTGATTTGCCGGTTCGCGGGTCGAACCACCACGCGTTGACCTGACCGCCCGAGAGCTTCGTCATGTCCACCGTTATCGTCCTTTCGGTCGGCATATAGGCGATGACTGTGCTCCCGTCTGACGTTCTCGCTGCCGTCAGGTAATCGAGTCCCCAGAATTCCCCAAGGCCATCCGTAACCACTTTATGGTCCTGATCCGGCACCAAATCGAACCATCGGCGCGACCGAAACAGTTTTCCCCAGTACATCAACCCGACAGATCCGGCGCCGTCCATTGCCTTCTGCCAGCCTGGATCGAACAACCAGATCGGGTTGTTCCCCATCACGTGGCCAAAGCCGCCGCACAGAGTGGTCCAGTACGCCTGGCGGCGGATCTGAACCTCGGAAGAGTTGTGCTCGCCTTCGTAGATGGTCTCGATCAGGAAAAGCGGCATGACGGGCGTGCGGTTGTAATCCCACATCAGCCGGAGGTGCACGATCTGATATGCATAGCTGTTGTTGATGTCCAGCCAGGGCCCTGGATATTGCTCCGGAGGAGGCGAATCCGAGTGGCAATGCGCGGTAAACAGGTGGCGCTTGTCGAATTGCCGGATGCCGAAGGCAATCATGTCCACGTTTCCTCGCGCAGGCCCTGGGTCGCGATCGCCGCCCATCACCCAAATGATGTTGTCGAAATCCTTGTAGCGCTGGCCCAGGAATTGTCCGTATTGCAAAAGTTTTTCTGGCCCGTTAGCCATCACCTCGTCGATGAAGCCCTCGTCCGTGCCGGTGTATCCCAAGTACACCGGCGCGAGGAGCACCACTTGGCCGTTTTCAGCGGCCTTGCGAATCACCCAATCCGCGTGCTGGAAATATTTCTCGTTCTGCACGGACCAATCCAACATGTTGGGAAAGGGAGCCTCGCCGTAAATATTCTTGGGCGCGTTCTTGGCGAACTTGTGCTCGATCAGATTGACGAGAACGGCGCTGAACCCTTTGGCCTTGCGATTCTGAAGATACTGCTCCGCATCTTCTTTTGTCAGATTCGCTATCAGGGACCATGCCGCGTCGCCCTGCAGAAGGAATGGCGTGCCGTCTTGGCTGACGAGGTAACGATGATTCTCGCTGATGCGAAACGGTCGCGTCGCAGTCGTTTGCTGCGCGGAAGCCGTCGCCGCACACATCAGCACGCACGGCAAGACCCAGCGATAGCCTTTGGTTCGAAGTTTTGAGATCAAGTTTGCTCCCCTGAAGTCGTTTCAATGCCGCCCAAGGTTATCGCTTGAATCGGCGCCGTCGTCAAGATCGCCTAAGGGTGGCGCGAACTGGCTCGTTGCCGAGCCGGTTGGGGTGCTGTCAGGCGATTCGAGTGTCGTATGATCCAGTGCGCGGAGCTAGGGGGCAGGTCAGCCACGAGACCAGATTACGCATGACTCCTCCTCAAGGCCATTCCGGGGGCGGTGGATCTAGGACGCCCTTACCGTTTTGAACGTTTCCGGGCCACCCCTCCCACACGCGAGCAATAGCTAACTGCAACGCCGCCGCAGTGCTTCGTAAGTTGCAAGCGATTGCCGAGCGTGTCTTGCTTCCGTGCTGAAGTATTTAGAGGCTTCTGAACTTATAAGCCACACGATGAAATAGGTGCTGACGCAAAGGCGGCACACGTTCGGAAACTTGCCACCGTCAACTTGAGACCCTAAGTAGGTCAATACCTGTAATCCAGTGAGACTATATAGGGCGTCAATCGCATTCAGAACGGATGTCAACAACATAAGATACCGCGTCCATGAGTAACCCTTCCAGTAGAACCACAGCACTCCAGCCCCGAACAGCGGCACAAGAGCGAACGCAATAAGAGGATGAGGGACTGTTAACCAGTGAACGGTTAGATAGATAACTGAAATAGCAATTGAGAACGCCCAGATAATCGCGGTGACAACAAGATGAATTGGTTTGCTATCGCACACTCTCGATGCTGCGACGCGGAATCTGTTCATGATGTGGTTGTCTGATGGTGCGTCCCTACTCATGATCCGTCTCCTCCTCAGGATGAACCGCTGCCATTGTAGATTTCTGGATCGCTCCCATACTTCACTGCAATAATGATGGACATCCCGTTAACATATTGTGGATGGTTCCCGCATGCTTAACTCTTGTTGCCCATTTTCCTATCGGAGCAGTAAGAGCAGTAGGATCCCAATCGGTCACATTCGCCACTTGATCGCCGCCCACCTCTAACGCCTGGCCAGGCACACACGCGAGTGCTTTCAACAGTCGTATTCCCAAATATGCCTGATATTGTACGGCCCCGGTGGATACGACACCTGAATTATCATTTGAGGATCCGCCACTATCGCCGAGCAAGGGGCCGAGTTTGGAGATAAGGAGGTACTTGACTATGACATCCTGGTGAATCCATTTAAAGCCAGATGCTGTATCATCATAAGGGACCTTGCTCCAGAGGACTCCCTGCGTCGACCCTTGCATGCAAAGGATTTGCCCCGGGCCGAGATTCACCTGCATCGAGTATTCAGCCCCGCATATGCCTCCTTCTGGGTAGCTCGGCCCCGAAAAGGACCAATTAGGTGGGTCTGGAGGACCGATAATTCTAATCCCAGAATATGCACCACCGCTCCCTTCATTCTCGAAATCCGAGTCACATGGGACTCCGTCGTCGTATAGATTGCATGGATCCGCGCCCGAGGGGTCCATGTAGTCGATGGGGTCATTCAGAGAGTAGGCATAGCGATTCCACGACTGGGGATTCGTTGGACTAGCCGCGCCGATCCCTGCTGGGTCGGGAGAAGGCCAACGGCCTTGAATGCCATTATACTCGCGCACGGGGAAATCGTAGAGATTGGCAACCGTGTCCTGGTTTTGGCCAGTGAACGAAAGATCCGGTGTGCCAGACTGGGCGTACGCTTCGCCAAACGGCGCGTAGGCGCCATCATACAGTACAGTGCGCGTCGAGGTCGAAGCGAACCGTGAACTGCCCAACCAGTCCGAATGCCGGTAATGATCCAGACCGGAGCCCGTATAAACCGCCGTGCCCCCTCCAGGGAGGGCAACGAAAGCTTTCTGCAGTGACTGCCCGCTCATCAGCGCCAACTTCGCACCCGCGGGAGAGTAAACGATCTCCGTGTACGTGCTGTTGCTGTTCCGCTCCACCATACGATCGAGAGCGTCGTACGTCAAGCCGACGCTGTCAATCGTGACCGAGTTGGCGTCTGCGTCCCAGGCGTACTGGTGGAGGGTGTCGTTTGTCACGTTTCCGTTCGAGTCATAAGATGCCGGAGAGTTGCCGACCTCCGTAATGTGGTTGGTGAGGTTCGTCGAATAGATCGCCTGGAAGGCGGTTCCGTTGCTGCCCGGCAGCACACTCTTGGCGATATTGCCGAATGGGTCATAGGTGAACGACTGCCCCCAGAGTGTTCCGCAGTTGGCGCTCGCTAGGCGCGCCAAGTCGTCGTAAAGGTAGTTGCACGTCTGATTATCCGCGCTATTGAATTGATCGGTGATGGCCAGTTGCTGCAAGGTCGAGTTGGGATTCCAGGCCAGGTTGCCCACGATCGTTGGTGACGAATTCACATTGAACTGATACTTCGTCATGCGGTTTGTGTTCGGGTCGAAGGAGAAAACATCCGAATCGCTCGAGCCATACGTCACCGTGGTTTGCGGGGGCGTGCCATAGGGGTTGTAGTTCACGCCCGTTACTGGGTTCTGCCCTGAACTCGCCGTCACCTGCGTGACTCTTCCTTCGCCGTCAAGACCCACTGTAGAGCCAATCGTGCCTCCGTAGCTGATTGTCGGCAAGCCGGTGATGTTGCTGCTCAACTGGTATGGCGCGCCGTGCGGCCAGTACGTTTGCGAAACGTGATAATAGGAGGGGCTCGAATGGGGCGTCATCTGGTAAACGTCGGCGGTTTCACCTCGGGCAGTATAGCTAAAACCTTCGTCGGTGAGCTTTGGAGGGCAAGAAGAAAGGCAGGTGTATGCCTCGGCCAGACGAGCTTTGGCATTCGTCATCGCCACGCCGTTCACTGTTGCGGAATCGTACACGAAGTACTTGTTCGGAGTGGCGGACGCATAGGAGCCGCTTGGGTAGGTCACACTTGTGATCCTGTGGAGGGCATCATAGGCAAAACAGGTCGTGTTTCCCACCTGGTCAACCTTCTTGACGAGGTCTCCGTGGTATGTGCCACAGGTGGCATCTGTGTCGTACACGTATGTCGTTGTGCCAGATTCGGGGTTTGTCTCGGCCGTTATCCTTCCCAAATCATCGTACGTGTAGCTTCGCGTCTGTTGACTGGAAGATTGGGCATTCTGACTGACGCCGGTCAGATTGTTCAGAAAATCGTACGTGTATTGGGTCCAATAGCCCGTGACTGGGTTGGCCTGCGCACAGGCGCCTCCTGGCCACGACGAAGTTCCGCTCGTAATCTCGCAGACCGAAGTCAGGCGGCCCAGCGCATCATACTCATACTGTCTTTGCTTCGTGTTTTCCCCAGTGGGTGCGGGCTTTGTGGTTTGATATGCATCGTTTTGGGCATACGAAAACGTTACGATTCCGTTGCCGCTATCTGTCACTTGTATGGGACGCGAGAGAGCGTCATACGAAGTCGCGGTCGCCGGTGCAGAAGGGTTCGCCTGTCCGGCCGTCCCGGCGTAAGGCAGGGTCGTCCTATCCGGCCTGCCAAGGCTGTCGTAATCCGTTTCGACCGAGTCATATGTGCTCGAAGAAGGTCCTTCCCGCGTCTGCAACACATGGGATTGTCCGAGTCCGTCGAGTGTACTCAGTGCATCTGTGGTCGAGTTCTCATTATTGAACTGCAGGGAACTCTCGACCGATGTTTGCCCGGTATAAGCAAGATTTGTGACGTAGGAAGTTTGGTCCGTCGTGGAGTCCGGCCGCCAAAAATAGGCATCCTTGGTGTAGCCCGTCGATGCCGTGTTGCCGTTTTCATCCGTGACGGAAGTCTCGACGCCGCCGGTGCAATTCCATGTCATGGATTTCGATAGATTAAGGGGTTCGCTGATCAAGGTCGGGAACGAATTGCCGCAGGCGCCGTAGGTGAATGTGGTCTGTGCAGTGTTCATGTCTGTGGCCGTCTGGACGTTTCCGGTATCGAAATAAGTGAGGGTCTGGCTCAGCGTAGTTGAACCTTGAACAAGGTAGCTGATCGTCGTCAGGTTTCCGCGTGAGCCTGTCACGCCAGCCTGCTGTGGCGTGCCAGAGGTGGCTGTGATGCTTCCCTGGTCGTAGGTGTAGGTGGTCTGCGCCTTGACGTTGTTTGACCCATCCTCGACTGTGACACTCGCGGGCTTGTCAACGATCCCATTGCCGAGGCTAGCATAGCTGGTCAGTGTCTTGCGCACGATGGAGCCGGGTGCACCCGTTCCGTAGGCGTATTCGTCGGTTTCAATCGGCAACCCGTAGCTATTGTAATTAGTTACCGTTTGCGATTGCAGACCGCTGGACCCGGGCCACTTCAAGATCACAGCTCGCTTAGAAATAGGGAGAGTAATTACCGTCGAGTTACATGGCACGGCCGACCCGTTGTAGCAGGTTGTAGTGGTTTTGAGCAGCGTGCCTGAAGCTACGGAGCCTTGATAGGCTTGCCGTTCCGTCTCATAAATCCCCTGAAAATTCAGCGCGGTTTGGTTGTTCTGCGGATCGGTGACGGTCGTGGTCCAAGCGGTCCCGTTCTCGGAATGGGCGTACACCCACGCCCCGCCAGGAGTAATCGTGCGATTCAAAGTGGCCACACTGCCATCTGCTAGAATTCCATTATTCCCACCGGTGTAGGAATAGACAATCGATCCACCCGTAGGCAGTTGCACGGAGGTGAGACGTGCCGTCACGCAATTTGTCGAATACGTTCCGTTCAACGGAGTGCATGCTCCGGGAGCGGGTGTCGAAGGCGTGGGCTCGTAGGCGAATGTATATTGCGTGTTGTCGGGCAGGACAATACTGCTGACGAGCCATACCGCTGTTTTGCCATATTCAGTGATTCCGGACACACCAAAATTCGTCGCTACCGTGTACCTGGTGTAATTCATCGTGTAGGCGGCAGGTTTCCCATTGGGAGCTGTATAAGTGAAGGTGCTTGGATTAGGGGGCACCCCGCCAGCAATGGTGAGGGCATTCTGCCCTAAAGTGTCAGTATAGATCCCCGTGGTCGTGTTAAAGGTTATTTGATTTCCGTTATTGTCCGTTGAGGACGTCCCTGTTGGGATCGTGCCGTTCGGGAAAGTCACGGTGCCATAACTCAAGCTGGCGTTGAGCTCGTATCCAGAACCGTCCGAGGCTGGCACACCAGTCATGTTAATAATTTCGACGGGAGGATTGTTGCATGGGATCGTCAAGCGCGTAGTGCCACCA
>Ga0326727_10018603_pt1 | contig 14157 bp, 10 predicted proteins | sample MB2enrmetagenome_FD_207643 | JGI IMG/M metagenome (GOLD analysis project Ga0326727, IMG submission 207643) | Lab enriched peat soil microbial communities from McLean, Ithaca, NY, United States - MB29MY | ecosystem: Environmental > Terrestrial > Soil > Wetlands > Peat | place: USA: New York...
AAGACGTCCGGGACTGACCGGGCAATCGAGATAGATCCATGTTGGATCTGACCAGTCCACTTGCGCGGTGCGGAGACGGACGTGATGGCGTCCGGGCTTTAGCCCCGGTGGAAGTCTAAAGATCGCGGTCCAATAGTCTTCCCCTTCACTTCTCAAGATGATCGGTGGCGTGCCGAAGCCGCCGACCGCGGGCATAACCTCTTCCTTCACCAGAAGCCCCGAGGTTTGGAAGTAGGCAGTTACGTATTCATCTCTGCCCGAGGTGAAATTAACGCCGTAATCCCTGCTGTGCACGGTGCTTCGCAATACCAGTCCGCGTCCATCGCGGAGAGAGCCCAAAACCGGCTCCCAATTCCGGTAACAAATGATTCTAGCGTGCTCGAACCTGGTGCTGGTGTGCCGCGGGCGGACAAACCCCGCTGCCCGGCACATCGCCATTAGGCAAGCCGTTGTGGGGCCCCACCAGTTGTCTATTTGACCGCCGAGTTCGTCGGCTTCGTAAAACTCCGCGAAAGGGATCGATGGCCTCGCGATCCCCGGCTCGCGCGCGTCGACGACAAATGAATCCACGATGGCTTTCTCAATGGTAAGCGCACAGACGCGCTCCAATGCCAGCAGAGGGTGACGGACGTGATAGAGAACGCCCAGAAACAAAACATAGTCGAATTGACCGAGTTCTTGCGGATCGAGATCGACTATGTCCGCGATAATATACTTGACCTTCGATTTAAACCTGCCGTGCGCGTAGATGAAATTCGGGATTTCGGCAACATCGACAGCCGTGACGTCCGCGCCATGACGCTCCATTTCGAAGCTGAACCAGCCGTCCCATGCCCCAATATCCAGGGTGCGCTTTCCATGTAAGTCGGCGGGAAGATCAAGCTCGGCATAACGGTCCCTCAAAACGGGTAACGGAGTAAACCCGGTAATTACTTCCCCATCGGGGAACTGCATGCTGTGGTACCAGCCCAGGCGTGCCAGCTCCCGGCTAAAGTCAATGCCGCGCGGGCTGGCTAACATCGGTCCATTTGTCATTCTCATCCTTTCGTGCGATTTAGTAATCAGTCAGGTTCGCGCTCACCACCTATCGTGCGCTTACAGGTTTGTCTGACTTAGTAACTGGCCAGCAAGCCTTGTACGGCCCGGCAAGTAAATTACGCCCGCGTCATGCTACAAGCGCTCAAAACTAAAAGCTCTGGAGGTGTAAGGGCACGGCAAGCGGGGCCGGCCGGCGGATTCAAATTGCGGTACTCGGTCGGCGTTATGCCGCATACTCTTTTGAAGGAACGCGAGAAGCTACCTCGGCGCAACCATCCGCCGTCGATAGCGACCTCTTTGATTGATTTGTTGCTTTGCGCGAGAAGCGGCTTCGCCTTTGTAACTCGAATTTCGGCCAACACGGCCATGGGCGTTCTCTTCAGGTTTAGCTTGAACCGGCGGGCGAAGTTCGAAGACGACATGCCAACTCGCCTCGCTATTATCTCCACGGACAGATCGCAAGGCGCGTCGTCCCACATAATCCGGAGGGCCTCCAGAATATGTTTCTCTAATTGGCCAAATTTCTCTACGTACTGAGTAAACTCGGCCTCGCTATGTGAAGCCATATGTTCATCTCTGGGGAGGTATCGTATGATACACGACTTACTTTATAAATTTGGCTTCACTTCGCACAACAGTATCAGGGCAAAATGTGTTCGCAAATCCTGCCAATTAATCAGGGGCGGGAAAAAGACGTCGCGTTTGGGCACTTAGTGCTGAATTGATAGTTTTCGCGAACTGATTGTTCCGTCACCAGCTAAAAAGCGAGCTAATAATGGGTTTCGAAGCCTGAAGTTTAAATGGCGGGCCGTTCGTGATCGAGCGTAGGCTCACGGTCAAGGAGCCGAAGCATCAGGTTAGTTGCCAACTGACCGATATCGCTTAAGAGGCGAAAGAAAGTCGAAATCCTAATGAAAACATTGATCTGCCCTGCGAGAGTCAGGAAAGTGTCTTGGCTGACCTTATTCATTGTGCTTGGCGCAGTGCTGGCTCGTACGACCGCGATGCCACAGCGGACCGGACCGAGCTTGTGGGCCCCGCGACACGGCCGCCGCGCCCGCGTGGCGCCGGCGTTGCTGATTTGCGGTGAGGACGGCCCCGTTTGCGGGCTCGGACGGGCCCCACGGGAGGGTGCATGCTGCCATCTTTGAGAGCCCAATGGATCTGTCCTGCGCCTGCGGCAGCAATTCTGATTATGTTCGCACACGCTATCCCTGCGCCAGGCGACGATTCCAACCCTATTCCACAGCAATGTGCGGCCGGGCAATTGGACCCAGGTTTCTGTGCCTGCATCGCGCAGGACTATCCCGGCGAACCCTATGCCGATTGCCTCCTGAGCTTGGTCGCAACCAATCAGATCGACCTCGCGGCAGCGCAGACGATCACCGACTTGATCGGGCCTACGGGCATATTAGAGCAGTGGACCAACAGCCAAGGGGCCGCATGCTACACCGACATATGCCGCGTGCCCTATTGCGGCGAGTACAACCCGCAGTGCGTCCATCTCGCCCCGTTGTGCGTCGATTGGGACTTCTACAGGAATTGCATCAGCGGATATGGATGCGTCCGCGACCCATGGACGGGTTATTTTCTCTGTGACGGCAACAACAATACCGCGGATACCGCCGGTTGCTACAACTGGGATGGGGGTCAGATTTGCGTCGTGAATTAATACAGACCTTACGTTTTGACGAAGCGCCGTCACTTTCGTAACCTATTTGCGGTACATTTTCCTTGCCCCGCGGCATTTAGAGAGGTAAAATCAGGCGGAGATCTTCATATGATCGGTCGCGCCTGGTTTTCTGTTATTGCCCTCTGTTGCAGCGCGGCGGCCCAAAATTCCGCGTCGTCTGTTGTGACCGCGCTTGCTGGCGAGATGCCATCTTTTGCGCCGGCGAGAAATGGCCAGCCCGCCACCTCTGTTGCTCTCAACCACGTCTACGGCCTCCTTCTCGACCCGCAAGGCCGTCTGATTTTCAACGATGAGACGATGGTCATGCGGCTGGAGAATGACGGTACTCTGACTGTGCTTGCGGGCCGCGGGCCGACTGCGCCTTACGGTCAGCATGGACCGTCAGCGACGACAGCGGATCTCTTGACCTTTATATCGGCTAGGGGCATGGCAGTGGACGCGTCTGGGAATCTTTACGTCTCCGACGCGTCTACAAGCTGGATACATCAAATCCGGCCGGACGGGACGGCCATCGGCTTTTATGAGAGCTCGAGTCCCCGGGGGCTGCTGTTCGACTCCGCCACCGGGCAGTTATTTATCGCGTCCTCCCTGGCGTACGAACTTGTTACGCAGATCGAGGCCGGTCTTCCGCCGCCGGTGCAATGCACGTGCATCCGGATGGTCACGCCGGATGGAACGATTTCCGCCCTGCCGGTCCACCTGCCAGATGGCTCGACGCCAGCCAACATCATTGAGCCTGAAAGTATGGCTTTTGGCTCGGATGGGGCGCTCTATATCACGGAGTGGTCCAATGCGAGGGTGAGCCGCATCGCGCCGGACGGGACGCTTACCACTGTGGTGGGCGGCAATGGCCAAGGGTCGGGCGGCGACGGAGGTCCAGCGGCCAAGGCGCAACTAGCCGGCCCGACGGGAATTGCATTTGACGCGATGGGCCAGCTCTACATAGCCGACAGTCTTGCGAATCGTATTCGACGCGTAGCACTAGACGGCACGATTTCGACGTTCGCCGGCACCGGCCAGCAGGGATTCTCCGGGGACGGGGGCCCGGCGTCCGCGGCCGAGTTCGCTTGGCCGGCCGAGATTCTCTTCGATGCAGCCGGTAACCTATTAGTCGCTGACTACCTGAACGGCCGCGTGAGGCGCGTCGACGCAAACGGGGCGGTCACAACCATCGCTGGTAATGGCGCGACACCTCCCGCCGCGCCGGCCGGCTGGGGGCCTTTGCCCCCGCCGACCACCCTCGCCCAGGAACCTCCCCCCTCCCCGGCAAAAGGCGCGTTTCTGCAGTACCCCACAGGCATGGTCGTGGATTCCAACGGTGCGGTGTACTTCATGGAAGCCTCTGCGCGGCGAATTCGCAAGATCACGCCGGACGGCTTGATCTCGACTGTCGCCATTCTGCCGAGGGCGGCGGTGGGCGGCTTAGCAATCGACGGCCAGGGGCGGTTGTATGTGGCTGAGACCTTCCTGGCCAATCCCGCGGGCGGATTTGGCTCTGGGCAGATTCAACAGTTGGGCCTCGTCGGAAGCGTTGTCGGAAGAGTGGACCCCGACGGGACGTACACGGTGATCGCCGGCCAGCCGGGCCAGCCGGGCTACGGCGGAGACGGCCAGCCAGCCGTCAGTGCCCTTCTTGACGCACCCACAGCCGTTGCGGTCGACGCCTCGGGAAACGTATATATTGCGGATTGGGGCAACGAGCGCATCCGCAGGGTGGGTCCGGACGGGGTGATAACAACTGTGACTGGGCCGACGCAGTTCGGGCGGTACTTTGCCTCGGACATCCTCGGCCAGTACGCATCAGACTACTACTATCCCTCTTCCCTGGCCATCGACCCGTCCGGCCGACTCTATGTGGCTCTCGTGGCCTTGGGGTCTCCGGGTGCCCATCCCCAGCCGGACACCGGAGGATCCCCGCCAGCCGTTGCCCAAATCTTCGTCGTAAACCCTGACGGGTCCCTGACGTTGGTCGCCGGCACTGAGGCTGTTGACACGTTCTATGTAGACGGCCTTCCCGCCTTGGACTCCACGCTGATGGTTGTGTCTGGCATTGCGTTTCGACCGACCGGCGAGATGCTGGTTTTCGATTTCTGGGACGGCTACCTGCGCGAGGTCGGCCAGGACGGGACCATGAGGCTCCTGTCGGGTTATTGGACGGACACCCCCCAGGAACCCCATCCAGGGAACTACTGCCTCCTCGGCGACGGCGGCCCACCGACCGACGCGTGCTTTGGGAACGATTTATACCACTCGGGGGCCGCGGGGCTGCCTGGTTGGGATCTATCAGCTGGCCCTGCCCTTCACCCAGTGTCGCCACCTTGGGGCCTGCCTTTGCCCGGTAGTATCGCGCTGGACTCAGCTGGGAACGTCTACGTTTCCCAGCCCCTGGACACGGCGGGCGGCGAGATCCGCGTGGTCAAGGCGTTATCGGCCCAGACTCCCGCGGTGCAGATCGTGAAACCGTAGGCGCTGACGCGGCGCCCCCAACGCCGCACAGAATCATATAGGGACAGGCCGCGCAGGTCCCCGGCGGGGTAACACCAAGGAGAAGATCCTCGAACGTTACGGAGTGGAGATCTCGCGCAAGACGATGGGCGGCTGGATGGCACAATCCGGAGATCGGTTGAGCGTACTGTACGATGCGGCGAAGAAGATCCTGTTCCAGTCCAAGGTGATCGGAACGGATGACACCTCGCACCCGCCGTGCTCTTCTCGATCGGCTGCGCGGGGGACGTTGATCATCCAGTGGTGGTCTATGACTACACGGCGACGCGAGGCCGGAATGGACCGGCGAAGTTTCTGGAAGGATACACCGGATATTTGCAGGCGGATGCCTACGCCGTCTATGACGCATTCTTCAAACCTGCGCGTGGATTGATTGAGGTTGGATGCATGATGCACGCACGCCGGTACTTCTTCAAAGCCCTGGATTCGGACCAGCAACACATGGGTCCGGTGCTGCATCTGATCGGGCGTTTGTACGCGGTGGAGGATCGCGCCCGCGGACTGAGCGGCGAGGAACGGCTGGAATTACGGAAGCGGTTGTCGGTTCCGGTGATGGACAAACTGAAGCAGTACCTGTTGAAGATCCGCGAGGAGGTACTGCCGAAAAGTCCAGCCTTCCGGGCGGTGCGCTACATGCTGAATCAGTGGGAGGCGCTGACGCGCTTCCTGAAAGTCGGCGATCTGGAGATCGACAATGGAGCCACGGAACGAGCGAACCGTGACATCGCCGTCGGCCGCGGCAACTGGACGTTCTTCGGAAGCGATGCGGGCGGCAGAACAGCGGCGATCCTGATGAGCTTCATCGCGACATGCAAGCGGAATGGCGTCGAACCGTTCGCCTGGTTCCGGGATGTACTATCACGGATCGCCACGCATCCCATCAACCGCATCGAAGAACTACTGCCGCACAACTGGAAGACTCTGGCAACGGCTTCCGCTCAATCCTAAAACCAACGCACAGCTTCACGCCTCGCGAGCGGCCACACCAAGGCAGTTCACAAGACGCTTACAACCCAGGCGCCGCCGCGCTTGTATCGATTCTCGACGCGAGCCGCACGACCCGGTTTGCACGGCTCAGTGGGATGTAGACGCCGGCGGGCGTCGATGCTGGTCTTCTCAATCCGTGGAGATTACGAATTCATCAGTTTTTAAAGGCTTGTCCTCCATTGGCGGCTATACAAATCCAACGGTCGGCCGCCTTTTCGGCAAAATCCGGGTCCTTTAGGAAAGATCCAGCTCCGGTGATACCACGGCCGGATCGCATCTTGATGCAACCAACGCCACAGTGTGCTGCCGCTGATGGAAGCGGCCAACCCGGTTTCACGGACTTCCCGCATCATGTCGAATGTGCTTCAACGCGATAACGGCAACTTGAAAGTCGAGGCGATTGTTCCCGAACGTATCTGCCTGCGATGCCAGCCTCGCGCATCGCAAGGAGTAGTTTGCGCTCCGTTCCAAATTTGACCATTTTGTGAACTTTTTGGCCACCAAGTGGATCTAGAAACGGCAGTTGCCCGCCAGCAAGCGCCTCGGGCCGAACGTAACATAGACTTTTTTAGTCTGTTGCCATTATGGGCAAAGCGCTCACCATTGGGGTGAACTGCGGAGCAGTTGGAAGCCGCTAGAAACAAAAGCCGATTACCCCGCGTCCCGAGGCCGACTGCCGGTTTTAGGTTCAAAGTTCGCGGGCCGTAGGGCCGGCATGTTGGGCTCTGCAGGAGGCTGTTGATCGCGGCCCTCTTTCCCGTTGCGTCGCGGTCGCCGTCGGCTGGCTCGGCAGGGACGCGCTCGACCGGTTCAATTATAGGTCGACGTTACTTACACAACTAATCCTGAAACTGCACACTCATTTCCATTGCAAGTAAGTTTGGACGGCCGTAGACTTACATTCGTAAGGGCGTCCTCAGTGAGTGAGGAGGGAGAGCATGCAGACATCTAATTGGCTCTTTAGCCCTCAGCTATTGCGCATCGAGGCATAGCTTGACTTACTTCGTCCGTCACCCTAGCAAGTGAATAGTGAGTTATGGCCGGGGTTACGGTCAGACAAACCAACTGACAAGCGACCAACGTCTGCCAGGCGTTTGTTACCAACAATGTAACATGAGCAGCTAAGTTAGCTGCTCAATGAGGACTAAGCAAAGTTATGAAGACGCTATTAGTGTGCCTCGCCATCGGCGCGGTCGCGGCCGGCGTGCTGGACGCGCAAAGTCCGCTGGATCAGGTTGGCTGGGCCGGAATTATGTCCACGGGCTGTCCCCAGGATGTGCCTTGCTTCGCGAATCTATTGCAGTACCCGTATCAACCGCCAAGCTTGGACATTACAACGTCCACGACCCTACCCTCGGAGGTACCTCCGGCCGGGTCGTCCTGCGGACAAGGATATAGTTGTTTGAGCACGGTTGACCAGTATCCAAGCGGGGGCAGCGACTACCCTAATGAGCCATGGTGGGTAAGCCCCCTGACGTTTTCTTTCCGCGACCCCACGAACCCGGGTTCCTTCCCGCAGGTCCTGACCGGATACGACATTTCCGGCAACCACATCCCGCGAAACCCGAGCACTACGTACAGACTTAACGGCGCCGTGGTCGTGGGAGGGATAGACTTCCAAGGCCAATTCTCGCAGTGCAATTTCCAAGGCGATACGTGCCAAGCGGTGTTTTTTCATCAGGACCAGACCTACTCCGGCGGGATGGAATACGGGTTCCAGTCAAGCTGGCCGTCCTCCGGTTCGCCGCGTCTCGATTTTTACTGGTCGACCAATTCAAACTGCGGAACCCCTGGGTCGATAACGCCGCAGAGCGCGTACACCAACGTGTGTGTGCAAAACGATCCCACGGGTATCTCCGACAGCAACTCGGTGCCGGACCCGCTGTACTATGAGGACGGGGTTTTGTTGGCGAACGGCAATATGGCGCCGAACGGGTACCACTCTCTGGCGCTGACCGATTCGACGCGCTCGTACCTGTTTAGCTGCGGCTCTGGCAATTGCCGCTACCGAGCGGCCATATTCGAGGATGCGAAGGTTACGCCAGCCAGATGGCTGTTTTACGTGGACGTCTATGACGAGACCGGCACTACTCCATACTGCAGCGTTGCGATCGACCCGAACACTGAGGTGTCAACGACCATTGCTTGCAATGGCAATACTAGCGGCGACATTATCAGCGATCCCGGCAGCCAACCGACCGACATCAACGGCAACCCAGTCTCCGTCGTTCCGTACGCCTGGTATCCCTTCAGTCAGCTGCTTGGCGCGGACGGCTATATCAGCGTGACGGTTCAGGGACAGAACGAGTCGTCCTTGACGACGACCGGCGTCTCCTACAGCAGAGTCTACGTCGTGGGGACGCCGGGAGGGTTCGTTCCTGAGGTCGTCCCCGGAGGCGGCGGTGGCGGGTCGAGTTGCGTACCGTGCACCACCCAGTCGGAGTGCGCTCCCCTTGCGTGTAATGACGGATGCTGCGTAGGGACGAACCCGGCCCCTGGGACACCTTGCGGCGACGGCTGCCAGCAGATAGGTCCAGACGGCCGAACATGTGAGGGCGGTTGCTGGGAAACGGGAACGTCGTGTCAGAACGGTTCGTGCACCGGCTGCGGCCAAGGGTGTAGTGGAACTTGCATCAACGGCAATGGGCCGGACTGCGGCTGTCCCGTTGGGTACTATTGCTATAATGGCTGCTGCGGCCACGGCGGCGGCGGTGGCGACCCCTGCGCGCCGTCAGGCTATACGTGCGACTTCGGCTGTTGTCCCTGCGTCTCCAATGAGGGCCAGGACTGCGGGAACTGCGGGGGGATACAATGCGACGGGTCGTGCTACGACACCTGCCCCAATGCTCCCTACTCGCCGTGCGGCGGGTGCGGCTACTGGGACGAATATGGGGAGACCTGCAACGACCCCTGCAATGGCTGCAGCCCGGACAACGGCGATTCGTGCGGCAACTGCGGCAGCCTCGAGTGCGATGGGGAGACTTGCGACGATCCGTGCGCTTGTGTTTCGGGAACGGGCAGCCAGTGCGGCATCTGCGGGACCACTCAATGCGACGGGTCGTGCAACGACCCGTGCAACGGCTGCGATCCGAGTATCGGCGACTGGTGCGGCGGCTGCGGATCCGTCCAGTGCGACGGATCGTGCAACGATCCTTGCAACGGCTGCTACGAGCAGCAGGGGTTCCCGTGCGGCAACTGCGGGGCCTTCCAGTGCGATGGTTCTTGCTACGACCCGTGCGCCTGCGATCCAAACGACGGCAACAATTGCGGTAACTGCGGGACCGTTCAGTGCGACGGATCGTGCAACGATCCTTGCTCATAGTCCTGGGTAACTCAATCTCCAATGTTCGACGCTAGATAGAAACCAAGGAGAAATAATACTCATGAATGCGAAACGACAGACTAAGCACGCTATTGCTGCCTTCCTCCTTCTTACCGCGGCCAGCCCGGGCTGGCCGCAGGTCCAGAATACGGCCTCCTGTCCGAATCTACAGGATGCTACTAAGTCGATGTTAGTTGGCCGGGTACGAGCACGATACCAGTCGGAGCCAACTGCTACCGTGCAACTTACAGACGACTCGCTGGTCGCGGGTAGCTGTTACCATCGGCTAATATTTGAGATTCAGAGTGCGCGGCAGTCCTACTCGCTGCCGCTCTATCTCAGTCCCGACCAACGGTATTTGACTCGGGATCTCACGGAAGTCCGGCCGACGGGCTCGGTTGCCTCCAATGCGCCAGTCGGCGCCACCGGCAGCACTCGCGCCCCAGTCACCGTTCCTTTAGCCACGCTCATCGATGGTGCAACCGCCGTAGCCGGCTCGCCTACTGCTCCCGCCACGTTGGTCGTCTTTTCCGACTTTCAGTGTCCATACTGCAAGAGGTCGGCAGAGTGGCTGAAGGCGGAGACGCAGCAGTTCGACGCGAAACAGCTACGCGTGGTGTACCGATATTTCCCGTTGGCCATGCACCCGTGGGCCAAGCCAGCGGCCGAGGCGGCAGCCTGCGTGGCGGCTCAGTCTCCGGCTGCGTTCTGGAAGTTTCACGACGCGATCTTCGCTAACCAGGCGGCGATTACCCCCGACAATGTCAAGGATAAGCTGCTGGAATTCGCGCAGGCAGTTCCCGGCATCAAACTGCCGGACTACAAGCGCTGTGTGGAGACCGGGCAGTCCGCGCAGACGGTGCAGAACGATCAGCACCTTGGAGCTTCGGTCCAGGTGCGCGGGACTCCCACGATGTTTCTCAATGGAAAGCAGATCGGTCTCCAGTCGCCGGCGCAGTTACATGCCGCGATTGAAGATGCAGTGAATGGTAGTAGTAAACCGGTGGTCGCGCAAACTACAGTCCGCGCCACCAAGGATGAGAGGTAGAGAAATGACGATAAAGTTCATAGTTAGTTTCGCGGCAATGATTCCGCTGGCGGTCCTGGCGCAGACACCGGCTCCATCCAACAGTCAACCGGGCTCGATTCGCGGAATCGTGATCGGGTCGGATACCAACGCTGGACTCAACCGCGCGGCCATACTGCTTCGCCCAATGTACCCGGATGGGAGCGCCGGTGCAGTTATCCGCGGGAACACCGACGAGAAGGGCGAGTTCGTGCTCCCCGGCATTGCGCCAGGAAGATATATGCTAACCGCCGAGCGTTCCGGTTATGGGCGCGTCAACTATACCGAAGGCGCCGCAGGCTTTCGGGTGGCGACCTTCACGGTGAAATCGGGCGAGGTAAAATCCATTCGCCTCCGTTTGATGCCTCTGGGCGTGGTCACGGGAAGCATCGCTGGCCCTGATGGCGGTCCCTTGCCGCATGCGAAGGCGATCCTCAGCCACTACATGATAGTGGACGGTGTGCGGACGCTGCTCCCGGAGCGCGAGGTGAGGGCCGACCAAAAGGGAGCGTTCCTGGTGACCGCCGTCCCGGCGGGGCAATACCTGTTAAGCGCGTATTCGCGGGACGAGGTCGTCTACGCGCCCAGCTATTACCCAGGCGTGCCGTCCGCCTCAAGCGCTCAGCCCATCAAGGTAGAAGTAGGGCGGATAGTCCAAGGCCTCAAGCTGCAATTGGCTACCGCCGCGAGCTTCGTGATCTCCGGGCATGTGACCGACGCAACAGGGAAGGCAGTTCAGGGTGCGGTGGTGCTTGCCCGGCGGCAGCCGGAAGACGGCATCGCAAATCTTCTCAGCTCCGAGTCGCTGACGGCGCAGTCAGGCTCGGGTGGGGAATTTGCGCTGCCCCGGCTTCTGCCGGGTAAATACCGATTGGAGCTGACGCCGGGCGCCCAGAAGCTGACGGGCTCAACCATGGTGGATCTCGGTACCCAAGACGTGAAGGGCGTCACGATAACTGCGGTGCCGGGCGCGATAGTGACAGGGCGTATCGTCTTCGAGGGGAACCTTCCGGGCGTCAAGCGTCCGCTTAGCCCGCACACGGCGCGCATCTCACTTCGGGCCGATGTGCAAGCGGGAGGGCCGGCAATCGAATACATTCCGGGGACGATCGCGGATGACTCGACGTTTCGTATCGAAAATGTGCCGGAAGGGCCCATGCGATTCGACGTCGGGATGAGCACGGACCGGTACTACCTTAAGGCCATCCGTCAGAATGGGAGCGATTTAACCGACCAAACATTAAACGTAAGGCAGGGCGACCAGATCGAGAGCGTTGAGGTTGTGATTGCGGTCCCGGCAGCACAGTTGACCGGTCGGGTCGCCCCGGATATCGCGGCGCAGTCCGGAACGCAACAGCCGGAGGTGATTTTGTTTCCGAGGCGGATGGAAACTCCGCGCGCTCGCCAGCGGCTGACCAAGGTCGCACACGTCAATGAGTCTGGCCAGTTCACCATCCGCGGCATCGCGCCCGGTGAATACAGCGTTATCGCGGTACGCAACGCACAAGAGGGCAGCGAAGCCGACCCGAACTTCCAGGCAGCGCTACGGCTGCAGGCCAAGCATGTCACATTGGCCACTGGCTTGGCGGCCGCCGGGACACTGCAGGTCACGGACGCGCCGCAGTGACACGACGGCAAAAGGAGTCATTCCGTGAGAAAAGCGCTCATTCTGTTCTCAGCTTGGCTTGGTCTGGTGATGGGCCAGCAGCCGGCTCCCATTGATCCCTGTTGCGGCGATCAATTCCCTTGTTTCGCGTGTGCCCGCGTTTGCTTTCCGCCTCCGCTTGACGAGATGTCCGTCTTCGATTCGGACGGCGTCTGTGTGCCGTGGGAGCCAGTGGTGTGTGGTTGCAGCCCATGGCGCCCCGAGGACCCCTATTGGTATCCATGCGTCTTTCCAGCACCGATGCCTGTATCAAATACCGATTCTTAGGTTAGGGAGCAGCGGAACCGGCAATCAAAGTGACAGTCAAGGGGCCGCGAACTGACGCGAAGTCATCTGGTCTTTCGCCTCTGCAATTATTGGGCGTTGACTCACGTCAATTCGCGGCCCATGTTTTTGAATTTAGGGACCCATTGCGGAACAGACATCCTGCCGCTGCGTAAACCCGAAGCACGTGGTCGCAGTCAACGAAGCCGGCCATGAAGCAGTCGCGTTTCTACTGGGGAAACGGCTCCGCGGCATATCCATCATTCCCTAGCCTAGCCATGCCACTCTTTGGGACGGGCGGCTTCCCGCAAACCCAAGCCGGAAGATTTCGCCCACACCCGACGGATGAGAAGACGGCCAAGGACTACGCGCATCTCGGCGGCTTTGATTTCGTGCAGATCGAGGCCGCCACGGGCCAGCTACTGGCCTCTGGTGCGCCGCGTGGCCGACGTGCTCCTTGAGCGCAAGGTAATGCCTGGCAGGCGGGTGCGGAGCCTGCTGCGTAAGCGCAACGTAAGCAGCTACGCCCCGCCCTCGTTGTCGCCGACATGTATCCCAGCGCTGGTACTCCCGCGTCGATAGTGACCCCGAATCCCACAGAACGACCCCAGCGGATTGACGGCATGAACGCAACGACTCACCCGACCCTGCAGATGGTGTTTGCCGCTGTACCGAAGATGGTGAAAACACTGCTGGCGCGGGCCGATTCAGGTCTCTACTGCTGGGATGCGGTGGAAGCGTATGAGGGTGTGAAATGCGGGTTCATCATCGTGGCGCGCAAGACGGCGCGTCTGGTGGAGGAGTTAAAAGCGGCGGAGTGGAAACGGTCCCCACAGGCCGACGCCGTCGGACAGTGCGAGTTCTGGTATCGGCCGGATGGCTGAGGGAAAGCGTACCGCTTCTTGGCGCTGCGTTATGAGAAGCAACCCAAGGCTGTTGCGGCGGATGCGAAGGAGCAATACCAATCGTCCGAGACCTCGAAGTACCTCTATCGGGTGTTTGTAACGAACATGAAGGGGCCGGTTCACGAACTGGTGTCGTTCTACAACCAACGGGGTGCAGCCGAGAACCTGACCAAGGAAGCCAACAATGACGCTGGGCTGACGGCACATCCCTCCGGGCGCTGGACGATGAACTGCATTCTGGTTTCAGATCGCGATGCTGGCCTACAACCTGAACTGCTGGCTGTAATTGTTCAATCGCGAAGAAGGTGGACAAGTCGGATCGATGCTGCACACCACGCTGGCCACGGCGCGTTTGCGGTTCTTGTTCCTGGCGGCCAAGATCTGGCGGCATGCAGGGCGAGTAGGCATCAGCTATAGCGGTCACTACGAAGACCGATGGCTCTTCTAGCGCTTGACGGACCGGGTGTGGGCGATTGCGCCGGGTGGCGACGGTTTTCTGCCGGTGCTTGAAAACTATATTGACCTGAAAAAGCGAGCACGTTATGAAGACCGGCCTGTGCATAAAACTGTATTCGGCCTTGTCAAGTGCATGCGGGACTGACAGTTAGCATCGCCGAATAATCAGTGCCGGTTTTAAGAGGGAAGGAGTCAGGAATACCGAGACATAGCTAACAAAGCAATGCGCGGACCATCACCCTTGTCACCAGACGC
>Ga0326727_10018608_pt1 | contig 14151 bp, 14 predicted proteins | sample MB2enrmetagenome_FD_207643 | JGI IMG/M metagenome (GOLD analysis project Ga0326727, IMG submission 207643) | Lab enriched peat soil microbial communities from McLean, Ithaca, NY, United States - MB29MY | ecosystem: Environmental > Terrestrial > Soil > Wetlands > Peat | place: USA: New York...
CTTCCGGCCGCTCCGTGCTAGCCGGGGAGCACCTCGCTCTCCGGCCTGACCTGCATGATACAGTATTGTCGGATGCCGCGGGTCAACACTTAACGGCTGTTGGAAATCTAGCCGTCCACGCAGGTTTCATAAAGCGCCATGCGATGCGCTGTCCTCTTCTCTCTGTACGCTAACTCAGGGATCGGGGAAAGCATCAACCGCCTTCACGGCGACATATACCGGATAGCGACCGCGACCGAAGAGGTGAGCGCCACGACCGACGAGATCGCGAGGGACGTAAACCAGATCCCGGTGGTGACGCAGGAGGCCTTCTCCTCCTTGGAGGAGATATCCCAGGCCGCCGCCGGTCTTTCTCACCTGTCGAGACGTGTGGAGGGGGCGGTTCAGAGGTTCAAGGTGTAGGGCCGTTGGAATCGGCTTGCCGCAACAGTTCATGCATCTCGCTCACATGGACATGTGAGCGGAGCGCCTCCACGATCGTCTCTTTTTGCTCGGGGAGGAAGCGCACGCACACTCCGCAGTCGGAACTTATGCTCTTCGGCACCGGGACGATCTTATAGGGTATGTTCGCTTCCTTGAGTATCTTCTCCGCCTTTATCACATGGCTCACGGAGTCGAATAGTGCCACCCAGTAAGTCTTGTCTTCTCTCATGGCTTGACGATCCTTCCCGCCGTCGACAAGGCGCCTGCAATCTCGTACATATTCGATACGGTTCCCGCGCCGATCTTGCCGGCCAGATCGAAGAAATTGACACAGGTGCCGCACACGAGTATCCTGACGCCCTTTTCTTCGAGCGCCTTCAGGTCGTCCACCACGCCTGACGTATGCGCCGCAAGCTTTACCCCGGTGTTGTAAAAGATCATCATGTCCGGCCGGTGTTCCAGATCGACCGCGGTGTGGATGAAGGCTTTCATCAGAAGAGCCCCCAGTTCGTCGTTTCCATGCCCCATGACGCCGGATGCGATCACGAGTATCGTAGGTCCAGGCAGAGCGTGCGGCGCACCCAGGGGATGCGTCCATTCCGGAGATGCATCGCATGCCGACTTGCTGCCCTGTCCTTTCTTTATGTCGATCCGGAATATGCCGCCGGACCCTTCAGTGACGTCAACAGCGCACCCTGAAACCGAAGCAAGGCGCTTCACGTTCTCAAGGGCGGTTGTGTTGTCTACGAGGACCGTCACTTCATCGTGTGCATCCAGGGCTTTCTTGGTGAGAATGACCGGCTCAGGGCAGGCAAGTCCTTTTGCGTCTACCAATTCAGACATCACTTTCTCCTTATCACAGTGTGATATGCGGCGCTTAAATGCGCCACGGCCTCAAGGCCGCGCCGGATTTCATCGTCCGTAGTAGAATGGCCGAAGCTGAACCGCACCGTCCCCTCGGGGAAGGTCCCTATGGTGCGATGCGCCGCAGGCGCGCAGTGGAGCCCGGGACGGGAGAGAACGGCGAACTGTTCGTCAAGCTCGAAGGCGAGGTCGGACGAGCTTATTCCCCGGATGTTGAAGGAGACGACGGCGGTGCGCTGCCGGGCATCCTGCGGCCCGTAAAGGATTGTGCCCGGTATCCCTGCCATCCCCTCCAGGAACAGGCGGGTAAGGTGCACCTCCTTTTCGCGGGTGCGCTTTATCCCCGAATCGAGGACGAACCGAATACCCGCAGCGAGCCCCGCGAGCCCTATCGCATTGGGCGTCCCTGACTCGAACCTGTCCGGAAGAAAATCGGGCTGTTCCTCAAATTCCGATGCGCTCCCCGTACCGCCCCGTATGAAGGGCTGCACGCGGTCTTCAAGTCCTTTCCGAATATAGAATCCACCGGTGCCCTGGGGACCCAGGAGGGATTTGTGACCGGTGAAGCAGAGGATATCTATGCCTGTCCGAATCACCTCGATGGGAACGCTCCCTGCGGTCTGGGAGGCGTCCACGACAAAGATGCCCCCCCCTTCGTGGGCTATCGTTGCAAGGGCATCCAGGGGAAGCAGGGTCCCCGTGACGTTCGAGGCATGGGTCACCACGATGGCCTTAGTGTGCCTCTTCATGGCGCGCAAGGCATCGCCGGGGTCGAGCTCTCCGGCCGGCGAGCACGGGATTATCGACAGCTCAACCCCCTGCCGTTCAAGGAAGCGCAGCGGCCTCATCACCGAATTGTGCTCCAGGCCGGAAGTGACGATATGGTCGCCCGGTTTCAGCAGCCCGAAAAGAATGCAATTGATCGCCTCGGTGGCGTTTTTTGTAAATGCGATGGAAAGCGGATCCGGCGAGCCGATAAGCTCGGCTACACGCTCACGCGTCTCATAGACCACGCGTGCCGCTTCGATGGAAAGGCGATGCCCGGAGCGGCCGGGGTTCCCGCCGATGGATTCGTTGAACCGCGCCATCGCTTCCATCATCGCGGGCGGCTTCGGCCACGAGGTGGCGGCGTTGTCAAAATAGATGGGCTTCATTGTCTGCATGGAAACGCGTTGACGGCTTTGAGGTCAAGACCCAGGTTCAACCACATTAATGTGTAATCTGACATGGAAAGCTCCTGTGAAATAAAAAATCCGGCCGCACACTTTCTGCGCCGGATTCTGAAGGAGGCTTGCGCGCTCTTAAGGCGGAGAAATTGCGGACACGGTCGTCAGTGGAGACCGGACCGGCCCCCTGTATGCTTGTCAGTCCAATGGAACAAATAGCTGTGCTTTTTTGCGCATAAACCCTTGCACCTTTCTTTTGAGTACCATTATATACTAAAGGGAGAGCCGGGCATTGTCAAGGTCTAAGAGCCTGTGCGGAAAATGTTGACATAGACTTGCAACGCTGTTAGCTTGTAAGAAGTGTAAGTGACCATCAGGGAGGACAATGAAAATGGACGGAAGGGTAGCGAGGGTGACAGAGGTCATTGCAGGCTCTCCGAAAAGCTTTGACGATGCGGTCATGGTCGGTTTCAGAAGGGCCTCAAAGACTTTAAGGGGCATAACAGGCATCAAGATCAAGGACTGGCGGGCAAAGGTAGAAGACGGAAAGATCGTGGAATACAGGGTAACGTTGGAAGTATTATTTATCCTTGAGAGTTGACGCGGAGTCCGGCGCCTGCCGGGCACCCGCGCAGATGCCACAGGAGAAGTTGCGCGTAATAATGGTACTTCCTCCTGATCGGCTTACTACAGAGGACAAAGGGCACTATCGTCGCCGGCAGAAGAAACAAGAGGGCTTTGCACATCCTCACCAGAACGAATGCGCCATAATAGCTTCTTGAATGGTACTTCCTGATGAATTTATAGAGGGAGATTGAGTATTCTATCCTCCCTCCGATCCAGGATTGTGCTACTGTTTTTCCTTGAAAATGGATGAGCTTCGACCCGGGAAAGAAGACGACCCTGGAACCCATTTTTCTCGCGCGGAGACACAAGTCCGTCTCTTCCAGAAAGAAAAAGAATCTCTCATCGAACCCGCCGAGGCTGTCAAGGAGCTGCCTCCGCGCCATCAAGGCCGCGCCTATCAGTGAAGCCACGTCGAGAGGGTGAGAATGGGCTCCACCCTTTGTCCTGAAGCTGGGGAAGAGGGCCTCCAGCACCGCTTTGGGCGCAAGCTCCAGGGCGAGGGAGGGCATCGGGGCGAAAGAACGCTGGGGCCTCATATCCTGATAGACTAGCTGGGGCGCAATAATGCCGATTGATGGGTTTTGTTCCATAAAGGCAAGCAGTTTTATGGTTTCTCCTTCCAGCACGCGTGTGTCGGAATTCAAAAAGAGGACGAATTCGCCCGAGGAGCGCCGGTAACCCATGTTTGCGGCAGCCCCGAACCCCCTGTTTTCGGAATTCCTTACATAGATGACCCGAGGGAATTTGGAGGCTATCAGGTCTTCCGTCCCGTCCGTCGATCCGTTATCGACCACGATCACCTCTTTTATTGCGACTGTTATCGATCCGTCGGCCTCCAGGGAAGAGAGGAGCCCGGTAACAAGGTGCTTTGTGTTTCTGGTGATGATAACGAGAGAGAGCACAGTATATCCTACCGCATGGTCCCCGGGAGCGCAAGCTCGCTTACCGCCGGGAGAGCACCCGGGGACATCCTGTAATTCTCCTGTCACGCAAAATTCACCTTGACATCTGCCCTGGGTTCCGGATACTATAAAAAACATATATGCGCTCTTACATGGCCGTAGCTGTTCGTTAACACATGCAATGTTTACGTGTCCTCGGGCCTTCCTCATCATGGGGTTGGTGCCGGGTCGAGAGTCTATACTACAACCGATAAGGAGGAGCCGTGGAAACAAAGATCTTGCTGCAGGAAAATGAGATGCCGACGAAATGGTACAATATACAGGCAGACCTGCCCAGCCCCCTTCCGCCCCCGCTCCATCCGGCGACAGGTCAACCGGTGGGGCCGGATGACCTCGCCCCCGTCTTTCCAATGAATCTTATAGAACAGGAGGTGTCGACCCAGCGATGGATAGACATACCCGAGCCCGTGCTGGAGAAACTCCTCATGTGGAGGCCGACCCCGCTATACCGGGCCCACAGTCTGGAGCGGTTCCTGGATACGCCCGCCCACATCTATTATAAACATGAAGGAATGAGCCCGGCCGGCAGCCACAAGCCGAACACCGCTATTCCCCAAGCCTACTACAACAAGATCTTCGGCATCAAGAGGCTGACCACCGAAACGGGCGCGGGGCAGTGGGGAAGCGCCCTCGCGTTTGCGTGTAGCCAGTTCGGGCTCGAATTGAAGGTGTACATGGTGCGGGTAAGCTATAACCAGAAACCGTATCGCCGCATGTTGATGGAGACGTGGGGCGCCAGATGTGTTCCCAGTCCCAGTCCGGACACCGGTGCAGGGCGGGGATTCCTGGAACAGGACCCCGACCATCCGGGAAGCCTTGGCATTGCGATCAGCGAGGCGGTTGAAGACTGCGTCACCTCCAAAGAGACGCGGTACGCCCTGGGGAGCGTCTTGAACCACGTGCTCATGCATCAGACCATAGTGGGCCTTGAGGCGCAGAAGCAGATGGCGAAGGCACGGGAATATCCGGACGTGGTGATCGGCTGCGTGGGCGGCGGCAGTAACTTCGCCGGACTTGCCTTTCCCTTCGTCCGCGACAAGATCACGGAAGGGAAGAAGACCAGGATAATCGGGTGCGAGCCCGCGTCCTGCCCCACCATGACGAAGGGTCCTTATGTGTACGATTTTGGCGACACGGCCGGTATGACACCGCTTCTGGCAATGCACTCGCTCGGTCACGGCTTCGTGCCTGCTCCCATCCACGCAGGGGGCTTGCGCTATCACGGTCTGGCGCCCCTTTTGAGCAAGCTCATTGTCGACGGCTTCGTAGAAGGAAGGGCCTACAGCCAGAGCCAGACTTTCGCCGCGGGCCTTACGTGGGCGCGGACAGAGGGGTTTGTGCCGGCGCCGGAGACAAACCATGGCATCGCCGCTGTCATAGAGGAGGCGAAGCGCGCAAAAGAGGAAAACGAACCTCGGGTAATCCTGCTCATTTGGAGCGGCCACGGTTTGATCGACCTCTCCGCCTACGATGCCTACCTCTCTGGAAAGCTGCAGGACGTAGCGATGGAGGATGAGCAAGTCTCGCTTCTCTGCCGGGACCTGAAGCGGGTTGGGATATAACGCGCAACGATTAGACTGCCAATTTTATGCCGGGTTGCATTCATTCTGCAACTTTTGGGCTGAAGTTGGGGTGAGGGACCTGGAGCGGTTTCCACGGCCCTGACCCCGGCTTGTCTTCTTGCGGGGGCAACCCGGCATGAAGGAGCGCACCTGGAGGCACTTTGTGCTGGATTTCCTGGAGGAGGACGTAGTAGTCTGGAGTGGAAATGAACGAGGAACGAAAAGGAAAAGAAGCAACGTGGCTTTCGGAGCGAATGCTGCATCTAAGACCTTCCGGCGTGAGAAAGATCTTCGATCTGGCCCGGACAGTGAAAAACCCGGTAGACCTGAGCCTCGGCGAGCCGGATTTCGATATACCCCTCACGATAAAGGAAGAGGGCATTCGATGGATCCGCCAGGGATTCAACAAGTATACGCCCTCAGGGGGAATCCCGGAGCTGCGGGAGAAAATTCTGAGGGCTCTGAAGATGAAGGGGGTCGCCTGTGAGGACGTGATTGTCACACCCGGCGTCACCGGCGGCCTCCTCCTCGCGTTTATGGTTCTCCTCAACCCCGGCGACGAGGTGGTCATCCCCGACCCTTATTTTGTTCTCTATGAATACCAGATACTCCTTCTCGGCGGCACGCCCGTTTTTTTCGACACGTATCCCGATTTCACGTTAAAAGAGGCCGAGCTGAGGAGCGCCATTTCGGACAGGACAAAGGTCATCCTTATCAACAGCCCGAATAATCCCACAGGCGCGGTCTACTCGCGGGATGAGCTGGCAGTAGTCGAGCGCGTTGCCAGGGAGAGGAACATACTCGTTTTCTCGGACGATATATACGACCGCTTTATCTACGACGGGGACGGATCGCCTGATTATCTCGGCCGGCTCTATGAAAACACCCTGACCTTTGGCGGTTTCTCCAAAACATGGGGTATGACGGGCTGGCGGATAGGTTTCGTCGCGGGTCCGAAGCAGATCATCGACAGCATGGTCGTCATGCAGCAGTATGCCTTCAGCGCGGTCAATTCGATGGCTCAAAAAGCGGCGCTCCTTGCCCTCGATTACTCGACGGACGATCTGATCGACGGGTACAGGAAAAAGAGGGACCTCATCTACGAGGGGATCAAGGACAAGTACCGTGTAGTCAAGCCGAAAGGCGCCTACTACATATTTCCTGAAGTGCCTGACGGAGACGGAGATGCCTTCGTGGAGCGGGCGCTGAAGGAGAAACTTTTCATCATACCGGGGAGCGTCTTTTCAAGGAGAAAATCCCACGTGCGCATCTCCTTCGCCGCGAGCGAGCCGGCTATCGAGAAGGGGATAGAGATACTGCGAAGCCTCGCTTAGGGGGCGGGGCGACCCTTCCGCACTGGTCGTTGGCGGGAAACCGTCTCCAGCTTCTCGCTGATCTTTTGTTTCCACGCTGCATCATCTTCGGGCACGCGCACCAGCGCAAAAGTAAGATAGGTGCGCGCCTCCTTTGGCCTTCCGGCGTCAAGGGCTGCGACGCCCAGGTCATAGAGGTCCGTGTGGGATGCACCCGGGGAGAATGGGTTCACCGCCTTCCTCAAATAGACGTACGCCCGCGTGCGATCCCGGGACTGGGAATAACATGAGGACATGTTCCTGTAAATCGAGGTCGCGATAGAGGGATCGGCCGTCTTGAGCGCCTTCTCATAATTGCTGATCGCCCCCTGATAGCGCCCGAGCTCCTTGAGCGCTTCGGCTTTCAATTGGAAGCCCACGCCGACTTCAGGCCAATTGCGTATGATAGCCTCTGCATGGGGAAGGACATTGGCGTAGGACTTCTCCACGAGGTAAATCCTGGCAGCGACCTCATTGGCCAGTTCGATATCCGGACACACCTGGATCACTGCCAGGAGTTCCTTCAGGTATCGTGCCCTGGTCTTCTCCTCCACGAGACCGACGTTCCCCCCGGCCAACGTAAACGGGTCCACCTCGCGAAGCGCATACTGCTTTGCCACCTGCGGATATTGCTGGGCATCGACATAGAGCACCGTGACATCATCAAAAAAGACGGGCACATAGTTTCTGTAGTTCCCTATCAGCTCCTTGAAGCGCATATTTCCCAGGGGAGCCGCGATAAAAGGCGGTCTGTACTTCGAGATCACGGAGCCCAGGACAGCCTTGTTGGCAAAGACGCTGTTGGACAGTTGGAAATCTTCATCCGTGAAGAGAAAGGGGACCTCCATGTCCATGAATATCCGGTATCTCGGATAGAGCATCCACTCCAGGTATCCCCCGGTATCCTGGTGGCTCAAGACAGCACCGCGAGACTCTATTCGGTTGAGGAAGGTAGCTGCTCCCACGGGTAAGTACCTGACTGAAAAGGGATAGTGGGGTGGGTTGTAAAAAAAAGCCCGCACAAAGAGAAAAGGCACTACAAGCAGCATCAGGAGGAGAATGGGACGCACCGGCTTTATCTTCCATGGAACTTTCTCGGGAAGGGTAAAGGGAATATTGGCTCTCAGCACGGGAAGCGCGAGGAGGACACACTCATTCACAGAGCGATTCCCCTTGGAAAGCATGAGCAGGCCCCCAAGAAAGAGGAGAAGGTGGCTTATCCTGAGGGTTTTTCTCGCCAGGCCATGGAGTACCGACAGACAGGAGAGCATGAGCAAAAAATTGAAAGCGGTAAGGCCATTTGGCACAAAATCGGTTATCTGAAAAGAGAGGAGCTCGTAAGGGTTGAGCCTTCTCAATTCCTTGATGTAGCTCGAAGCGTACTCTGTTGATACGAACGGAACGTGGATCAACCCGAATCCATGCGGGGTCGCGCAGATCAGCGCCAGGGACGTTATGCAGATGGCGAGGTAAAACTTCTCGCCGGTCGCAAATGATGTTCCCCTTCGAAATCTGCGGATAGAGAGCTCGACCAGGTAGGATAAAACGATGAGTATAAGGAGCGGGTAATATATGCCGTGCATGTTAGTCCACAAAAGCGCCATGAGCGGCAGAAGAAAGAGGGATCGGATTGAGCCGAATTCAAGGACATACAGAAACGCTATGATAAAGAAGTAAGATGTGAGGTGGGGCCTTACTGCCTGGCTCCGCGACATGAGCGCTGCGAATGAGAGGAAAAAGAGGATCACGAAGTAGACCGGGGCTCTGGTCCCTTTTCTATTGAACAGGTACCAGAAGATGAGAGCCGTCGTTGCGCAATAGGCGAGGGCACGGAATGCAATGAGTCCGTAATAGCCTGAGCTTTTGTAGATCGAGTATACCAGGACCTGGAACAGCCAGTAATAGTCAACGTATGCTCTGGGAGGCGAGAGAAAAGAAAAGAAGCTCTCTGTCGGGATTCTCCAGTGCTCTGCAATGTAGCGCCCGCCGTTCAGGTGGTACCACAGGTCCGTATCTAGAGCCACAATCGGCCATCTCATGAAATAGTAGGCACCAACGAGTATCAACAGGACGATGTAGAGGGCGAAGAAGTTTTCACCCTCCTTCAGGCGGGAAGGTATCCTCTTCCACACAAAATACGCGGTTCTCCGTACGTTCTCCCCGGTCATTCCCCCGCCCCTTCTCTCCCGTTCCTGACCTTTTACGCCCCTAGAGGGCCTCCTCCACGATGCGGTCCATGAGCGAGTGCGACAAAAAAGATATGATTGGCCTCAATGGCTGCTTCCTTTCTTTGGTAATCCCGATCCGAGATAACGTATTATGCAAATAGATTATATCTGACGATGCAGTACACCGCTTTGAGCCCGTCCTTCCAGTTGATCTTCTTACCCTCCCGGTAGGTCCTCCCGTAATAGGAAATACCGACCTCGTAGATTCTCACATTCGGAATCCGGGCAATTTTCGCGGTGACTTCCGGCTCAAAGCCGAAACGGCTCTCCCGGAGATCGATCGATTTTATTATCTCCGCACGGAAGAGCTTGTAGCAGGTTTCCATGTCGCTAAGGTTCAAGTTCGTAAAAATGTTGGACAGGAAGGTGAGAAATCGGTTGCCTATGGTATGCCAGAAAAAGAGAATTCTATGCGGATTCCCACCCACAAAACGCGAACCGTAGACGATATCGGCGAAGCCGTCAAGGATCGGCTTCAGGAGCAGATTATACTCTTCCGGGTCATACTCCAGATCAGCATCCTGAATTATGACGAAATCTCCTGTCGCTCCCTGTATGCCGGTATGGAGCGCCGCCCCCTTGCCTCTATTGACACTATGCGTGAAATAGCTGATAGAGAGATCCCGGTGTCTCTCCCTGTAATGAAAAACCATCTCTTCCGTATTGTCCGATGAGGCATCATTGACGACTACAATTTCCTTTTCAATACCGGCAATCAAACGAACCTGTCGTATCTTTTCGCATATGCCGCCAATCGTCGGGCCCTCATTGTACACGGGTATAATAATGGATAATCTCACCGGCCCATTTTAACATCTTTGGCGCTTTCGGGGCAAATGGAAAATCGTTCGAGATAACCCGAAGTTGAGACACAAGCTTAGCCGATCTTCTCTTTCAATGGCAGGTAATCCTCTCGCACCGGAGAGAACACTTCTACGGCCACCGATTCCTCGATGATTTCGGCGCTATGAAGCGCGCTGCCCGGAATGCACCAGCTATCCCCCGGCATCACCTCATGAACATCCGCCCCGACGGTCAGCCGAATCCGGCCTTTGATGAGGTAGCCGGTCTGCTCGTGGGGATGAGAATGAAGCGGCAGAACGGCATCCTTTTGCAACAGAAACTCCACCATCAAAGTTTTGTCGCCATGTACCAGGGTTTTTTGCTCGATCCCGTCCAATGCACGTTTGTATCCCTCTTTGCTGCATTTCTCAAACATCTTTCCCCCTCAATTTGATTGCTCGGACACCCATCAAACTTTACCATGATCAAAGTCCTTCAACAAGGAGATTTCCAGTTGTCACATGCGTGAGGCTTGGAGATGCGTGACATCAGCCTTTCAGCACTCCACTGAGGAAAGAGTCCGGGAAAAATGGTACCATACAGAAAGAAGCGACATGGGAAGGTTTTACTTCGACAGGAAATACTACGCAGACAAGGCATTGAAGTGGGTCAGCTTTGAAAGCGACCCTCATCTGGCAGCGACTAAACAGGCGATCTACGGGACGTGCGTACCATGCATTACCTCTCTCTACGACCAGCTCAGGGAAGGAAGGCGCGTGCTTCATCTCGGCCCTGCCTTTACGTGCTGGAAGGTGGTTGCAGTGATGAAAGATGAGGAGGAGTGCCTCGGTCTGATCAGCGAGTTTGAGAGCCGGTTCCTGGGTGAGATGAGGCTCAGGGGACGTTTTGGTTCCGGAGACCCGGGTAGAACAACCAGGGTCGTGGTCTTCAACGCGCCCGACGAGAGGGAAAAGGAAAGGCTGTTCGAAGAGGTAGCGATATGCGCTCGGAACGTGAACCCGAGTTCGGAAGTCGAGTTTCACAGGGGCTGTGTGGAGCTGCACCAGGAATTGCTGGGAGACTGGCGGGAGTGGAAAGAGCTTCAGCCCGTGAAGAATTTTGCGGTTATCCCGGCCCTGACGAGGAGGATCAAGCAGATGCTCTTCTGGGAGAAAGAGTTTGGGGAGGATGAACCAAAATTGTGATCAGCCGGGGGAAGTTCACGCTTATCGGCCGACCGCATGGAGCGTTCTGAACATGCGGTCGGCCGACCGAACAAGAAGAAACATAGAGAGAGGGAGAAAAGCGCTTGTCTCCTAGTCCCTCCTGATCTGCCTCACCATCTCGCCCGCCTGGTCCATGATGTTGATGACGAGCGGCATCCTTCCGGGCAGCGTGTGGGTGGCGCAGCCGAAGCAAGGGTCGTAGAGACGAAATGCCATCTCCACGCGGTTCAGGATGCCTTCAGTCACGGTCACACCTTTCTTGATCAGCCCCTGGGCTGCCTGCTTCACCGCGATGGAGATAGGGGCATAGTTGTTGGTGGTGCCGACGATGAGGTTCGCTTTTGTGACGATGCCCTTCTCGTCGGTGATATAGTGGTGGGTCAGGGTGCCTCTCGGCGCTTCCACGACGCCCACCCCCTCGGTCGGCTTTTCTGTGGGGATGGTGCGGACCTTAGGGTCGGTGATCCCGGGGTCCTGACTCAGTTCGAGGAGGTGCTCCGCTGCATAGAGAAGCTCGATCAGCCGTGCCCAGTGTGTGGCCAGGAGGTTGTGGACGGGTTTCGTGCCGAAGGTTTTGTACATCTCTTCATAGGCCTCCTGGGCCTTCGGCGTCGCCATGCCGTCCGACGCATTCAGCCGGGAGAGGGGTGTCGCCTGATAGACGCCCGAGTCTTTGCCTAAAGAGAGTCCCTTCCAGCCGACTTTTTTCAGGTAGGGGAACTTCAGGTACGTCCAGGGCTCCACGCGCTCGGCAACGTGGTCCAGGTAGTCGCTGGGATTGTACTTGGCGAACTCCTTCCCATCGGGGTCGACGACCCTGATCTTCCCGTCGTAGAAGTTGACCTTGTTCTTCTCGTCCACCATGCCCATGTAGTAGGTGGGCATGGTGAAGATGGGGGACATGATGAGGTCGAGGTACCCCTTGTTGGCAAGCACTATATCCTTGAAAAGCTGCAAGGTGAAAAGGGCAAATTCTATCGAGTCTTTGGCGGTCGCCTCAACCTGCGTGCGCTCTTCTTCGGAAAGGGCTTTTGCCACCCCTCCCGGCAGTCCGAAGGTCGGGTGTATTTTTCTTCCCCCGAGCATGCCGATGATGTCCATGGCCTTGCCCCTGGCTTCGATCACCTTTGTACCGATCTCCACACCCACCTTGTGGATTACGCCCAGGATGTTCCTTTCGGCCACGGGCGCATCAGGACCCATCACAAAGTCGGGTCCGCCCAGGATGTAGAAGTGGACCGTGTGGTCGGCCACATAAAAGGCGGAGTAGAAGAGTTCCCTGAGCTTCTTTGCCGCGGGCGGAGGATCGACGTGGAAGACGGCGTCGCTGGCCTTGACCGAAGCGAGGTGATGCGCCTCGGGGCAGACGCCGCAGATGCGGGGGGTAATGTCGGACAATTCTTCGACGCGCCTGCCCTGGGAGAACTTCTCGAACCCTCGAAGCTCCGGGATGACCATATAGGCATTTGCCACGTCTCCCTGATCATCGAGAAAGATGTCGATTCTCCCATGTCCTTCGAGGCGGGTCACGGGATCAATAGTGATCTTTTTCATGGCACTCTCCTTATATTTTCCGCCGGTGCAGGAGCGATGCGGCAAGGCCGAAGCGGTAGAAGGTCCCTATGGGGTCGGCGATACCGCCGACGATGCGGGCCGCCTCCTCTTCCGTGTCCGCATCGACCACGGAGGCACAGGCGCTCATGAGGGCCGCGCCCTGGTCTACCACATGGGGCGGAGGACCGTAGCAGCCGCGGCAGGGCACATCGACCTTCGTGCAGAGGGCGCCGCACCCTCCGCGGGTCGCCGGCCCCGCACAGATGAGGCCCTGGTCAAAGAGGCACTGGGTGGAGCTGGGGATAATCTCGTAGGTGCGGTAGAACTGCTTTACCGCCTTCTCTTTGCGGTCGTGCTTGCACTCGTCGCAGACCGTTTTTTCGTTGGCGCCCACGACGCTGCCCTTGGCCGGGAGCTTCCCCTGGACTATCGCTTCAATGACGGCCCAGATCTGGGGGGCCTGGGGGGGACACCCGGGGATGTGGTAGTCCACGTCCACCGTCTGGGCGAGGGTCTTCACAGTCTGGTAGAACTTCGGTATCTGGATCTCCCCCTCGGGCATCTTGTTCTGTGTCTGGGGGACGACCTTATTCGGGTTGTCCGTAGAAGGGGACTCCAGGTAGACATAGTCGAAGATAGACTGCCTGTCGTAGAGGTTGGCCAGTCCCGGCATGCAGCCCTCGTTCGCGCAGGAGCCGAAGGCGACCAGGACTTTCGATTTCTTGCGCAAGAGGTGGGCCAGGTGCTCGTTCTCGCTTGTGCGGATGGCGCCGTTAAAAAGACAGACGTCGATATGGCCGTCGGGCATGGCCTCCACGTCCTTATACTTTGCATCGATTGCAACAGGCCAGAACAGGATGTCCGCCACCTGGTCGACGACGAGGATCTTCTCCCGCAGCTCGACAATAGCAATCTCGCAGCCCCCGCACGATGCGGCCCAGTAGAGGGCCAGCTTCAGTTTCTCCGCCATATCAGTCCTCCTTGCTCGCGAGCTGGTCTTTCCAGTTGAGTGGTCCCAGGCCGCGTACCTGTTCGGTAAACGTGCGTGCCAGTTCTGCCCACTTCGGCGCTTCCGCGCCTGAGATCCAACCCCAGTGGAATCTTCCGTCTTCGATGCCGAACTGGGAGAGGATCCTCTCCAAAAGGGGCATGCGGCGGAAAGTCTTGAAGTTGCCGTTCGTGTAGTGGCAGTCTCCCGGGGGATGGCAGCCGGAGACGATGACCCCGTCCGCCCCTTCGGCAAAGGCCTTGAGCACGAACATAGGCTCGATCCGGCCCGTGCACATGACGCGGATCACATCCACGTTGGCAGGCTGCTCCATCCGGGCGACCCCTGCCGCATCGGCGGCGGTATAGGTACACCAGTTGCAGAGGAAGGCAATGATTTTTGGCTCAAAGTTCATG
>Ga0326727_10018614_pt1 | contig 14148 bp, 9 predicted proteins | sample MB2enrmetagenome_FD_207643 | JGI IMG/M metagenome (GOLD analysis project Ga0326727, IMG submission 207643) | Lab enriched peat soil microbial communities from McLean, Ithaca, NY, United States - MB29MY | ecosystem: Environmental > Terrestrial > Soil > Wetlands > Peat | place: USA: New York...
ACAACGGTCAGCTCCACATCCAAGGGCAATACTTTTTATGTCTTCAGCAGTAAGCATACAGGGTACATTTTATTGCCTTTTCTTCTTTTGCAACTGCCTGTAAGCAATTGCACGATTCGAAAGCGCATTAGTATTATGTGGATCAATTTCAATAGCCCTGGAGAAATCGGATACTGCTTTATCAAGTTGTCCGAGGGTCGCATAGGCAATTCCACGATTGGTCCAGGCCTTAGAATTATTTGGCGCAATCCCGATCGCCCTGGTGTAATCGTTTATTGCTTTTTCCAACTGACCCAGCGCCGCATAAGCAATTCCACGGTTTGAATAGGCATTGGTATTATCCGGGTCAATCCCTATAAACCTGGAATAATCGGCTATTGCCTTGTCCCACTGTCCAAGGGTAGCATAACCAACCCCACGGTTATAATAAGCTTCTTTCATATTATACGGGTCAATCTCAATTGCCGCGGAGAAATCGACTATAGCATTGTCCCACAACCCAAGGTTAGCATATGCAACCCCGCGATTGTAATAGGCATCTTTATATTTCGGGTTTATTCCTAACGCCCTCGCATAATAAGCAGTTGCCTTATCCCACTGCCTGAGATTAGCATAGGCAACGCCACAGTTATAATTAGCTTTACTGTTTTCCGGGTCATTCTTAAGAGCTTTTGAATAATCTTCCAGCGCTTTGTCCCACTGACCAAGATTGGCATAGAGAACGCCCCGGTTCATTAAAGCCCTTGACAGGTTCGGTGTTTTTTCAACATTATCGTTCCAGAGTGAAAATTCATCCTTCCAGACATTGTTTCTTTCATAAGTCAGGTAGGAATTTGATCCGATAATGATGATTAAGATGGAAATTGCCAGGTATTTATATTTGTTCCAGAGTAAAAGGTATATGCCTGAAGTAAGGATCAGAAAGAACCCAAATGATGGAAGATAAGTACGGTGTTCGAAAATTACGTCTGTAATCGGAATGAAGCTCGATTCTATTGATAGTGTAATAAAAAACCAAAAAACACCAAAAGAAATGATCCTGTATCTTTTAAATGAAAGTACAGAGACGATGATCAATGATAAAAGTACCAGAAAACTCAGGAGGGTCCTGATCTCAAGGAAAGAATGTGAGATCAGGAAATCGTAATCCAATACCTGATTTACCGGCAGGAACAAAAGCTGGATATATTTTACAATAACGCTGAATTGGGTCAAAAAATAATTAAGTGGGGTTATCGTATAGGGATGCCCAAGCATCGGAGGGATGGGTTTAAAAATACCAAATGAAAATTTTATTAGTACGAGAATGATTAGTCCTGCCAATGCTGCGGTTAACAGGATAACACGATAATCCCTGAAATTTATTGAAAGCTTCTTTGTCCGCAAAAAGCAGATCTCGAAAAGCAAAATGGCGAATGGAAGTGTGACTGCATTTTCTTTTGTAAGTATAGCCAATACACCGGAAACCAGTGAACCGGCAAAGAGCAGATAAGAAAAAGTATTTCTTTTACTTGCAAGCCGGCCCTTCACATAAAGGGCCAGGGAGAGCAGGTAAAACATAGCGGCCATTGACGACATCCGCTGGATAATATATGTGACAGACTCTGTTGCAAGTGGATGAGAGACAAAAAGTAAAGCCGTAAAAAAAGCAATGACTTTTTTTTGCTGTGCTACCGGATTATCTTTTAAAGCCGGGGAGGAAAAGATCAGCAATGTGAGCCATCCAACAAGACATGCACTGATAAGATGGATGATCAGGTTAACAAGATGATAGTAAAAGACATCAAGCTGGTTAAAATGATAATTAAGTGCAAAAGTGAACATCCCGACCGGACGTGATGGATAGATACTCATCCAGGCTTTTACATCCGCCAGATTGCGGATTCCCGGATTATTAACAATACGAGCAAAGTCATCAAAATGAAATGAACAGTTAAAAGAGTTGGAATAAATGATAATCCCAAGAAGGATTATAACAGCCAATCCAATCAAGTCAGAATATCTGTTTAGTTTAACCTGTTTTACTGTTTTCAGATCCCTCTGCTGGTCCTGGATCGGTGATCCCTTTTTCGGTGGTTTCTTGTTCGATTGTCCTTTCATTTTGGAACTTTGATCATTCTATGTTTGAATCCCCTCCGAAAACTCATCATAAAATTTCACCGCCAAGACGCCAAGACGCAAAAGAGTAAGGTTCAATTACAAATTTTTAGCGAACTTACCGTCTTTGTGCCTTAGCGGTAAAAAAAGACTTTTCAGAGCAGGTTCAAGTTTTGATGCCTAATCTACATTGTGGCATTTGCGAAGGTAATAAAAGTTATGCTTAGCGGGGGCAATGCTATAGTTCCTGCTTTTATAGGTTTTCCCGTTATATCGGGCAAATCATCATTCGCATTTAATTCTAAATCTACCCCATTAAGCTGAACGGTTTTACCCTGAAGTTTTTTGGAAGTCAGGGTATATTGTTGTGCCTCCACAGGAATGTTTATATTAACAGCAGTTTTATTCGTATTGATGACCAAAAGTGTGATCCCTCCCTCATGACCTTTCATGCTGTGTGCAAATAAATCGACACCCGAAGCTCCTTTTCCAGCCTCAAAAACTTCTTTGTCCATTAATTTTGCCCAGAGCAATGCAGCCCAATAATCCGGTTTCGGCAAATGCGTTTTTTGGTCTAACAGACCATATTCACTGGAAGCAAGTGTATTATGGAAAATAACCTGCACTCCCCCTTTGGCCAGTCTTCCCATTTGTTCGAGATAACGGAAACAATCGAGAAATGTAACAGCCCATGGATTGCCGCCACAGGCAGCATCGGCTGTCTCTGTCAACCAGATCGGTTTACCGGGGGCAAATTGTTCCTGAAGTTTTTTATAAAAGTTAAATACCGAATCTGTACGGGAAAGCCAATTTGCTGTTAATGCTGCTTCAGGTGTTGTGGTCATGTCCTTTCCCATGGAAGCGCAACGCTGTGAAACGGCACCATAATAATGATAAGAAAACACGTCAAATACAGGGTTTGGCGTAGCAGAAAGCAAATCCGCCGAAGGGATAAATGGCATTGATTTAGGAATAGTGGCAACACCTTCACCTGTCGATCCCGGACCAACAATCAGCATACCGGGAATAGATTTTTTTGTAAATGTCCTGAAAGCAGCAATATCTTTTGCGAAAGTTTGTGCATTATATCCGGCAGGAGCGCCGCCTGCACCAGGAATATCAGGTTCATTGAATAATTCCGCAGCGGTAATGATGCCGCCAATAGATTTTGTATAATCAATAATTTTTTTGGCTTCTTTTGACGTCCATATTCCTTTTGAATCACGGGTACCCGCACTCACTGCAAAGGAAGTAACGAGTTTTGCATCAACGGCTTTAGAGAAATCAATCACCCCTTTCCATTGCGCCTTGGTAAGTACTCCATTAAACCCCTTGGGAATTACTTTTTCCTTATCCTGAAAAAAAACAGAATTCGCCCACCCACCGCTTACACGCAAATAGGCAGGCCCAAGTGCTGCTGCCAGTTTGCGAAGCCGGGAGTCAGAAAGGTCAATGGGTGGTATTGCCTGAAACAACGAAGTATCAGCACCACCAGTTTCTGATTTAGCATTAGCCGGTGCCTTTGCGGTCTTGCTTTTATTGAGTTCCTCCGGAGGGTAAGGCTTCCAGAAATTTCCTCCGATCACCTCCGCCATTTCTATGTTGTAAGATTGATAACGGCCATCAACGGTACCTAAATATTTCATCGTTTTGGGATTAACCTTTATGGTGATAGATTTTACATCTTTTCTGGGAATTCCATTTCCACCCGCATTACAATTGCTGAAAATCAACCCGAAGCAGGTGCTTGTTAATACGATTAATCTTAAAGTCTTCATATTGATAAGGTAGATTCGTTTTTCACTCATTCTTTTGTTCTAATAACAGCATCACTGTGAGCCGTTTGTTGCTGGCAAATATAAGAAGGAAATGTTGAAAAAAGGCAAAACGAGTTCAAAGTTTTAAGCTTCCGATTTTTATGATTTGGAATATGATAACTTTACATTCTGCAGAGCAAAATTAGACCTTCTTATAAAATGGGGTATATCGGAACATTAAAAGAACAGAATTAAAAATCATGCCGGGGAAATTGAAAATTGTTTCGGGTCGATTCAGCTATGATTTAGCTCAAAAAGTAGCCCATAGTTGCGGAATTAAACTAACTAAAGTTTCTGTTCATCAATTTATGGATGGAGAATTTCAGCCCATGTGTGATGAAGACATTCGTTCCGCCGATGTTTATATAATCCAATCGACCTTTTCACCTTCTGAAAATTTTCTGGAGCTATTGATGTTGATTGATGCAGCACGCAGAGCTTCGGCACGATCAATTGTTGCAATCATTCCCTATTTTGGTTATGGCCGTCAGGATCGCATGGATCGGCCAAGAGTTTCAATCGCAGCAAGATTACATGCCAGGCTGCTTTCTGCTGCAGGGGCCAACCGGGTTGTTACCCTCGACCTTCATTTCGAGCAAATTGAGGGATTCTTTGATGTGCCAATTGATCATTTACATTCCACTGAACTTTTCTGTGCATACATCAAATCATTACACCTTGATCATCTTACATTTGGTGCAAAAGAAATCAGTGGCATAGTCCGGGCTGAACAATATGCTGCATTGTTTGATACAAACATTGTTATTTTCCATGGTGTTAAACCGAGATATTACAGCAATCCGAAGGCATTTTATGAAGACGTTGAAGGACGTGATGTTATCATTCCTGACGATATCGTTGATACAGGCAGGTCGATCTATCGTGCTACCCAATGGATGATGAATTATGGAGCAGCATCTGTCCGTGCAATCTTCACTCATCCAGTATTTTCAAGGGATGCTTATGAATATATTGAGAGATCTGATCTTACTGAACTTGTTGTTAAAGATTCAATACCCCACAAACGATATTGTTCTAAGATAAAAGTGCTTTCGATGGCTGAGATGTTTGCGGAGGTGATAGAAGGTTGTCTAATGTAAAATTATGGAGTTTTTTAATGCAAAGTGGAACCTACAAAAATCCTGAAATTCTTGGTTTGTTTTGGCATAAAATGGTTGTTTTCGATGATGGATAGAACAGTAAATTATACAGCCCGTAATTTCTCTATAATTGATACGGTCAATCAAGAAATGAACTTGTAAATATAAACCAATAAAATTATTAATATCTTTATATCCGAATTCTCAATAATAAATTTAATGAAATATAACCCTTCACCCATCGACACATCAGGATCCAATATCCCTGGCCATCTCAGGGAACTAATTGAATTTCTTGCAAAAAATACGCATGAGGCCTGGGCTGCACAGAGAATCTCAGATGGCTGGACGTTCGGAACAAAAAGAGATGATTTGAAAAAAGAGCATCCGGATCTTATTCCCTATGAAAATTTACCGGAAAGTGAGAAAGAATATGACCGGAAAACTGTCATAGAAGTGCTCAAGGCAATTATTGCAATGGGATATACAATAACTAAAAATATCATTTGATAATATCTGTTATCAACCCACTAATCTTTTAATACTATGGATAAATTCAACGACTTCCTTTCACTGAAAAAATACCGCCTCCTGGCTCTTCTGGCATTAGGGACACTTTTATTCGGTACCTGGGGATTTAACATATATGAGATTCAGAGTGAACCTCGTCATTCGCTTGATAATATGTCTGTTTTTTATCATGCCTGCCAGCTGCTTATCGGACATGGAGTGTATCTGAATCCACCCATTCCCTGGCAATTGCATGTGGGACGAATTTTAGGAATATTTTTCCTTTTCACAACGGGCTTTGCTATTTTTTTGATTTTTTTTCGAAATGAGATGCTTTTAATCAGGCATAAAATGCATTTTGGGAGAAAACACATTGTTATTTGTGGATTGGGTGATCTTGGTCTCCGGCTCGCACTTAGTGCAAAAAAGCATGGAAGATTTGTTGTCGCAATTGAAAAAAAAGGAGAAATAAATTCTTTGGAACAAGCAAAAAATAACGGTATCCTGATCATCGAAGGAGACGCAACTGACCCTGAAACACTCAAGAAGTCAAAAATTTCAGGTTGTGATTTTGTTGTCGCCTCCTGCAAGGAGGATAAGGTAAATATTTCGATTGCTGCATCCATCGGGAATTTGTTAAAAAATCACCCGAACCGTAAAAAACCTCTTATCTGCCGACTTATGATTCAGGATGACAGGTTATCTGATCTGATTCAGAATGAAAAACTTTTTTTTAAATACAATCTTATCTCGCCAAACTATCATGTTAATTTAAAAGATTTACATGTTCATTATCTGGCAGCAAGACAATGTTTCAAAAATTTCCATCTTGAATTTCAACCCATTCATCATGATTCACCCTTAACAATTCATCTTGTTGTTGCAGGTTTTGATATGATGGGTGAAAATATTGCACTTCAGGCAATGAGAATCGGACATTTTGCAAATAACATCCAGGGAGGTCATAAAATCAAGATCACAATACTTGATAAAGAAGCGGATAGCAAAGTTCGCGATTTTAAAAAGCGTTGTTTTGACAAAGCTGATAAAATTTGTCACCTATCTGTAATTAATGGAGAGGCCTTGAATGATTTTACGATCTTGGAAAACGAATTGACGACATTTGTCATATGTTTTGAGAAAGATAATTTATCAGATGACAGAAGAAATTTTGAATTCAGCATTGATCTTGCAAAAAAACTAGAAAACCATAGATCTCAAATTTTAATTTATCAAAAAACTATTTCCGGCTATGCTTCATTATATCCGACTGAACACAAACAATTGAAAAAAAATAAATATCCTTTATTGGGAGCATTTGGAATGATTGAAAATATTTACACATGGGATATTCTTCATCACGAAAGTGAAGACCTGATGGCTCGTTCGATTCATGAAAATTATCTGGACACAATAAGAGCTTCCGACAAAAGCAAACCGCCGGTAGGAACTGAATGGAAGGATTTAAATGATGGCATGAAAGAATCAAACCGCCAGTCAGCTGATCACTTACCTTTTAAGTTGCGTGCAATCAACATTAATTTTAACCCATACAAACCTGAAACCTATAAGAATTTCAAGATAAATAAACGGGATATTGAAATATTAGCTCAGATGGAACATAATCGCTGGTGTGCAGAAAGATGGCTCGCTGGATGGGAATATGTCAAAGTCGGCCCGGATAAAAAAAGGAAGCTTAGTATAGCATTAACTGATTGGGGAAAACTGTCCGATGATGATAAAGACAAAGATATAAACCAGGTAAAAGCAATTCCGGATATTCTGATCAAATACAAAAAACAGGTTCAATTGTTACATTCAAGAAGAATATTTGTACCATTCATTCAACTGAAATATTTCATTATTGATCAATATAAGAGATTGCGGTTCCTTCAATTTAATTAGCTTTTTTAAGGTTCCCCTGATCTTTTAACTTTTGTTTATTTCTTTTGTAGAAGCAGAAAACCAGGTTTTATTCATCTGTGTTTTTTCCCTTTAAAAAAGAGGCCTCAATATATTGATAAAGGTTATCGAATGAATCTTTCATGGAATCGCTTAATGGTATATTCTGAAAGGTATTTCGCAATCCGTAAGGCAGGTTCCTGAGATCAACATTCTTTGTAAAAGTAAATATTTTTCCTCCGGGCTTTCTCCCTGATCGTAACTCGTTAAAAAAGCTTTTCCACTCATAATCGACCCACCCTGAGGTAAAGTACTTCTCATCAGAAGCAAGAATGACCAGTATTTTCGACTTTTCTAATGCAAGGTCGATGACCCTGCTATAATCACTTTCCCCCATTTCAGGTATCGTTTTCCCGCTACAAAACACTCTTATTCCTTTCCGGGTTAAATAATCCCACAGCCAAAAGGCTATCTGTTCATCCTCGGACTTATAACTGATAAAGAGCTGAAATTCGGCTTTAAGTCCCTCTTGTACTTCTGTCAATTCCATTTCATTCTGTTGATTTACCTGTGAATTTCGCCAGAAACTATATTTTTGAATTATTGAGTGGGTAACCGGGCAAAGATCAAACTTGTTTTTTTCATTGTCGTATCTTGAAAAAGCCTTTCTGTCATATGATTTAATGTATTTTTTTATCTCATTCCTATGCAGGTCAACTATCTTCTCCAAATCACATGGGTCCATGACTTTCCCTGAAAAAAAGAGTAAATCGGGAATAAAGTGAAAATTAGTCGTTTGTACCTGCTCAATAAATTTATCAACCAAAAAAAGTCCTACCGGTCTGTTAACTAACAAGTTCTTTCTTTGATTATCCGGATTGACTCCGAGTTCACCATCCAGGATCACTGCATTATTATTCAGTCTGATAATTGCTACTTTATCAATTTCAATCGCATTATCTTTTGGAAGAATACTAACAAAAAATCCTTTTGTCTGATGTTGTTTTCCATTGTTTTCAACGATGATTTGATCGGGTCCATCAATCCATTTTACAGGAAGTAATTTCTTAATGTCTTTTTTAGTATTGAATTTGGTATTCAGTTTAGTTGACCATTCTTCAATTGAGAGATCCTGGCAGCCGGTTGAATAGATATCATCATCTTCAGAATAGCTGTAAACGGTATATTTCCCGTGACCCCGTTTATTTCTTTTGATTGGATCGATTGCCAGGAATTCTTCACTGAACTCTCTGAAAACAACCTTCTCGGGGTAAAGTAGTTCAGGTAGATTGTTAGAAGCGCCATTTGCTATGTTCCAACCTGTAGGAACAATCGACCTGTAAAAAAGACAAAAATATTCTTTGTTGTCGAGTTTAATAACAGGAAGCACACCCCCTTTTGAAAACCTTAAAGGAGTTTCCGGGCAAAGAAAACGATAACCAAGATGATTCTCATCATTAAGAACCGATTGAAGTTTATCTTCAAATACCAGACGTTTCCCTTTGTCTATTTTATCATCCAACTCGAGTTTACCATTGCTCTTTGTGATACAAAGATCATTTTTATCAATCTTTAATTGCAATTGAATTCCCTCTTTTGTCTTTAGGAGTTGGAACTCCTTTACTAAAACCTGGAGAAACCCTTCTGAGGTTTCTTTCAGTGGTTTAAAATGTTCTGAATCAGTAGTATTCATAATGTTTTGTTATTTCCTCAAGTAATAACAAGGTCAACATTTTAAAATATGATATTGGCACAATAATTTCATGCGAATGCAATCTGCTTAACAATCTGAAGCTTTGCATCTTGGTTTTGATAAAACTTTTCTAATTATGCAATGTATTCTGAAAAAGGATTCTTTTATCCTGCTTCATATCTGTAGTATTCGAAGGTACAAATATTCCGAAAATTTTTCTTTATTGTGGTATGTTTAGAACGCTAAATAAAAGAAAGTGTTAATCCAATTTCTGGGGTTGTCCTGTCTTTTTGATAACTGATTTAAAAAATATTCCTTCAGGAGGAATTCTCTTCCTGCCTAAAACAACTAACTCAAGGGGTATTAAACAAAATTCTGTTAGCCATTGACTAATCATAAAACCATAGTATCCAGCCATTGCATTATCTACTGCTAAAGTACCTAGGCGCGATGCCGTAATAATATCAATTGTACTTGGTGGGATTGATCTTAATAAATGACGTGGTTCATTGATGAAAACTCTTTTTTTGGCTTCATTTTTAACTGCCCAGGCAATGATTTTTACAACGCCACTTCTTAAATCATCATTAACATGATAGTCAATTTTTCTAAGTCCTTCTCTATGTTCGTTAATTGCATTAATTTCGTCATTAGTTAATATTTCCTTTACTTCTTTTTTTTCTAAGTAATGGGCAATATCTTTAGGCACTGCTGTTTCAGCCAAAACTATTAAACCGTTTTCTTTCTCGGTTTCAATTATATAGTTTATCACATTTTCTAAATTATAGTCCATCTCAGGAATTAATGCCAAATTGCATATATCAGATTTACATGCAAGTACAGCATGACTTACAACAAATCCGGAATTTGATCCGAATAGTTGCACTATTCCCCATCTCGGGTTAGATTTTGATTCAACATATAAGTATTCAATGAATTCACGGGCTTTTTCAACAGCTGACATGAATCCAAACGTTTGCCAAACCCAAAGTATATCATTATCCATTGTTTTCGGTATACCAACGACACTTAAATCCCAATCGTCTATTTTTTCATCGACTACATACTGATCAGCTCTTTTTTGAATGGCCTGTGCCGCCTTCATGCTTCCTTCTCCGCCAATAATATATAATATTCTAATCCCTTCTTGGCTAAGCCTGATTACAATATTTTTAAGCGCATTTTGTCTTATAATGAAATCTATATTTACAAGTGGTTCAAATCTTGAGGTTCCAATTATAGATCCTCCTTCATTAGTTATACTAGATGTTTCAATGGAATTTTCATGCCTTAATTTTTCAGTGGGATATAAACGGTTGAATTGAATCTGACCACCATGTTTTAAAGAATTGAAGCCATTTAATAGACCAAGTATTTCTAAAGAATCCTGATTACCTAATTTATTTGCATAAAAATAGTGTCTTCTTGTAATCCCATCAATTAACGCATTCACTCCAGGTGCAATTCCACCTGAAACCAAAATCCCGATGCGAAATTTATCTCTTGATCTATTTGAGAATACGGATTTTCTTGGACCAGCTTCAGGAAAAATCAATTTGTCCTCTCCATTGCATGGGCAAGGTTTATCCTTTAGGTGAAAACCAGACAAAGCTGCCGATAATACGTAATTCTTATTTTCTCTAAAGTATCCTATTTCTTCCTGCACCTTATCGTCAAGCTCTTTTAATTCTAAACGTGGTCTATTTCCTTTGATTCTAACAACTGGCCATTTAGCAGGAACTCCTAATAATATGTTATTCCGAGCTTCGTTAAAAGATTCAATATCATTCTCACAGACTGTGAAATTATTATGATTGTAATAGAAATCAATAATTTTTTTCTCATAGTTAAATATTTGGCTATTTAGAGGCAAGCCATCATTCATATATTCACAGTAGCGTTGCGTTGTTTTTGTTAAAAGTTCTTTGAAAAGCTTGATATATCTTCATTTGCTGAGTTTTTCTTCGATCCGAGATTTCAACTTGATTTTACCGTCCTTTGTTCAAAAAAAGTATAATGAACCAAGGAAAGATGATTTTCGGACAGTTGATGGAATTTGCGCCTTATGGTGCTTTCAAGTATTGTGTAAGACGGTACAATGGTGACTATAAGAATAGGGGTCTTACTTGCTGGAAGCAGTTTCATATTATGGCTTTTGGTCAGCTTACACATAGGGAAAGTCTTTCGGACACCACCCTCTGTCTTGATCTTCATAAGGACAAACTGTATCATCTTGGAATTGGCAGGGCATTTGACAAATCCACGGTCTCCAGAGCGAACGAGAATAGAGATTGGAGAATATTCCGTGATTACGCTCTAAAACTTATTGACCAAGCACGAGTATTATGCAAGGACGATAATCTTTTGGATATTAAACTCAAAGGTAAAATATATGCGCTGGATGCAACCGTGGTCGATCTGTGTTTAAATGTCTTTTGGTGGGCTAAGTTCCGCTCAACCAAGGCAGCAATTAAGCTTCATACAGTCCTTGATTTGAAAACTGCGATACCAGAATATATTTTCATCACCGATGGTTCAGTACATGAGGTTAAAACTTTGGATTACTTTTCTTTTCCATCTGGCAGTTATTTAGTAATGGATAAAGGATACATCGATTTTGCACGACTATGGCGGCTTTCAAAAGATCGAGTCAATTTTGTAGTAACAGCGAAGGATAATATGAGATATCGTGTTTTAGATCGTGGTGTAACACAAAAAGAAAAAGGTGTAATATGTGATCAAACCATTATACTTACTGGTAATTTGACATCCCAGAAATATCCAAAATGTTTGAGAAGAATCCGATATTTTGATGCTGAAACTGGGAACACACTTATTTTTCTTACAAATAATTTCAAGTTATCAGCCCTAACTATTGCAACATTGTATAGATATCGCTGGGGAATTGAAATTTTCTTCAAATGGATAAAGCAACATCTAAAAATTCAAACATTCTGGGGACAAAGCGAAAATGCAGTAAGAACGCAGGTTTGGATTGCAATTGCAACCTATGTAATGGTTATTATTGCAAAAAAACAACTCAAAATAACACACACATTATACGAAATCCTGCAAATGATAAGCCTTTCAGCATTTGATCGTACACCAATAAAAAAGCTTTTTTTAAATGAAAATATTCAAGATGTCAAAGAACTAAATTGTAATCAATTGATATTGTTATAACTATAACGCAACGCTAGTGGTCCATAATATAAAATTTATTTTGCTAATAATTTGTTTGAACTAAGAAAAATTACCATTTGTTATCATTATTTTCTTGTTTCATAGTTGCATTTAAGGAATCTATGAATTTTAGAGTCTTTTCATTTACTTGATTCAAATAAGATTGAATCTGTTGTTGTGTAGAAAATGCATGATGGTCTGCGACTGTCCATTCTTCAATTGGGCCTAAATCATGAATTCCAGTAGACCTGTAACCTCTATGGCTAAAGTCAGTTAATTCATATTTATATCTATTATTCTTAACCATTATTGTTATATTAAAACTGACAACTCCGCCACTTAAATCTGCTCCAGATGAATTATATCGAAGGTCAATTATTCCAGTACCTATTATTTTACCGCTGGCTGAATCCTGGAAATTAATCCCGGCATTGAATGATTCACTGGTGAGTCCATTGTTATGACTGAACGAAGAAAAATTCTTGGCGAACCATTCTTTTGCATTCAGAAAAAGTTGCATTTTATTTCTATTTTCGACAGAAATTAATCCTTTATAATCAACTTTCTGCGTCGAAGAATCTCTTGGTAAATTAAATTGATGCTGAACTGATTGAGGAATTGAATGATCCATTTCTGATAGTTTCTCTGAAAAACAGGTTGCAAGATTCTTTATTTTCAACGCTGTTTTGTCATCTATATTTTTTGTTGAATATGCTTCTCTGGGTTGATATTCAAATGATGCTTGCATTTTTACAATTTCTTTTTCTTGCAGTAACTTTAGGTTCTCCCCACTTATCTCAAATAATGTTGTTGTATAAGATTTGCCAAATGCATCTTCTGAGCTCTTACTCGTATAATGTATTTCCAATTTTAACACAGTTTCATCAGCAAATTTTAAATAAACATAGTTTACTTCACTGGAAATACTTGATTTATGTTGAAAAACGACATAGCTTTTATTTTCCTGTGATACAAAACCCATATACAAAAGCCATTCTGGCATAGAATCGGTCCCGGTAGCTAAATTGAATAATGCTGCCCCTTTTTTACCCATGATTTGCCATAATTCAGTTCCCACTGTTGTAACTCCTGTAAATTCATCCTTTGACACCGATACAATTTTGCTGCAATCTTTTTGTCCGTATAAAAGTTGTACGTTCAATAATAACAAGATTGTTATTAAATATAAGAATGGTTTCATATCTTTTATTTTTAACTTATCCCTACTCATTTGGCTTTTCGGTTTCGCCCCGTTTTTAAAATGGTTTCTGGACTCCATTGTTTCATATTATCATCAGTTGGTTCCATCAAGAATTGCACAACTGAATAATTGATGTTAGTGTATATGATTATCCCTAAAAGGCTTCGATAATTAGAGCCTCTTGAATTTTTAACCAACCAAATGGAATAAGGATGAATGCAATAAAGGAAATTACTTCTTTAAAATACCCTCCTATAAATGGTATAATACTTAGGAAACTTGCTATTAACATTATTCCCATGGCAAGGAGTAGATAGTTTACTCCGTTTGCACCAAGTTCACCCAATCTTACAGATTTTTTTAGGTTTAGCAATCCGACAATTTGAAGAATAAATGCAATTAGATTTAAAAGACCTGCAGGAATACTTCCAACTATCGGAATAAAGCTAAAAACACTTGCTAGAATACCAAGGATAGCTGCCCAAATTAATTTGTTTATGCCATTCTGACCTATCTCGTCTAAGAAGGATTTCAACGAACTAAGACCTACGAAAAATAATATTAATCCAAACATGGCAGTAAGAGTTGCGGTCCATCCTGAACCAATACTATTGTAAATTAAAAGCATATTTCCTATTAGCACAT
>Ga0326727_10018616_pt1 | contig 14147 bp, 9 predicted proteins | sample MB2enrmetagenome_FD_207643 | JGI IMG/M metagenome (GOLD analysis project Ga0326727, IMG submission 207643) | Lab enriched peat soil microbial communities from McLean, Ithaca, NY, United States - MB29MY | ecosystem: Environmental > Terrestrial > Soil > Wetlands > Peat | place: USA: New York...
GGACGGACACGGACGGACACGGACGGACACGGACGGACACGGACGGACACGGACGGACACGGACGGACACGGACGGACACGGACGGACACGGACGGACACGGACGGACACGGACGGACACGGACGGACATGGACAAAGCTTAGGCTGACTCCTTTGTATATTCGACATGCCGCCGGAGTAAAAAGTCTCCGCGCGGGAGTTCAGTCCCGACTCAATCCCTGTTGCAACGCAAAGGGTTAGCGACGGTTGCGAATGCGCGCTGCCGGGGGCGGCATTTCACTGTTTTGGCGCATCTCTGCTTGCAAGAGGTTTCGAAGATTGAAACGATTGAATTCCGATGACCAATGACATTCTCAATGGCCAAATCGAAATCGAAATGTCCGTAATGTTTAACTTTAAGTATTGTTTCGCGAACAAGAATTACCCAAAAGCGTGAACAAGCGCCTCTCCCCAGTCCCGGGCGGCGACAGCCCGCCAGGGTCCGAATCGGCGGTGGATGAATCGGCCGCCACGCGCGCCGGCTCCGGCAACCGGCGGGAGTGTTTGCTGCTTTGGGCCTTGAGCCTCATCGCCGCCGCGCGGGTGCTGATTTTCTGCGCCGCCTTTCCGTTTTTCAATAACGTGGATGAACAGGCGCATTTTGACATGGTCCTGCGCTACTCTCATGGCCAGGTGCCACGCGCGATGGCGCACTACTCTCACGATGCGGCCGCATCGATCGCGCTCTATGGCACGCCGGAGTATTTCTTTGGACCGCGGGACTTTGCCGCGGGAAAAATCCCGCTTCCGCTCTGGATGTCATCCTCCGCGGAAGCATCCAGGCAGATGGCGGCAAATACCGCCTCGTGCGAGCGGAGAATCAATCACGAATCGACCACGTGGTCGTTGTATTATTTGGCGGCGGGGCTTTGGTGCTGGTTGGGCCAGGCCTGCGGCGTGGCGGGGGGCTTTCTGCTCTACTGGATTCGATTCTTGAATGTCCTCCTGGCGGCGGCGCTGGTATGGCTGGGATATTGGGCGGCACGCGTGGTTTTTCCGGGGCAAAGGTTTCCGCGGCTGGCCGTGGCGGCGTTGCTGGCGGTTTATCCGCAGGACAGCTTCTATGCCATTCAAAGTGACGTGCTTTCGCCGGTGCTCTTTGGCTTGGCGTTCATCGGGTTGGTAAAGCTGTGGCGCGCCGACGTTCCCGGCGGCTGGCTGTGCGGATTGACCGGCTTGGCTCTGGCCGGCACCGTTTTGGTCAAATCCACCAATTTGCCTTTGCTGGTGGTTGCCTCTCTGGCGCTCTTGGGCAAAGCCTGGCAACTGGCCAGGGCCAGAAAGCTTTATGGATCGATGCCGGCGCTCGGTCTGTTGGCCGTGTGTCTTGTGGTACCGCTCGGCGCCTGGCTGGCGTGGAACCTCCGCACCTATGGCGATGGGACGGGCGCGGGGGAGAAGATCCGCTATCTGACCTGGACGCGCAAGCCGTGGCGCGATTGGTGGCCGCATCCGCTCTTCTCCTTGTATGGCGAGGCGCAGTTCTGGGGGGAGTTAATTGCCAGTTTCTGGCGGGGCGAATTCTGCTGGCATGGACAGCGTCTTGCTTCGCCGTTGAACGATGCGTTTTACTGCGTATCGTCGATCGTTTTGATCGGGGCAAATCTTCCCAGTCTGCTTTGGGCAAGACGGGACGTTGCGGCTGTTGAGCGGGTGGCGCTCTGGACGGCGCTGGGGAGCCTGGCAGGGGGGGCGCTACTATTGGCGCTCGCCTCGATGGCCTTTGATTTCGGCAATTGCCCCTATCCGTCGCGCGCCCTGCCGTTGTTCACCTCGGGGCGGCTGCTCTGCGGCGCGCTGATTCCGTTTCTGCTGCTCTATGTGCGGGGACTGGAGCGGTTGCTTGGCTGGTGTGGCCACCCGCGGCTGGTGTGGCTTGCGCTGGCGGGCATCATCCTGTTGATCGGCGCGTCGGAAATCAAAATCGCGCTGCCTGCGTTTTCCAGCCCGTACAACTTGTATCACCTGGCCTCGTCCGCCGCGCATTATCAACCATTCTGATGTGGAAAAGGCGACCCCGCTTGCGCCGCCTGCCAGCCCTGCCTTGCAGGGCGCAGGACATATTTTAGGAACCCCTCTCTCCGGCTCTCTCCCCGCTACGCGGGGCGAGAGAGGAGAACTCATATATATAGGCCCATATAGATGCTGCCTCAGAGAACCGGAGCGCCGAAAGATTTTGTCTTGCGCCCCGCCTTGCAAGATCCGTCACAATTCTGTTGCGCAATCCCGCCGGGTTTGGCTTTATTTGCGTCTTGAATGGATGAAGCGGTTCAGAGTGACGAACGTATATTCAGGGCACGTGCAAGGCGTCGGCTTCCGTTACGCGGTCAAAGCTGTCACGCACAGTTTTGAAGTGACCGGCTCCGTTCGCAACCTGCCCGATGGCCGCGTGGAACTGGTCGCTGAAGGCGCCAAAGTGGAACTGGAGGCCTTTTTGGAGGCCATCCGCCAATCCGAGGTGGGCGGCTTCATCAGACAGGAGCAGCCATGCTGGTCGGAGGGAAGAAATGAATTTCGCGGTTTCGAGATTACGCATTAGATTGGGGCCAGGAAGATGAAATACGCCATTATCGCCGACATTCACGCCAACTTGGAGGCCTTCCAAGTTGTCCTGGATGACATTGAGAAACAGAAATGCACCCACGTGACGTGCCTGGGGGACGTCGTCGGCTACAACGCCAATCCCAAGGAGTGCCTGGATACGGTGCGGGCGATGAACATCCCCTGCATCAAGGGCAATCACGACGAGTACTGCTCGTCGGACGAGCCGCTGGAGGGGTTCAACCCGCACGCCGCCGAGGCGGTCAACTGGACAAGAAAACACCTGGGACCGGAAGACAAGAAATGGCTGAGCGAACTGAAGTACGTGCGGCTCATTTCCAATTTCACGATCGTTCACGCCACACTGGACGGCCCGCAGCGCTGGGGCTACGTGTTTGAGAAACTGGCGGCGGCGGCCAGCTTCACTTACCAGAACACGCCCGTGTGCTTCTTTGGCCATACGCATGTCCCGGTCGCGTTTATCCGCGACAGCGTGGTGCGCGGGGGCACGTATTCCAAGTTCCGCGTGGAGCCGGGGCGCAAGTATTTCATCAACGTCGGCGCGGTGGGCCAGCCGCGCGATCGCAATCCCAAGGCCGCCTACGTGGTGTATGACATGAACGAAGGCTCCATTGAACTGAGGCGGCTGGAGTACGACGTTGCGGCCGCGCAGAAAAAAATAATTGACGCCGGCTTGCCGCCCCGCCTGGCCGAACGCCTGGCCGTCGGCCAGTAGGCCCCGCATCCGGGCCTTGAAAATCCTCATCCTTAAGCCGAGTTCCCTGGGCGACGTGGTTCACGCGCTGCCCGTGCTGCGCCTGCTGCGCCGGCACTGGCCCGAGAGCCGCATCTACTGGTGGCTGGACATCAACCTGGTTCCGCTCCTGGAGAAGGATCCCGATCTGGCCGGCATCTTCCCCTTCCAACGCAAACGCTGGGCCATTCCCCATCGGTGGCCGGAAATCGCCCATAGTCTCGGAACCATGCGCCGCCACCGCTTCGACTTGGCGATCGATTTGCAGGGCCTGGCCCGCAGCAGCCTCTTCGCCTGGCTGGCCAACGCCGGTTTGACCGTGGGCCTGGACAACGTGCGTGAAGGTTCCCGCGAAGGCGCGCGCGGCTTTTATGATCTGACTCCCCCGCGCGCCGGCCCCCAAACACACGCCGTCGATCGTTACATGGCCGTCCTGCCGCTGCTCAATGTTCCCCTCCATTGGGATTTCGATTGGCTCTCCCGCCGCGCCGAAGCCGCCGACAGTATCCGCGCCAAGTGGTCCCCCGAGTCGCAAGCAGCCCGCTGGATCGTTCTCCTGCCCGGTGGCCGGTGGGACAACAAACGCTGGCCCGTCCAGTACTTCGCCACCCTGGTGCGGCAACTTCAGGAGATCCCCGCGTTGCGCTTCGTTGTTCTGGGCAGCAAAGCCGAACGGCCGCTGGGCGAAGCGATTGCGGCCGCCGCCCCTGAGGCCTGCCTGAACCTGGCCGGCTCGACCACGCTGGCCGAGATGATCGAATGGATTCGCCTCAGCAGTTTGACCATCGCCAACGACACCGGGCCGATGCACGTGGCGGCCGCGCTGGGCCGGCCGGTCATCGCCATTTTTGGCCCAACCAACCCCTTAAACACCGGCCCCTACCGCCAACTCCACAACGTGCTGCGCAGCACCAGTCTGCCGTGTGTGCCCTGCCTCAAGGATACCTGCTCCCACTGGGAGAAGCTGGCCTGCCTGCACTCTATCACACCGGCGCTTGTTTTTGAGAAAGCGCGCAAGGCATTGATGGCCCCGCCAGGCGCCGGGGTAATAGGGCGGCTGCCCTGCGGTAGCGGGTCAAATCACGGCCCAAAGGGGCCACTAGGGGAAAAACCCTATTAGGGGGACATTTTTCGCCGACAACCCCTCTATATTGTGGTTTTTTCCTTTACTTCAATCACAGGTTTTGCTTTTATTTGCATCCAGCATGTATCTTAAGAATTTGACTGTACTGGGGTTTAAGTCGTTTGCCGACAAGACATCGCTGAATTTCCAGCCCGGCGTCACGGGGATTGTCGGGCCAAATGGCTGCGGCAAGTCCAATGTATCCGACGCCATTCGGTGGGTTTTGGGCGAACAATCGGCCAAGGCACTGCGCGGGGGCGAGATGGCCGACGTGATCTTTAACGGGACCGATTCCCGCAAACCCCTGAGCATGGCCGAGGTTTCCCTCACCATCGGGGGCACCGATGGCGAACATCTTTCAGCCGCCGGGGTCGAGGTCGCCTACAACGAAGTGACCTTGACGCGGCGGGTATTTCGAGACGGAACGAGCGAGTATTTTCTAAACAAAACGCCCTGCCGTCTCCGCGACATCCAGCAACTGTTCATGGGCACGGGCGTGGGCCGGACCAGTTACAGCATCATGGCCCAAGGGAACATCACGCAAGTGCTTTCCAGCAAACCTGAAGACCGCCGCCTGGTATTCGAGGAAGCCGCCGGCATCACCAAATTCAAGGCCCAGAAGAAGGAGTCGTTGCGCAAGCTCGAAGCCACCGAGCAGAACCTGCTTCGCGTGGCCGACCTTATCCGCGAGGTCAAACGCCAGATCGGCTCTCTCCAGCGCCAGGCCGGCAAGGCCCGCCGTTACAAACAACTGATGCTCGAACTCCAGCATCTGGACACCCAACTGGCCCGCCACCAATTCGACGTCCTGGAGACCGACATCCGCGCTCGCACCGCCGGCCTGGAAACATCGCGCGCCCATATCGAGTCCCTTTCCGAAAGCGTCTTGCGCGCCGAAAACGAAATCAGCGTCCTGCGCGAACAACTCTCCGAGCAGGAACAGCACATCAGCCGTTTGCAGCAGCAGGGGCTGGAACTCAAGGGGCACATCGACCGCCACGACAGCCGCATTCATTTCAACGAGGACAAACTCCGGGACCTCGAGGCGCAAAACACCCGCGCGATCACTGATATTGCCCAGGCCGAAGAACGCACCTCGGCCGCCGCGCAGGAACTGGCGGGCGTCGTCGAACGCCTCGATGCCTCGACCGCGGCCTTGCGGCAGCACCAGCAGACTTTGGAAGCCCGGCGCCAGGCCCTGCAAGGGGTCGAGAATGAACTTCGCGCCACCCAGGAATCGCTGCGACAGGCCCAGGCCGAATCCTTCGAGGCCGCCCAGCAACTCAGCCACGCGCGCAACGAAATCAACGCACTCGACCTGCAAAAGGAAGGCAACGTCGTCCGCCTGCAAAAGCTCTCCGCCGAGAAGATCCAACTTGAGGAGGAACGGGGCGGATTGGAGGTGCGGTTGCGGCAATTCTCCGCCACGGTTGAGGCGGAGATTCTCGACGCCCAGGCCCATCGCGGCACGGTGGAGGAACGCCAGAGGCGATTGGGCGAGATTCAACAACAGTTGGGCGAGATCACGCAGCAATTGGACGACCTGCTCAGGCGCCAGGCCGAAAAGCGCTCGCGCCTCAACGTCCTGGAGCAATTGCAAGCCGAGCACGAGGGCTTCAGCACGGGGGCTGTCTCGGCCCTCAAAACAGCCGCCGGCGCCCTCGGCTCCCTCACCGATAAAATCCGCGTCCCGGACCAATACGTCGTCGCCATAGAAACGGCGCTGGGCCACAACCTGCAACTGGTGCTGACCGAGCAGCCGGAAACGGCCCGCCAGATCGTCGAGGACCTCCGCGCCGCGAAAACCGGGCGCGCCAGCATCGCCGCTTTGCAGTTGACGCCGCTTGAAGCCGAATCCGCGCCCGCTCCCGATAACTCCCTCGGCGCGCTCGGTGTCATCGAATCCGAAGCCTGCGTGCAGCCGCTATTGCGGCGGCTCCTGGGCCGGACGCTGATCGCCCCGGACCTGGCGGCCGCCACCGCGTCGTGGCGCCAGACCAACGGTGCGTTTGACTTCGTCACGCCGGCCGGCGAATTGCTCAATCGCCACGGCATTTTCACCGGCGGCTATCTCAACGGCCAAGGCTCAGGCCAGGCTGCCGCGTCGATTCTGGGACGCAAGAACCAGATTGCCGAGTTGCAGGAAGGCCTGGCCACCTTGCAGGAGAGCGTCAGCCAGGTCAGCCGCCACAAGGGCGCTTTGTTGAGCGAGCAGACTCAACTGCAGGCCAGTTTGCAGCAAGCCCAGACCGATCTGCGCACGCAGGAGGTTGCCATCGCCACCCGGCAGGGCGAATTCAAGGCCCTTGAGAATTCGGCGCGCGTGCTCGCCCAAAAAATCGAGACCGTTGTTTATGAAATCAGCAGCCTGGCCGCGCAGGAGCAGGAGGGCGCCCTTAAGCACCAGGCCCTGGCCGCCCAGAGCGCCACGCTGGAAACCCGCGAGCAGGAACACCAGGCCGCCGTCACCCGGTTGACAGCGTCGCTGGAATCGTTGCGCGAGCAGCGCGACGCCGCCAACGCCGCGCTGACGGAGACAAAAGTGGCGCTGGCCACCGAGGAGCAATTGAGTAATTCCTTCGCCAGCCAGAAAAAGCCGCTCGAAGAGCGCATCGCCGAGTTGACTCACTTGGCGTCGCAGCGCCGCGCCGAGATCAGTTCATTTCTGGACCGAAAGCATCAGGCCGAGGCCGAAATCGCCGAGTCACGCCAAAAAATCGACGCCCTTGCCCACCAGCGGGAGCAGGTCAATCTTGAGGCCACACAGATGCTGGCCGAAAAAGAGGCGCTGGATGAGCGGATTTCCACCGCCGACGGCGCGTTGCGCGAACAGCGCCGCTCGTTGAGCGACCTCCAGCAGCAGCGCGGCACGATGGAAGTCGAGTTGGCCCAAAAGAACATGGCCGCGCAAAACCTCCGCGACCGCATCCGCGAAAAATACCAGCTCAATCTCGACGACATCCGCAGCGAGTGCATCACCATCACACTGGCCGACGAGGGGCCGGCCAAGGTGCATACCCTGACGCCGGAGGAGATGGCGGCCAGTGGCGCCGCGACCGATTGGGAGGCCGTCGCCAAGCAGGTTTGCGCCGTGCAGGGGCGTATCGACGAGATGGGACCGGTCAATCTGGTGGCGATCGACGAGTACGAGGAGACCGAGCAGCGGTATCAATTCCTGACCAAACAAAATGACGACCTCCTCCAGGCCAAGGCCCAGTTGATCGATATCATCAACCGGATCAATACGCAGACCCGCCAGATGTTTCTGGACACGTTCGAGAAAATCCGCGACAATTTCCGCAACCTGTTCGTCGAGGTATTTGGCGGCGGCAAAGCCGACCTTATCCTCTCGGACGAAGGAGACGTTTTGGAATGCGGCATTGACATCGTGGCCCGCCCGCCGGGCAAACAGTTGCAGAGCATCTCGCTTCTGTCCGGTGGGGAGCAGACGATGGCGGCGGTGGCGCTGCTCTTCTCCATCTACCAGGTCAAACCCAGCCCCTTCTGCGTGCTGGACGAACTGGACGCGCCGCTGGATGAATCGAACATCAACCGCTTTGTGCGCGTGTTGCAGCGCTTTTTGATCCATTCCCAATTCGTCATCATCACCCACAACAAACGGACCATCGGAATGGCCGACGTGCTTTACGGCGTGACGATGCAAGAGCACGGGGTGAGCAAAATTGTCAGTGTCAAATTCCACAAGGCCGACGAACCGGCCAGCGGCCAGCCGGCGATCGAGGCGCCGTCGGACGACCTCTCCTTCCAGGAGGCCGGGCCGCAACAGTCGCGGACGCGCGAGGAATCCTTAGTCATGGCGAAATAGATTCCGGCGCCCCTGTCCCATTATTCTTATGGCAGCCCATCACGAAACCGGCGAGTTTATTGACAGCGACTTCCAATCCGTCCAGCCCGCCGCCGGCGGCGCGCCGCTGCCGGGCGCCGTCCCGGCCCCGGCCCTGCCGTCCAATCGTCCGCCGACGCGCGAGGAAATCGAGGCCCTGGTCAGCGAGAAGCAGATCAAGCTGGCCGAGTTGAAACGGGCGCAGGAGGAATTGGAGCGCGAACGCGCCAGCCTGGAGGAACTGCGCCGCCGCCAGACCGAGTTCCAAACCGGCCGCGCCGAAATGCTCCATCATCTGACCCGCGGCATCGGCCTGCTCGAAGAAGCCGAACTGGGCGCCCGCCGCGACGCCGAGCAAATGGCCCGCACCCTTTGCGAATTCCGCGACGCCGTCAGCAAGGTGCAGTCCATCAACGAGCAAACCTGGACGCAGGACAGCTTTAGCGTTGAACTCACCCGCGCCTCGACCATCATCGAAAACTCACGGCTGGAATGGAACGCCGCCCGCTTGAAATTCCCGCTTCTGGCCGATTCGCCCGCGGCCCAGCCCGGCGCTCCCGGGGACAAACCGATTTTTCCCCCAAGCGGTTCCACCGACTTATGGCGCCTTTGCCAAATGGGCCTGGCCTTGACCTGGCCGCTGGTTTTGGTGGGCGGGGCCATTCTCCTGGTGTTGCTGCTGCGCCGTTAAAGCAAATGACATGGGATTTTTCAAAAAAAAGGCCGATCCCATTTCCGCTCGTTCGCGCGAGTTGACCGCCAAAATTGCCGAGCTTGAGGCCCAGATCAAAAGGCTCAATCAGCAGTCCGTTCCGGACGACCGCCCGCGCATCCGCTCCACAGCTTATCCCCCAGGCTCAACGGTTCCGCCGCGGCGCGCCTCCGGCTCCGGCGGCGCCGAACCGGTCTTCGAGCAAGTGGGTCAGAACCAGATCAAAGGCCCGCCCGAGCCGCTGGCCACGCCGGGCCACTTCAATCAGTTGGGCGCGCCCAAGTATGATTTGCTGGCGCTGCTGGAGCGGATCAAGAAGCGCTTGCGCGGCCCGCGTGCCGCCAATCCCAAGCTCGTCGCCTATCTGGCGGCCGGAAATATTCAAGGCCTGCGTCCCTTGCGTTACGAAAGGCGGGTGGCGCGCAACCGCTTTATCGCCCTGACCATCATCTTCGTGGTCGTCCTTTTCGGCATTTTCTACCGCCTCATCCGCTGGCCTTGAACAATGAGCAAGGACCCGGTCAGGCGCTGGTTTTGAGGTACCGGGTGACGGCTTCGGTCCGCCCGTGGACGTGCAGCTTTTCGTAAATCCTTCCCAAATGTGTGCGCACGGTTTCGGAGCTGATCCCCAAACGGGTGGCGATCATTTTGTTGGTGATGCCTTCGGACAGCAGTTCGAGGATTTCCAGTTCGCGTGGCGAAAGACCCTGCTCCTTGAGGCCGCCGGTGGAAACGGACTGAAAGGACTGGACCACCAGGCGGGCAATTTCACCGGTCATCGGAGCGCCGCCGGCCTTGACCTCGGAAATCGAGCGGAGGACTTCCTCGGTGGAGGCGCGTTTGAGCAGGTAACCGCTGGCGCCCGCCTTTAACGCCCGGAAGATCAGTTCGGTGTCTTTATACACTGTCAAGATAATGACCTGCACCTCCGGCATGCGCGCCTTCAACCGGGCGGTGCAAGCAATGCCCGATTCGCCCGGCAGGTGAATGTCCATCAACACCACTTCCGGGCGCAGGCGCGGGATTTCGCCCATCGCCTCCTTGGCCGTGGCGCAGGCGCAGATGCAGCGGAAGGACGGGGCGGCGTCAATTAGCTCACTCAAGGTTTGGCGGACCGTGTCATTGTCTTCGACGATACCGACGGTAATCATAGGTTGGGAGGAGTAGAGGTTAGGGGGAAGGTCAGGCAGACCTTGGTTCCGACTTCCGGCCCGGAGTCGATTTGGCACCGGCCGCCGATTCCGGCCAGTCGGTCATGAAGATTGGACACGCCGTTGCCCGTGGGACTCGGACCGGAATCGAAGCCCTGTCCGTTATCGATGATGACAATGCGGAGCTGGCCGGAGGCCACGGCAAGTTCCATCATCACCTCGCTGGCGTGAGCGTGGCGGACGATGTTGTGCAGTGTTTCCTTGACAGCCAGGAACAGGCTGTGACGGACTTCGGCGCTTAAAGGCACCGAGGGGATGTCGCGAGGAATTCTCAAGTGGCAGCCGATGCCGGAGCTGGACAGGTACTCTTCGGCATAGCTGCCGAGGTAGCCGATCAAAAAAGGCAGCACGTCCTTGCGCGGATTGACCAGCCAGACAATGACATCGAGGGCGTTGACCACCGCGCGGGCCTTGTCGCCGATGGTCTGGAACCGCTGCCCGGCCCGTTTCAACGAGGGCGGCGAACCCGGTCCGGCGTCGGCCAGGAGGCTGATTTCCGTCAGGCTGGAGCCTAAGTCGTCATGCAGATCGCGCGCGATGCGGGACCTTTCCGCCTCGACCGCCCGCTGATGCTCGGCCCGTTCGCGCTCGTGGATTTCTTTGCGGAGTTGCGCGGTGCGCTGTTCGATTTGGCGGCGAAGCAGGCCAATCCAGACGGCGGCGATGCCCAGCACGGCGAGCAAGACGCCGACGGCCGCGAGCAGACGCCGCAAAGTCCACCAGGGCGGCTGCGCAATGACACGAATGTCCGCCGGGTCATTGAGCAATAATTCAAATGAATTGATATCGCCGCCCGTGCCGTGTCCCCAATAAACGCCGGTGAGCCGCAAGCGGCTGCCGGGTCGCAGGCCCTGGATCGCTTCGGGTTTGGCGTTGAGCCTGGCATTGAAAGTGTGCGGGCCGGCCTGCAAGCCCAGCAGTTGATTGGTCTGATCGGTGTTCAATTTGACCAGTTGGGCCTCGATCTGCACCAGCGTGGCATCGTGCTGGCCGCTGAACAACGTGTCCTCGGAAAGCCGTTTAGGTTGCGGCAAAGGAGCGTGGCCGGTTTTGCGGACACGGGCTTCCCGCAACAGGGGCGAAGGCCCGCCCAATTCCGGGAACCCCACGACCTGGACCTGGTCGCCGGGCTGCAACTCAACGGGAGACTTGGGATCGAAGCGCAGGCCGGCCGCTCCGTCCATCAATGAGTGTTCTCCGGCCCGCGCGCGAACCACTTGCCCGCTGACTTTGACGCGCTGAAAAGCCCCGGCCTGCGCGTCAAAGAGCAGCAGTTCATCCAACCGCTTAAGCGGCGCGGCAAAAGGGTCGTCCGGCGCCGGTTGATCGACTTCAATCACCGCGTCATGCATCTCGACTTCGCCGATCTTAAACTCATGCGTCGTGTCATCTTTTGTGGCCCAGAGACAGCCGCGCACGCGGACCAGAGTGCTGTCATAGGCCTGCAAATCCGCCGCGCGCCTTTCGGGCAGGTCGAGATGGATTTTGCCGCCGTGAGTCAGCAAGGTCAGGGCGTTGCTTTGAACCTCCGTGACGATCCCGCGCACTTCGACGTACTGTGTGTCCAGTGTTCCATTGATTAATTGATCCCATGTCGGATGGAGAGGTTCGGGCAGTGCGCCGAGTCCTCGCCGAGTTACCCGGCGGGCGAGGATCATGGGCGAAAACTGCGCGTAGGTGATTCCTTCAATATCCCAGTACTCACCGCGCCGGGGCCCGTCGGCCGCGGCCACGGGGACTTCGGATACAAAAATGCCGGCGGTGGAGTCCTGAATGACCACCGCGCTGCCGGCGCTCCAGGTGATGGCGCCGCTGACATGAACGGGATAGCCGCGCAAGGCCTCGCCGCGTTTGAGGCGCTTGATTTGCTCGACCGTCGTCAGGGTCGGAAGCTGGGTGGCGGTCATTGGCACATCTTTAACCACCTGAAAGAAGACGCTTCGCAACATGACATTGCTCGCGGTCGCCGCGCGAATGGCAACGACATCCAGCAACCTGTTGGTGAGATTGGAGGAGAGCAGTGAGCCTTGCACCGAGACCTGGCCGGTCGCGTCTTCGAGGGCCATTTCGCCGTCCCTCCCCGGCCGGAGTGCCGCGCGCACGTGGAGCGGCCCGCCGGCGGCCGGACAATTATTGCTGGCCAGAATATCGCGGATCAGCGTGACCGGCTGGGAACTCCAGAATGTGAGGGGAGGTTCCAAAACTTGAATCTGTTGGCCGTAGGAACCCACAGCGCCCCCGGTATCATTTGGCCTTCCAAGCTGAATGCGCGCCGCAGGATGCCCGTCGCCTTGATCCTGCTGTTGAGAAGCAGACCGGGGAATACGCCAGAGGCGTCTCCAACCCGGACACGCATGCGTCCGGCGGGTGAAGTCAGTTCCAACTCCAGGCCCGGCGCCTGGGAATTCCCAACAAAGTCCACCGTGCCTTGGAGGACCGACCATTGAGAATCCTCGCCGTCGGAAAGAATCTGTCCAATCGCCGCGGGCCTGGGTTGCGGCGGGGCGCTTTGGCCCGTCACGCGCAAGCCAAGCAGTTGGATGCGAAGCTGGCTGCCGCCGTCGGAAACGGTGCTGAAGGTGTAGCGGCCATCCCGCGGCACCTCGATGTCGCCGGAAAACCTCAGGGCCACGTTGGTGTCGCGCGTTCGGACTCCGACCGCGACGTCCGTTGACGCGCCGCATTTGACTGGAGTCAAGTATTGGAAATCCGGCAGCCGCCACCAGTCACCCACGTAGCATTGGTAATCCAAACCGGAAAGCGCCGCGGCCGCGCCGCCTTCCTGGCTCCGGGACCGTCGAAACCAGGCGGAGGCGGGGATTCTCTGCCGCGGCAGGTTCGGGCCTTGATAATAAACAGTCAAGGCAGGTGGCGTGTCTCTGGTGAACCAGGCCAGGTCGATGGGATGCCTGCCGGCGGTGAGGAAAACCGCGCCTGATTTTTCTTCGACGGCGTGGACTCCATCGTTATCGACCAGCAGCAGGCTTCCAATCCGTCGATCCTCCGCGGCTCCATCACTGGAGCAGTTTCCCTCCAGGATGACCTCCTGGCCCGGATGAAGCGTTTGGCCTTGCGGCGCCATTTGGACAAGTTCCGCGGCGGAATCATCCTGGAGCACAAACTTATTGCCGGCGCCATTGGCCCAGGCCACCACACCGCGCAACCGAATCGAGCAACTGACCGGCTGACCAAGGATGGCCAAACGGTCGAACTGAAGCAGGTTGGTGACAAGCGGCAGTTGTTGATTGACCGCCAACTCTTGGGCAGGGGCGCGGGCCGGGTTGCAGACGCCAAGGAGAGCCACGCACCCCGCGATAAGTCGCCGCCATATCAAAAAACGCTGGCGCATGGTGCCACGATAGCTCCTTTGGGCAGCCGGTTCATCATCAATCTCGGGCGGGCCAACCGCAAAAGCGGGGTCGCCCAATGCGACCCCTTATGACACCAAACCTTGCCTTTTGGGGAAGGGCTTTGCCCGGCTTACGGACTGGCGGGCTGGACGAGCACGAAGAAGCCCTGTCCCGACGCCGGAAGGCTGCTTTGCGGCACCAGGACTTGGTCTCCCGTGGTCGTTATGACGATGCTGGTCAGGCCGGTATTGGACCACACTGCTCCAGGCCCCAACGTCGGGCTGGAAAACAGGCTGTAGCCGCTGGCGGGCAACGTCCAGTTCACCCAAAACGCGTCGTTGGTCTGCACAATCAAGATATTGTTTGGAGCCGCGTCATCGATCAGCCACTGCGACGTGTTGATGACTCCGCCGTCATTGGTAAAAACGTCGGTGAACGGAGTGCTGTAAGGAGTGTTGGAAATGCTGAATTGGGAATAGGTTGACCCTTGCCCAATGTTCGCTGTCGTGCCCCCCTGTTGATTTCCAAAATAGGCCGTCAATGGATTGGCGAAAACCTGCGCGTGCGCTTCGT
>Ga0326727_10018617_pt1 | contig 14147 bp, 15 predicted proteins | sample MB2enrmetagenome_FD_207643 | JGI IMG/M metagenome (GOLD analysis project Ga0326727, IMG submission 207643) | Lab enriched peat soil microbial communities from McLean, Ithaca, NY, United States - MB29MY | ecosystem: Environmental > Terrestrial > Soil > Wetlands > Peat | place: USA: New York...
GCTGACCATCCCGACCACGATTGCGCCCTGCTCTTTTGCGACCTGTGCAACGACCGGGGCGGAACCGGTACCGGTACCTCCACCCATTCCTGCTGTGATGAACACGAGGTCTGCCGATTCGAGCAGTGCCTCAAGGGTCGGGCGGGCCATCTCGGCTGCACGCTTACCGACATCGGGGTAACCACCGGCGCCGAGACCACGGGTCAGGGATTTCCCGATGAGGACACGCTTGTCGGCCTGAATCATGTCCAGATGCTGCTTGTCGGTGTTGATTGCAATCGTTTCTGCACCGGAAACACCCATGTGGTGGATGCGGTTTACCGTGTTGTTCCCACCACCACCGCAGCCAATGATCACAATTCTTGGCTGCCCGAGGAAGTCATCATCCGGTGCATTCGATCCGGACTTGTTTACCTCTTTTTCAAGTTCGGAATTTTTTAACGCATCGTTAATTATGCTCTGCATTTCTACCCTCTCATACCTTGAATGAAACCTGGTCATTATCCTTTAAGACACGGCCCGCTCGTTTCTCAACGAGCTCACGGACAGCGGCCCGGACTGCTTCTGAAACATTGGGATACTCGCCTGCATCCACCATCTGCTGGAGCAGGCCGATCTGTTGTTCGGGTAACCGGAGCGTGATTCGTTGCATCATTGTATCTCCATTTCCGACATATGTCTGTCAATTGACATGCATATGTCTGACAAAGAGAACTCTTGTGTCTGACTTAACCAGATAAACCAAAGTGAAACACTATGGTATAAATACCTTCTCATTTGATTTTAACCCGTTCTCCAAACGCATTTATGACTTCCCGGCAAAGTATTTTTGAAAAAAGAAGGGCGATTTGATGGCTGTTGATTTTCCAAAACCAGTAATTCATGGAGGAACCGGAAAACGACAGCAGGAAAACACGGGAAAAAACCTGTTGGATTTCAGCGCGAGCCTCAATCCCCTTCCCCCCCGGTTCGCGTGGACCTGCGATCCCGGGTGCCTTTCATCATACCCTGATAACGGATATTCCCGTCTCAAAGAGCGTATCGCACAGGTGTTCCACCGCGATACGGAAGAGATCTGTGTGGGGAACGGCTCCATCGAGCTGATCCGTGTCTTCTGCTCGGTCGTGCTCTCCGGGAAAAAAACCTATTTTACCGAATCCCCCACGTTCGGCGAGTATGCGCTCTCCGCCCGGCTCACCGGTGCCGTTGCAACAGGCAGCCCGGAGACCGCGACCGTTTCCTTTGCCTGCAATCCCAACAATCCGACAGGAGAGCTGTACACCCGCGCCGAAATGCTCGCCCGCTCCAGAGTGGCATCATCTCACGGCGGAATCCTCTTTGCCGATGAAGCATTCATCGAGCTTGCGAATCCGTCCTGTTCTCTGGTGAACGAGACTCATGAATCCCTTTTTGTCCTGCGGTCGCTCACCAAAAGTTTTGCCGTTCCCGGGATCCGGTTCGGTTACGGGTTTGGCGATCCGGAGCTGGTGGCAAAGATCGAGACGGCCCGTCCCCCGTGGAGCGTGAATGCGTATGCAGAGGCATTTGCCCTTGAGGCATTCTCCCACTTGGATGAGCTGGAATCATCCCGCGCATATATCGTCAAAGAGCGGGAGGATCTCAGGAAAAAAATCCAAGAGATAGGCATGCAGTGCCACCCGTCTTCTGTCAATTACCTGCTGGTGGACTGTGGCCGGGATGCCGGCCTGCTGTATATGCAGCTTGAGGCACACGATATCCTTGTTCGCGACTGTACGTCATTTGGTCTTCCCACCTGTATCCGCGTGGCCGTGAGGACCCATGAAGAGAACACCCTGCTCGTGGAGGCTCTGGCCGCATGCGTGCGCTGATCATGGCAGGGGGGGCCGGGAGCCGCCTCAATCTCGGGGAAAAACCACTTATCCTCATCAATAACCAGCCGATGATTAGGTATATTATCGATGCTTTTGGCAGTGCAGGGTGCAAAGTTGTGGTAGCAACATCGCCCAAAACGCCCATGACCCGGAATTGGTGCAGGGCGAACGGTCTCGATGTGTACGATGCCGGGGGTGCAGATTATATCCCGGACATGGTTGAGACGGTCCGGGCACTTGAAGAGAAGCACCCTTTGTTTGTGAGCGTTTCGGATATTCCCTGTATCGACGCTGATATCATTTCCACAATCCATTATGCTTATCGCGACTCGGGAAAGGATGGCTGTTCCACGTGGATCCCCTCAAAAACCGTCACCTCCTGCCGGGGAGGCATGACATACCGCACAAAAATCCGGGCCATCGAAGCCTGCCCGACCGGCCTCAATATCCTGAGAGGGGACCGGATCGCAGAAATTCAGGACGAGCTCCAGCTGGTGCTTGATGATCCAAGGCTCGCCATCAACGTCAATACCCGGGCCGATCTCTTGGCCGCAGGGGAATTTCTTTTAAAACAGCGAAGATCCCGGTAACGCCCCCATGCAGGGACAAGACACCGGAGCCGTGATTAACTGGCCCCAATCCGTGTCTTTCCACCAAAAAAAAGGCCGATCCTGCCGTATTTAATACGAACGCATATTAAGGTACGGGGTTAAATATACATGTATTATGGTGGAGTCGCAGGAGATCGAGCTGCAGGGTCATATCATCGATTCGGGCATCATGACCCAGCTTTTCGATCGGGTTATGGACATGGGGGGGAATTTCGAGATCCTCACCTTTGATGTGGGCAAGAAAAAAACCGATCCCAGCTACGCCCGTCTGAAAATTGTCGCTCAGGATAAGGAAAAACTGCGTTCCATCCTCTCGGAACTCCACCGGCTCGGCGCACGTCTTCCTCCGGTGCAATCTGTCCATTACGTCCCTGCGGCCGGTGACCGGAACGCCCCCCGGGAGTTCTACACGACCACCAACCACCCCACCCAGGTCAGGCTTGCGGACGAATGGGTCCCGGTCGATGGAATCGAGATGGACTTCCTGATCGTGGTCGACCCGGGACAGAAGAAGGCCCGGTGTACTCCCCTTGGGAAGATTAAAAAGGGCGACCTTGTTGTTGTCGGGGAAGAAGGTGTGCTCGTGAGGTATCCCGACCGCCCCCGGACGAGCAGCACGTTTGAATTCATGCATGGCACCGTCTCATCGGAGCGGCCAAGCGAGACCCTGATTGCACAGATTGCAAAAGAGATCCTTGAGGTCCACCGAAACGGGGGAAAGATCATCCTTGTGGGAGGGCCTGCGATCATCCACACCGGGGCAGACAAGGCCGTAGCGGAGATGATCCGGAAAGGGTACATCAATGTCCTCTTTGCCGGCAACGCTCTTGCGACCCATGATGTCGAGTACAACCTCTTTGGCACGTCACTGGGGATGGACATAAAAACCGGAAGACCGGTCATGGGCGGGCACCGGCACCATATCTACGCGATCAGCGAGATCATGCGGGCCGGTTCCCTGAAAAACGCTGTGGAGCAGGGTGTCCTCACCGGCGGTATTATGTACGAGTGCGTGAAGCACAATGTACCCTTCGTGCTCGCCGGTTCTATCCGGGACGACGGTCCCCTGCCCGATGTAATCCAGGATACGATGGTGGCGCAGGATGAGATGCGCAAACATATCCCCGGGTGCAAGATGGTCCTGATGGTTGCCACCCTCCTTCACTCTATCGCCGTGGGTAACTGCCTGCCCTCCGGTGTGAAAACCGTGTGCGTGGACATCAACCCCGCATCCGTGACAAAACTGATGGACCGGGGCACGACCCAGGCCATCGGTATCGTCTCCGATGCAGGGACCTTTTTCCCGCTCCTTGCCGAGCAGATCGAAAAGCAGAGCAGGGGGAAAAAAGTAACAGAACCCGTGTGACCGGGACCCACCTCCCTCCTCTTTTTTACCGGGCACTTTTTTAGCTGCCACCTCATTGAATCAGGGCAGGAGAAATGCCGGCAGGAGAGATAGTCCTTACCGGGTGAGCGGCATGCAATACGGCTGCTCCTGGGCAAGCACGTATTCCCATTCGGTCTTGCAGGCGCACTCTGTCTCAAGGAGCGCCCCGATGAGGTCGCGATCGCCGGTGAGTGAATAATCGCGGATGCCACGAACCAGTTCGTAGTCGCACGTTCCGCAGTTGTGCGGCCCCCGTTTCTGCCCGCCACCCAGAGGATCGCAGGTCACCTCCACCGGCGCATCTTTTAGCAGGGTCAGGACACTCCAGAGGTACGGGGGGCGGTATGCACCCTGCTTCCAGTACGTCTCAAGTTCGGTCCTTTTCTGGACCGTGCAGGGGTTCATGGAGACCATTTCTACGCGCCCTGTAAGGTCGGAAAGCGATAATTTCATATCGGCCACGGCCTCGGCCTCGGTCAGGAAGAGCGGTTTGAAGAGGAGATATGCTTTCACCCCTGCGCCGGCGGCATGGGCAGTCGCCAGAGCCCTTGTGAAATCCGCGTAGGAAAAACCCTTGTTAATACATTTCTCCCGGATCGGGTCGCTTGTTGTTTCAAGGCCGATTGCGCAGTAGAGCGGCATCGCATGGGTGCCGTCATCGAGGGCCGTGACAAACTGCTCAATGGTCTCGCGAGTGATATATTCGGGCCTGCTCTCCGCGATCACGATCTTCCCCCTGAATGCCCCTGCAACCTCAGGTAAAAAGGAAGGCGGGACCTCAGCGGGATCAAAAAAACTTCCCGAGGTAAAAATCTTGATCATCGCAAACTCGTCAAGGGAAAACTGTGAACGCACCCAGGCAAGCTGGGCGTGCAGGTGACCAGAGAGTTCGTCGCAGGACCGGGCCTTATACTTCTCGAACCGGTAGCTGCACATCCGGCACCGGGACCACGAACAGCCGCCGGATTCAAAAATAATGGTCAGGCATTCAACAATCTCGCCGTTGTGACGCTCTTTGCCACGCCAGCACGCAAGCGGTTTTTTTGGATTTTCAGAAATCATTGACAGCCACATAGTTTATCGTGTACATAGATGAAGAAGATCGTCCTGCTGGCACAGGGGATTATCTCCTGATTCCCGGCGTGCCGGCATACCCGATATCCATTTATGCACCGGCCAGCCTGACCGTGGACCTGCCCCGTACCGTTAACAGCACAACAATCTTTGGCATCGGTTCGCCTATAATGTGTACTGTACCACGTGGCGACGACACGGGTACCGCATCGGGGCAGGTCTGCGTGCCTGCCCTCGGGATTGCGGCGCCCTGCATTGACCTGCGAAGGAAATGCGGGCAAAGAGAAGCCGGTGACAGGAATTCCTTCTTTTTCTTCCGATTCATCCGGGCAGGGTGGCAGAATCGTTCATGCAAAGAAGCCTTTTTTATATTACGCGGCCAAAAGAGTAAAAACACATGCCGGGGTAGTCTAGTCCGGTAAGGCGGTGGCCTTGAAAGCCACTGGTGCCCTGCACCTCAAGAGTTCAAATCTCTTCCCCGGCGTTTTACTGGTGGATCTTTTTCGGACCGTTCATGGGGTGTGTCCCCTTTTTGGGATTTTTCCTCTGCCGGTACTGCACAGGGCCTGTTCAACAACCTTTCCTGAGAATCCAAAGGATCATCATCACTGTTTTTATGAGTATGAAAAATCCATAGTACATAACCGGATACAGGTGTGAACCATCGATGTGCGTTGCAGTTCCTGCTGAAGTGCTGGAGATCAAGGACGGGAATGTGGGGGTCGTCGATTATGGTGACCTCAAACAGGAAGTCCGACTCGATCTCGTGGATGTCAAGGTCGGGGAGTTCGTGCTTGTGCACGTCGGGTTTGCAATCCAGCGCCTCTCCCGCGAGGACGGGCTGGAAACCCGGGAGATTTTCAAGCAGGTCTACGCCGCGCTGGAGGAGTGATGCACGAATACAGCATCGCTTACGACCTGTACGCAACCGCAAAGAAAGCAGCGCTTGATCACCGTGCAACGCAGGTAAAAAAGATCCGGGTCGACGTGGGTAAGATGGCCATGGTGAACCCCGAACAGGTGATCTTTTTGTTTGATACCATAAAAGAGGACGACCCGCTCTTTGCCGCAACAGTTCTTGACTGTACCGTGGTAGAACCGGCAACGAAGTGTCCCTGCGGGTACGAGGGAAACGAGATCTATATCTGTCCCCGCTGCGGGGCACTGCCGGAAGTGGTCCGGGGCCGTGAGATTGTCGTGACCAATGTCGAAATCGAGGTGGCAGACTAAATATGAAAGTAAACATGATGCATGGCGCCGGGGGCGAAGTGATGGGCGAACTGCTCCAGACGCTCACGAAATTTACCCACAACAATGCCGGCGGAATCGGCCTTGAATCTCTCGATGACGGGGCAGTAATCCCCATCAATGGCACCAATATTGTTTTTACCACAGATTCCCATGTGGTGCGCCCGATCTTTTTCCCGGGCGGGGATATCGGACGGATCGCAGTGAGCGGCACGATAAACGACCTTACAATGATGGGCGGCCGCCCCGTCGCGCTCTCGTGCGGGATGATCCTCGAAGAGGGCTTCGATGTCGCGGATCTCGAAAAAATCGTCCGCTCGATGGACGAGGCTCTCGGGGAGGCCGGGGCGAGCCTCGTCACAGGGGACACGAAGGTCGTCGAGAAAGGGGCGCTTGACGGGATCGCGATCAATACGGCCGGTATCGGTGTCGCAAAGACGATTGTGAGAAATAACGGCCTCGTCCCTGGCGACGTGATCGTCGTTTCGGGAACTCTTGGCGATCACGGTATCGCGATCATGGCCCACCGCGAGGGATTCGATCTCGGTGAGCAAATCCTGTCCGATGTCGCTCCCCTCTGGAGAATGATGGAGCCGGTCCTTGACGCAGGCACCATCCATGCGATGAAGGATCCGACCCGGGGCGGGTTTGCGAGCGCCATCAACGAGATGGCAAAAAAAAGCCATGTTCAGGTCAAAATCAAGGAAGAACATATACCGATTCGCAGGAATGTAAAAAGCGCGGCCGGCATGCTCGGCATCGATCCGCTCGAAGTAGCAAATGAGGGCAAAGTGGTGATGGGTGTGCCGGCTGCCGATGCAGAAAATATCCTTGCAGCGCTCCGGTCACACAAATACGGGAAGGAAGCCGCAGTTATCGGCAGGGTCGTCGCCGGCTCCCACGTGATCATGGAGACGGCGATTGGTGGCGAACGGTTTATTGAGCCACCCATGGGCGACCCGGTGCCCCGGGTCTGCTAAAATATTTTTGTGGGTATTGCAGGGCAAATCCCGGTATCCAGAGATTGTCTCTTTTTATTCCTGCGTGGTACTGCCCCCGGGTCCCGGGGTTCCTGATCTGCTTACCCTGATAAATATCTCATCAGCAGTTCAAGCGCTTCAAGTTCCTTCTTCCCACCGCATTTCCGCACGATGCCGGCATGGTAATCGATCCATCCTTTTAGTACCGGGTCCCGGGTTGCCCGGTACCGTGTCGCGTGCACGGTCGCATCGATGATGCTGTTGAACCCCCTGTTCACCGGATGGACCGCAACCTCTTCGATAATCTCTTTTTCCTGCGCGAGCCGGACCATTATCGCCCCATCGGTTTTGCGTTCAACAGTCGCAGTGAACGCAACCCAGGCCTCGGCGCCGGCCAGCCGGTACATCGTCCGGCCCGCCACCGGTTCTTCCACAAATGCATCGCGGGGAAGATCCTCAAACGCGGTACTGACGTACAGCACGGGATCGTGGATGAGATTCGCCACCATCCAACCGTCCCGTTCGACATTTTCCGCAGTATGGCTGCCGGCAAAAAGGATCATGCTTGCCGTTTTGTCCCGGAAATGGATGCCGATCGGCGCAGCGTTGAACGCAGTAGTGGCGATTACTTCGTTGATGCCACCTTTTATGAGTCCCATTCCCATCCCTCGCCAAGAGCGATAAAGATCGCTGCGATCGTGATATCCGCGATTGAGCCCGGGTTGATGCCGGCATCAATGCACTCCGCATCAAAGGTCTCCAGCACCCGCCGTCCATCCAAGACCTCCCGGGCCTTTGTCATGGTCTGTTCAGCGACTTCCCGGCCGTGTTTTTTTATGATAAACGTGTCAGGCTCTGTCGCAAGCAGAGTCAGGAACATCTCGACAATCGCCTCCCGGCCCGGCCCAATCTGATGCAGGATGTCGGCACCACGCCGGGTCAGCATAAAACCGTTGATCCACTCGCGGGCGACCATATCGTTTGCAGCCGAGTGCTGCATCACGTCAATAAGGGTTATATTACGTTCGCGGAGCTCATTGAGAGTCTTTGGATCATTCACATCGAGCTCATCCTCCGCATTTATCCGTACGCTGGTAAGTGCGAACGCCTTATAAAATGCGACCGCATCGGAAACGTCCGTTTTTACGATTGCCTTCTCTGCACCTTCGATACCGCCACCATATACGAGCGGTATAAGGAGAATAAATGCGCCAAAATGCGTGTTGCCCCCGTTGTGCACGCTTGTCTGGCGGACAGCGTGTCCGATGATCTCGCCGATCCTTCCTTTACCGGAGGCAGCCTCTTCCAGTGCCGGCCGGGCAAATATCGTAGATGCAAGGAAATGTTCGAGTCTCGTGTTGGAATAATCATGGCACCGGTCCACGTTTCCGGGCTTGGGGAATGCACAGACCTCAAGCATCATCGCAAGCTGTGCCCGTTCAGCAACACTCATCAGGTGGGACGTCATGAAACACACGGCTCATTACGGTATCTGAGAGCTCGCGTTTCCGGCGCATATACTCTTTCTTCGGGATGCGGTCCTGCGCAAGAGTCATGTCCCTGAACATGCAGGGGGATGAGGTCTTGCAACACCACGCGAGGCTGCCAAAACAGGTGTTGGGACCGCCCTCAAGCGGCGTGCCTTTTACCGCATCCAGTTTTAACCGGACATATTCTTCCTTGGAGAGCCCGATCCGCGAGAGCGCAGGGATGAGCGGGCACTCCTTGACCGGCATGCAGCAGAAGGTGAGCGCCCTGATATCCCCTCCCCGGCAGAGCTGCTTGGGAGAGTTGTACCAGCCCTCCTCATCCGCGTACCGGGTGATGGCCGCATCCAGTCCGGCGAGTGTATGCACATCGGACTGACGCGCCAGTGAGATCAGATCGGCGCCGTGGGAGAGCATATCCCGCATTTTATCGAAAGTTGTGATTGAATTGTTCGCGATGATCAGGAGCGGGCAGCTGTTCCGGATCTGCCGGAGTTTTGCAATGCCCGCATCCATGAGATCAACATGCAGGATATCAGTACCGGCGCCCCAGAGCGCCCGCACGAACGCCCGGTCATCCGGGACGACACCAACGCGCATCTTCACCGAAACCGTGACTCCCTTTGCTTTGAGGGCTTTAACGACAGCGACAAGTGCCCCGGGATTTTTTAGATAATACTCCCCGGCGCCGGCAGTAACCATAGGCACCTGCCGGCAGTGGGCGTCGATCTCGTAGATCACCTCGTCGCCGAACGCATCAGCAATGGAGGTAAAAGAGGCCGGGGAACTTCCCCGGAGGTTGATACCGGTGACTACATCGCTGGTCTTAAGTAAATCGATCTCTGCACGCAGCGCTGCAACCGGATTGTCATTTAGGAATTCTTTACGCTCCCCGCCTTCTGCTATCTCACGCGCTGCATCCATAGTGGGCGAATCTATCGCGTATCCCCCGATGAACGCAACCCCGGCATGCGCTTTCCGGTCGAGCACATACTTGGCATCGACAATACCGGCCATGGATGCAATAGCTACCGGAGTCCTGACCACGTGGTCGTTGATAACAAGGCCGAAGCGTTCGAATGCATCCATCATAAGTTCATATCTTTTGCGGGTCGCACCAGAAATGTCTTTGGATCTGACATGGCGGGATCCCCTTTTCTTCCCACGGGAATGATGGGGTTCACTCTTTTATTGCACGGGGGAAACATACCCACATAAATATTGTTTGGTAATAATTTTTAACAATTACCGTAATACTATTTGTTATATGGTTACCAAGGGAATGTTACTTGTAGGTCACGGGAGCACGATGCCCTACAACAAGGAACTCATCGAAGCAACCGGAAAGATGATTGCCGCGCAGACCACCGAGTTTGTGGTCAAATGCAGTTTTATGAACATCAATAAACCCTCCATCAAGGATGCGCTTGCTGATTTCAGGGAAGAAAAGATCGATGTGCTCGTGGTCGTCCCGCTCTTTCTCGCCAAAGGCGTCCATATCGAAAAAGACATTCCCTCTGAGATCGGCCTTCCGGAAGGCACCAAGAAGGGCACGTTTGTGCTCAACGGAAAGACCATCCCGCTCGTGTACGCAGACCCCATCGGGATCGACCCGTTGCTTGCAGAGCTGATGGTCAAAAACGCAAACAGGGCGCTCATGCTTATCTGATCTACATATGCGGATCCTGGTACTCGATACGATCCATGGCGGCTGCGAGATCGGCACAGCGTTTGCCCGGGCAGGCAACACCGTCGACATGGTGGACGTGTACCGGGGTACGACACCGGAAGCAGCTGAACGGGCAACATCATGTACATATGATCTTGTTGTCGCACCGGTCCACCTGGATCCCGCTCACCCGTTGCTTGCCGGACGCAGTGCATCGGAACCGGTGATATCACATCACGAAGCAGTGCGGCAGCTGCTGCTTGACCATGTGCCCCGGCCGATGATAGAGATCACCGGGGCACAGGGAAAGACCACCACGGCGTACGCTCTCGCGCACCTGATGCCCGGTGCCGGTGTCCTGCACACATCAACCGGAACGTATGAGATGCCCGGCCGGAGGCTGCTCTTTAAAAAAAGCATCACGCCGGCCTCGGTGCTTGCAGCCGCGGAAAAGGCAGAATCCCTTAATGGCTGGCTTATTGCTGAAGAGTCGCTCGGGGTGACCGGAGCCGGCGACCTTGCCATCATCACCTCGCCATCTGATTACCGGTTTGCCGCCGGTAAGAAAAGTGCCCTTGCGGAAAAGATTGCCTCAGTCCAAAAAAGCCGTCATCTCCTGCTCGCTCCCGGCATTCCGGCTATGGCGCATACAGATGCCGTGCGGCTTGACGATGTCGCAAGTGTCTCCGGCACGATCTGCACCATCACACTTGACGGACGGGGCACAGTGTTTGCGAGTCCCCTGCTTGCCATGCCGGGGTACCACGTCCCGCTTTCCCTCGCCGGTACTGCCGCACTAATGCTCGGCTACGATCCCGCGCCGCTTTCCACCTTTCCCGGTGTGGCGGGGCGCATGTCGGTGAGAAAACACAAGAACATTCTTGTCATCGATAATGCAAACAGCGGGACAAATGCTGAAACAACCGTTGAAGCCGCCCGGTACGCCCGTGCCTGTGCCGGCTCCCCCGGGATAACGCTGGTGATCGGTACGGTAAAAGGCGACGGTGCCGTCTGCGAGGGATTCCCGCATGATCAGATCGTGGCGGCTGTACAAAAGATCCGGCCCCGCACGGTCATCTGGGTGGGCGACCCATTGGAGTCCAGTGGAAAACCCGGCTCGTCATCATCTCCATTCACGATTGATGCAGTCTGCCCGACCCTTGACGAGGCCGAGCGCTGCGCCATCGACAAAACAAAGACCGGTGCCATTGTGCTTGCGGTCAAGACCTGGAGGTAAAAATTATGCCAGCAGCACGCTTCATGCATCCCCGCCCGAGTTCGATTGTGGCCGCACTTTACACTGCACGTGACCTCGAAGTGGACGTCGCGATTTTGCACGGCCCGTCGGGCTGCTCGTTCAAGCATGCCCGGCTTCTCGAAGAGGACGGCATGAGGGTGCTTACGACAGCCCTTGCGGACAACGAGTTTATCTTTGGCGGCCAGAAGCCGCTTGAGGGGGTGCTGCAGTACGCGGAAGCGCATTTTTCTCCAAAGCGTATAGCCGTAATCGGAACCTGCGTTTCCATGATCATCGGGGAGGATCTTGCATCGGCTATCGAGAGCGCGGGGATCACTACACCGACGATTGCCGTGGATATCCACGCCGGCTTCCCCGAAAATATTGCCGGGGTGCTGGCAACCCTTGACGCGGCAATGGAGGCAGGCTGGATCACCGGTGACGAGCTCGCGCGCCAGCACCTGCTCATGGGGAAAGCAAACGAGGTCGAGAAAGCCCGGGGCGCGGCGTCGCAGGAATATATTGAGCCCTCACGGGGAGACTTAAAGCATGTCTCTGCACAGCGCCTTATGGCATGCGCCAAGAGCGGTGCAAAAGGGGTCGCGATCCTGAACGCCAAAAAAGAGACAGCCTACATGTTCGCCGACGAACTGATCGCACTTCATGATGCCTGCCCGGACGCGGATATTACCTATATCGCCAACCTCGACAAACGGGGCCTGCCCAAGGTGAGGAGGGATGCGCAACGGATCCGGGACGAGATGACCAGACGTGGCGTGCCACTGGAAGTGATCGGGGCGCTGGACGAGTACGGGGCAAACGGTGACGCGCTCGGGGCCCGTCTCCGGGAGATCTCACCATCGTTTACGCTCATCGTTGGAGTCCCGCACGCGATACCACCGGAATACACGAATGGGATCGAATGCTTCTCGGTCACGAACGGACCCCGTCAGGTCGCACCGCTCCACGCGATCGGGCACCAGCACGTGCTTGTCGAGATCGACCTCCACCCCAAAACGCTGGGCGTACGGGAGATCGTGGAGAGCGAGTTTGGCGCGGTGATCCGGAGCCTCGCATGAAAGCGCTGCTCATCACCGGTGATCGGTCCGGGAGCGGGAAGACGAGCATCACGCTCGCACTCGCTGCCCTCCTGAAAAAACAGGGGATTGTCCAGACTTTCAAGGTCGGGATGGACTATATCGATCCGTCGTATCTTGCCGCGGTTTCGGGCCGTCCCTGCCGGAACTTTGACAATTTTGCGCTCGGTGACGGTCAGGTCCGTGACATATTTTCGTTCGGGTGCCGGGGTGCTGACATTGCGCTTGTTGAAGGGGTGCGGGGCCTCTATGAAGGGGCCGAAGCACTGGACGATACCGGCAGCACGGCTGCCATCGCAAAGACGCTCAACCTGCCGGTCGTGCTCGTGGTCTCGGCGCAGAGCATCACCCGGAGCGCAGCCGCTATCGTGAAAGGATTCCAGGCATTCGACCCCGGGGTCAGGATCGCGGGCATAATCCTCAACCAGGTCAAGGGCGGCTCGCATAAGGAAAAGGCGACCCGGGCGATTGAGCATTACTGCGGCGTGCCGGTGATCGGTGCAATCCCCCGGATGGATGAGATGCAGCTGGCCATGCGCCATCTCGGCCTTGTCCCGTACCGCGAGGGCGCAGGCCGGGGGGATTTTGACGAACGGATACGGACGATCACCGATATTATCGGGAAATACGTGGACCTCGACCGGCTCCTCGCGCTTGCAGAGGAGATCCCGTCGCCCCGGAGGGACTATCTGCTCGACCACGCGCCGGAACAGGATGTGTGCATCGGGGTCGCGTTCGATGAGGCGTTCAACTTCTACTATGCCGATCTCTTTGATGTCCTCCCCTCACTGGGGGCTAAAGTAGTGCTGTTCAGCCCCATCCATGACCGGCTGCCGGACGCTGACGGGTACATCATCGGCGGGGGATACCCGGAACTTTTTGTTCCGGAACTGGAGGCAAACAACCGTATGCGGGACGCGATCCGTGACATATCAAAGAACGGTGTGCCCATCTATGCGGAGTGCGGCGGGCTCATGTACCTCACGGACCGGATGGTGCTCAAAAAGGGCTGGCAGGGCCGGGAAACGGAGCTCTCCGGCGCGATGTGCGGGGTATTCCCGGGCGAGACCCGGATGCCTGCCCGGCGCGTGGTCAGCTACGTGGAGGGTGTCAGTAACACCCGGTGCCCGATGGGTGCCGCCCGGTTCCGGGGCCACGAGTTCCATTACTCTGAGGTGGCGCTCGATCCGACAACAAAATTTGCCTACAAACTTTCGCGGGGCATCGGGATCAGGGACACGCTGGACGGTGCGGTGATCAAGAATACGCTTGGGAGTTACACGCACCTGCACCCGGTGGGAAGCCGGGATATGTTCCGGAATTTTGTTGACAACTGCCGGGGCCGGAAGTGAGGGATTGTTCACCGGGTGTAAATCACATTCTGTAGTTTTTATTCGTAGTTTTACTATGAGAGATCGAGTGAACTGATAAAAAAGCAGGAAATGAAAAAAACCGGAATCAACGGTTAGTGCGATGAGTGCCGCCGCACCAAAAAGGGGTGCCC
>Ga0326727_10018618_pt1 | contig 14146 bp, 20 predicted proteins | sample MB2enrmetagenome_FD_207643 | JGI IMG/M metagenome (GOLD analysis project Ga0326727, IMG submission 207643) | Lab enriched peat soil microbial communities from McLean, Ithaca, NY, United States - MB29MY | ecosystem: Environmental > Terrestrial > Soil > Wetlands > Peat | place: USA: New York...
CTTTCTTTTTGGCCAGGGCCAGGAGCTCCATGCCGTCCAGGCCCGGCATCTTCAGGTCGGTGAGGAGCAGGTCAAAGGCCTCTTTCTCCACCAGCTCCGCGGCCTCCATGGGATTGTTGGTGGTGGTGACCTGGTGGTCGGTATAGCCCTCGATGATCATCTTCAACAGGGCCAACATGTCCAGTTCGTCATCGACGGCTAGAATATGTCCCATTTTTGGGTCTCCTTGGGGGTAAAACGCACCCTCCACCGGGCTTGGTAGCGCAGGCGTCCCGCCTGGGCCCGCATTTAGTGATCTTTCCTAAGGAATTGGCGGTCAATGTCCGCCCTACCTTATCTAAAGCCTGCGCCTCCAAAATATGCCCTTATCCCCTCTCCAGGTTATAGCCGCTGGTGATGAACTCCTGGTAGTAACGGTCGGCTTCGCCGTCGGAGAGCATCACCATGTCCAGTTGCTTGCTCACCATCATCAGGCGGCCCAGGATTTCCAGCTTCTCCTCCAGGGCGGCGGCCTCCAGGCCGTCGACCCGGGCGGTAATGGAATCCTCCTTGGCCTCCACCCGGAAATTCAGGTGCTGCAAGACCATGGACAGGAAGCGCACCCGGCGCATGCGCCGGGTCAGTTCCGCCCCGCCGCCGTAAAAGGTGAAGCTGATGTAGCTGTTCTCTGGGGCTCCCAAAAATGACTCGATGGTGGCGAAGTGAAAACCCAGGCGATTGGACAGATTCAGGTAATCATCGGTAATAATGGCAAAATTCTTTTCGTGCAGTTTCTCTCGGACGTTGGTGTCGGTGGCGGCGCTCATCACCACCGAGAGGAATCCGGCCAGGTCCACGGGCTTGGGGCCTTTCCAGCCCACCGCGGTCACCCCCTTCCAGTAGGCCAGCATGGGCCGGGAACGCAGATGCTCGGGCCGCACCTGCCGGAGGTCGGCGGCCTCGGGGGCCAGGCCGCCGCCCAGATCAATAAGACACAGGTCCAGGGGCAGGGGGCTGATGAGCCGCCGGCTGCCGTCCGCCACCTGCCGGCCGGCGGACATTTGGAACAGCTCCTCCATGGCCTTTTCGTGGGCAAAGCGGGTGATGTCGTGGTAGGTGCGGCAGGCCTCGGGCCGGAAGTTCTCGGCCCGGGGGTCCACGAGGTTCAAAGGGGTGATGTGCTGCAAAGCCCGCTCCAGCACCTTGAAGGCCCGGCTCTGGCGCAGCACTTCGTCGCCGCCCCGGGGCGCCTGAAGCAGTTCCTCCACCTTGCCGGCGTAGACATTGCCGTAATAGGCGTCCACGGTCACCAGTTCGCCGGGCGGGAGGAGGGTCAAAGCCTCCCGGGCCCCGAAGACCGCGGGCACCCGGGCTTCCCGCAGGACCGTGGCCAGGTGGCTGGTGGCGCTGCCGGCCTCGGACACCAGAGCCACGGCCCGGCCCACGGCCACGGCGTATTCCGGCGAGGCCTGGCCGGTTACCAGCACCACCCCCGAAGGAATCTCCCGGGGGTTTTCTTCCTGGAGGTGATAGACCCGGCCGGCCGCCGCTCCCCGGGAGGCCACGATGCCGCTGGCCAGCAGGACCTGGCCCCCCTTGAGCTTGGGGGGTAAATATTCGGTGCGCAACTGCCGGCTAACCCGCAGGGGCCGGGCCTGGAGCAGGAAAAACTCGCCCTCCGGCCCGAGGGCCCACTCGATGTCCTGGGGCCCGCCGAAATGCTCTTTAACGAGGCGGCCCAAGGCCGTCAAAGTCAGGACCTGTTCCTCCGTCAGGCACGGCCCCCGGCGCTCTGGCGGGATATCCCGGTCCAGGATGCCGCCTTCGGGGGCCGGCACGTGCATGTGGGTCTTTTCGCCCACATGCGCCGCCACCAGCCGGCCCTCCTCCACCCGGAAGATGTCCGGCTTCACCGCGCCGCCCACCGCCAGGGAGCCCAGGCCGTACACCGCGTTGATGATGGCGGCCCCGCCCCCCCGGGGGTCGTCGGTATAAAGGACCCCGGCGGTCACGGCCGGCACCATCTCTATGATTACCACCCCCATGGCCAGCTCCTGATAGGAAAAGCCGCTGGTGTGGCAATAGTACAGGGACCGGGGGGTGAATTGCGAGGCGATGACCTCTTTATAGCGCTTTATCACCTCCTCCCGGGGGACGTTGAGGATGGTCTCGAACTGGCCGGCGAAGCTGAACTGGCTGTCCTCCTGGAGGGCGGAGGAGCGCACCGCCACACGGTCCGAGGGCAACCGGCCCAACTGGGCGGCAATTTCCCCGGCCAGCTCCTCGGGAAGCTCCTGCGCCATGAGGCGCTCCCGGATGGCCTCGCCGGCCTCCCGCAGGCTGTCCAGGTCCCGGAGGTTTGAGGTGGAGATGGCCTGGCGGATGAAAGCCTCCAGGTCGGCGGCCTCAAAAAAACGTTTCTGAGCGTAGGCGCTCACTGCGAAACCGCGGGGCACTTTGAGTCCCAGGCGGGTGAGTTCCCCCAGCTTTTCGGACTTGCCCCCGAAAAACAGGCCTTCCCGCACTTCCTCCAGGGGCAGGGTTAAAGGCCCCGGCGTCAGCTTTAGGCCCCCGGCCAGGTCGGCGTCGATGGCCTGGGCCACCTGCTGCCGGGCCGCTTCCAGCGCGGCATAGCGCCCGCCGGACATGGCAATGAGGGCCGCCACCAGGGTATTCACTTCCTTTCCCAGGCGCTCGCAGGCCTGGCGCACGTAGTGCATGTCGAAGAGGAAGCCTTCGCTCACCTTGACCTGGAAATCGGCCACCAGGGTGAGAATGGCGCTGTTGGCCGCCAACAGGCGTTTATATTGAAGGTAGCGCTCCAGTAGCGCCGGGGGGGGCCCGAGGGAGACCGGCCGGGGAGTCCGGCTCTTACGGCTGAAAAACTTTTTCAATTTATCCAGGGCCACAGCCACGCAGTTTTTCCCCTGAAAAGAGATGATTACCTTAAATTATAAGGCAAAGCGCCGTCGGCCTCAATGTAAAAGCAGACGGGGGAGCGGAGACCGGGGATAAGGGAGGGAAACCGCTCTTTTCCCCCGTCATTCGCCTCCTATCCAAAAAAATGTTGACATTTTGAGGGTTTTGCGTTTTCATGGTCGGGTAATTGCCGTTATTTCCGCCGCCGGCGGCCGCGCCTTTATTATATGTAGCGCCGCCGCCCCCGGCGGCGTAGATATTAAAGACTAGAACCGCCGAAGGCGGCGGTTCTACACAAACTCATGTCAATGGAATCTATCAAATCGCAACGGTCGGTTCCTCAAGCCAAACCTGCGAGAGGTGAATATCGTCGTAATCTGCCTCATCTTCAAGCAGAGGATAAACCCCTCTTCGTCACTTTCGTCACCCTTAATCGCTGGGTCCTACCCGAATCGGTTAGGAGCCTGGTTCTAAAACATTGCCTGAATGATCACGGCATCAAATATCATCTGCATGGGCTTATAGTGATGCCGGACCATGTCCACATGATAATTAGCGCTTTGAAAGATGATCAAGGAAATCCTTTTGGGCTGGCCGAAATCATGAATGGCATCAAGGGGGCCTCCGCCCATAGCATCAATAAGGCTCTGGGCCGGCGCGGCCATGTCTGGCAGAGGGAATTCTTCGACCATGTCCTGCGCTCTGATGAGAGCGCCCAAAATAAGGTGCAATATGTTTGCGAAAACCCGGTGCGCAAGGGATTGGTTAAAGAAGTCGACGATTATCCCTGGCTGTGGCGGGAATGGGTGGAAGGCGCGGAAAAAATGTAGCGCCCCCCGATCTTTCTTTGCCGGAGGTGCGCCATGCCTCAATGCCCCCATTGCCAGACGGAATACCAATTAGGGCAGCGTTATTGCAGTGAGTGCGGCAGTTTCCTGCTGCATCCGGAAGAAGGGGATACTTTCTGCCCCCAATGCGGGGTGAGGGTTTCGTCGCGTCAGGAGCTCTGCCACGAATGCGACGCGGCTTTACCAGGCGAGGGCCAGAAGAAGGTCGAGGTGACTCCCGGCGAGGCGACTCCGGCGGAGCCGCCCCCCAAGCCCGCCCCGGCGCCCCCAGCGCCTCCCGGCCTGCCCTCCTGGGTCATCGGCGCCCTGGCCGGAGCCGGGATTGTAATCATTATTCTGCTAATTATCATATTTAGCCGGCCCGGGGCGCCGCCGGCCCCACCGGCGCCCACGCCTCCCGGGGCCGAAGCCCCGGCGCCGACCCCCGCCGCCCCCGCGGAAGCACTGCAAGACCAGTTGCAAAAGGTGCTGTCCCGGCTGCGGGAGGCCCAGTTGAAGAAGAATATCACCGAATTGATGAGCGTCTATTCCACCACCTTTCCGAATTACGACCAGAAGCGCAAAGATGCCTTAACTTCCTGGGAGAACTATGACTTTACCAACCTGGTGTTCACGGTGGACAAGGTCCAGGCCCTGGACGCCAATAACGCCTTGGCCTGGGTCACCTGGTACATGGACATCCGCAACCGCAATAACCAGGAGCTGACCAGCGCCACTCAGGGCTATCAGGTGCGGTTCGTCCAGGAGATGGGCGACTGGCGCATTCGGGAACTTAAAGAAGTGCAATAAATGAAGGAGACATTCATCACAGGAGAAGATTAAGGAGACGCCGACAGCCAGGCAAAGGCCTGCGGGAAAATGACCGTGAGATAACCTGATTATCCCCGCCGCGGGCCAAGGAGGGGCCAGGTCAACTTTCCCGAGGGGCCCCCTGGCTGACTGGCCCCAAGAGCTCCAGGATCAGGAGCTCGCTGGCGGAGTAAGGATCGGTGCGCCGGGCCAGAATCTCCTGGATGATAGCAGCCAGCCGCCCGTCCGCCTCTAACTGTTCCACAAGGTGGCGGAAGACCCCTTCCTTCAGGAGCTCCAGGAATTCCTGGCGCACCTTAGCGACCCGGGCCGCCTGGAAGGCCGACGCATCCCCTTGCAGATAAGCCTCATGCTGCCGCACCGCGGCCAGCAGTTCCTCGATGCCTTCGTTATCCTTAGCCTGGGTAAGGAGCACCGGCGGCCTCCAGGCCATTTTGCCCTGCGGGACGCGCAGTTCCAGCATCTGCAAGAGTTCCTGATAAGTGCGGGAGGCTCCCTCCCGGTCCGCCTTGTTCACCACCAGGATATCGGCCACCTCCAGGATGCCGGCCTTGAGGGCCTGGATGTCGTCGCCCCAACCCGGCACCGTCACCAAAATAGTGGTGTAGGCGGTGGCGGCGATCTCTACTTCGTCCTGACCCACCCCCACGGTCTCCACCAGGATATAATCCTTACCCATGGCGTCCAACACGGTGATCACCGCCCTAGCCGAAGCGGAGAGGCCGCCGAAATGGCCCCGGGTGGCCAGCGACCGGATGAAGACCCCGTCGTCCGTGGCATGGCGTTGCATGCGAATACGGTCCCCCAGGATGGCCCCGCCGGAGAAGGGGCTGGTGGGGTCCACGGCGATCACCCCCACGGTTTTGCCTTCCTGGCGCAGGTATCGAATCAGGCGGTCGGTAAGGGTGCTCTTGCCGCCCCCGGGGGAGCCGGTAAGGCCAACAATATGGGCCCGGCCGCTGTGACGGTAAAGGTGCTTCAAGGTCTCCCGGGCCGCCGGCACCCCGTCGTCCAATTCCCGGATCAGCCGAGCGGCGGCTCGCACCTCGCCCCGCCGGATTTGCTCCACTACCCGGAGGGTTTTGTCCATGGATTCTTCCATCCTCTCAGGCCGGGAGATCAAGCCCGCCGGCCGGTCATTCCTATTTATATGGCACCACCGCGCTAATGGCAAATAAAAGCTAGGGGAGAAGTTTTCTTCTCCTCTTCCCCCTTTCCCCTTTTTGCCTTATCCCCTTAGTACTTATTGCCTGCGGCTTATCCTCTGGGTTAAAATGAGCCCAGGAGCGGCCACCCCTATGCGCAATCCGGCCCACCGCCTTTACCAGCTTTTTTCCCATGAGGACCACCTCCTCATCCTCATCGACCCGGACCCGGACTCCATCGCCAGCGCCCTGGCTCTGAAGCGCCTCTTGTGGCACCGTCTCTCGGCCTGCGTCATCTCCCCCATCCGCCCCATCACCCGCCCGCAAAACCAGCGTCTGGTGGAGCTCCTGGGGGTCGCCCTGAACCCTATCCAGCAGATCAATCCGGAAAATTTCAACCGTAAGGCCCTGGTGGACAATCAGCCGGGACACCATGAATTCTTCGGCGGTTTTTATTTCGACCTGGTCATCGACCATCACCCCCGCCTGCCCGACACCCGGGCCAGGTTGGTGGATATTCGGCCGGAGTATGGCGCTACTAGCACCATCATGACCGAGTATCTGCGGGAAGCCCGCATCAAACCCTCCTTAAAGCTGGCCACCGCCCTCTATTATGGAATCAAGACCGACACCGCCAACTTCGAGCGCCCCTCAGTGGAAGCCGACATTCGGGCCTTTCACTACCTCTTCGCGTTCACCCGGCGGCCCCTGGTGCGGCGCCTGGAGTTCGCCGAATTCAACCTCTCCATGCTGCGCTACTTCCAGTTGGCCTTTAACCGCTACTGCATCCGCCACAATCGCATCTACGCCTTCCTGGGCGAGGTTTCCGCCCCGGATATCCTGGTGGTGCTGGCGGACTTTTTCTTGCGGGCCGGGGAAATCGCCTGGACCATCGTCGCGGGCCTCTATAAAGGCCAGTTGGTGGTGATCTTCCGCAATAATGGCCTGCGCAAAAACGCCGGGCGCCTGGCTGCCAAGGCCTTCGGCCAGCTGGGCTCCGCTGGCGGCCACGTGGCCACCGCCCGGGCCGAGGTACCCCTGGAGCACACCGGTCTGAGTGGCGAGGCTCCCTGGCAGGACTGGCAGAATTACCTCATTCACCGGGTGGAGGGCTATGGCCCGCTGGCGGCCCCCTTCTGCGAGCCGGAATCGGCGCAGGACAGTGGGGAAGATAGGCCTTGCAGGTAGGAAGGACTGCCATGAACCGCGCCTTACTGTTAGTGGACCTGCAAAACGATTATTTCCCCGGCGGCAAGATGGAGCTGGTGGGGATCAACCAGGCCGCGGTTCAGGCCCGGGCCCTGCTGGACGCCTGGCGCCAACGGCAATGGCCCACTTATCACATCCAGCACGTTTCCCGGCCACCCAGGGCCACTTTCTTCCTGCCCGGGACCCCGGGGGTAGAGATACATGAGCTTATTGCCCCGCTTTCGGGGGAAAACGTCATTGAAAAGCAGTTCCCCAACAGCTTCCTAGGAACCGGCCTGAAAGACCGGCTGATCTCGGCCTGGGTTCCAGAATTAGTGATTTGCGGCGCCATGAGCCACATGTGCATTGACGCCACCACCCGAGCCGGGGCGGACTTGGGCTTTGCCTGCACCGTCATCCACGACGCCTGCGCCACCCGGGACCTGCGGTTCGGCGACACGCTGATCCCGGCCGGTCAGGTACACGGCGCCTTCATGGCGGCTCTGGCTGCCTTTTATGCCCGGGTGGTCTCGCTGGAGGAATTTTTGCGCAGCTTGTAGAGACATTGCACGGTGCGCAATTTGGGTGATTCTGATGCGTAACCTGGAGGAACACTCAGGGGAGCTAAATCTGTAGGTTTAGCCTCGCCAATTTGCGCACCCTACGGCCTGATTGGTGGAATTATGTTCAAAATCGCCGGCCTCGATCACCTGGTACTGACCGTGAGAGACCCGGAGGCTACCTGCGCCTTTTATCAAACCGTGCTGGGACTGGAAGTGGTTGATTTCGAGGGCGGTAGCAAGGCCCTGGCCTGCGGCTCGCAAAAAATCAAACTGCACCAGCAAGGGCGGGAGCCGGAGCCCCGGGCCCAGCAGCCGACCCCAGGTTCGGCGGACCTATGTTTCATTACTGCCGCCTCCCTGCCCGAGGTTCTGGCCCACCTGGCCACCTGCGGCGTCGCCATCATCCAGGGCCCGGTGCGCCGCTTTGGGGCCCGGGGCCCCATGGAGTCCATCTACTTTCGTGATCCGGACCTGAACCTGATTGAGTTGGCCAATTATGGGGCAGCTGACCCAGAGCCGCGGGAGCAGATTAAAACTTCGGGGGAAAAGGCATGAAGCGCACCGCCCTCTTCCACCTGATTGCCGGCCTGGTCATTGTTGCCGGGAAAGAGACCGCCTGATGAGAAAACCTGCCCTGGTCCTCGTCGCCCTGCTGCTGGCCGGTGGTCTGGCCGCCTGTTCCGCCTCTCCCGCCCCGAAGGAATTCAAGTCCGAGGCCGGCAGGTTCGCGGTGCTGACCCCGGTGCCCCTCCGGGAGGAGAGTAAAACCCTGGAGACCGAGGCCGGCAAGATCGAACTGCACCTGTTCACCGGACAGTTGAACGACCTCGCCCTGGTCATCGGTTATTCCGATTATTCCCCGGAGGCCGCGCCGCCGGGCTATGCCGACAAAATGCTGGACGGAGCCCGCAACGGCATGGTGGGCAATACCCAGGGCCGCTTGGTCTCGGAGACCAATATCTCTTTATCCGGCTATCCCGGCCGGGAACTGGTCATTGAAGTCTGGAGCGAAGATCGCCCCCCAGCGACCTTCAAAGGCCGTCTTTTCATGGTCAAGAACCGCCTCTATCAGGTGACGGTGGTGGCCCCCCGGGGGAAGGCGGGCGATCAGGCGATTGACGACTTTTTGCAGTCCTTCAAACTGCTGGACCAGTAGCCGGCTGATAAGTGGCGGCCGCGGTCGGGGAGGTGGATAAGTGCAAGATTTTCGCGCCAAAAGAGCCATTCCGGAAAGTCTCTAAGGAGGAGACCATGAAGCTCATCAAGTACACCGACATCAAACCGACTAATTTCGACAATGGCCCGGCCAAAGGCGTGGCCGCCCGGGTGCTCCTCGGCAAGGCCGACGGCGCCGCAAACTTCTGCATGCGGGTTTTCGAGATCGCCCCCGACGGCCACACCCCGCGGCACGCCCACCCCTGGGAACATGAGATGTTCATCCATGCGGGGACAGGCGAGGTCCTCGGCAACGGCCAATGGCGGAAGATGGAGGCCGGCAACGCCCTGTTAATCCCGGGGAACGAAGAGCATCAAATGAGGAATACCGGCCGGGAGGCCCTGGTGGTGGTCTGCCTGGTGCCGGCGGGCGCTCCGGAGTTGTGATGGAAGAAACGCAGGTTTATAAGCTATATGTCCAGCCAATGTTGAAGGTGGGGCTGGCCCTGGGGGTTGTCGCCTTTGCCGGGGCCGGCGTCGCCCTTTTACTGCCGTCGCTCCTCCAGGGCTCCAAGGCCCCACCGCCGCTGGTGGGAGTGATGTTTCTGGTCATACTATTCTTTTCTTTGCTGTGGATTCTCAGCCTGCCGACCCGGATCATTCTGGCTGCCGACGGCACGGTGGAATTTATCTGCCGGTGGCGAAAATGGACGATGCGGGCCGAGGCGATCCAATCCATCAAGCCCGAGGGTTCCCATTTCGGCATTTTTGTGGTGCGGACCGACCGGGGAAAAATCAGAATTTTGGCCCAGTTCGACGGCTTCCATGACTTACTCACCCGGCTGAAGGCCCGGCACCCGGCGGTGGAATTGCGGGGGTGATAGGGGAAGGCGGCCCAGGCGTCTCGCCGGGGCAGGCGGAGGCCCTGGCAATGTTGCGGAATATAAAAGGTGCCTAAGATTTCAAAGCTATTGAGGATAATATGGGCGGAGCAATTTTCTTGATTCAGGATAACGGCCATTTAATGGAAATGAATGAGCAGGAATATATGGACTTATGGAACAATAGAAGTTCAGTTTCAATGGATGAAAACGAGGTCACCTTTCGATAACGAGGGGAAGCGATTGGAATTGCTGCAACGATTGAACGAGATCTCGGGGATTTCTTTTCCTTCCGACGCCATCAACCGGCGCCCTAGTCTTGGCCTGTCAACCCTTGAGGATGAAGCAGTTTTAAAAAAGTTTCTCAATACCTTCGATTGGGTAATTCAAGAGATCAAGTCTGCGATTAACCTTTAACATAAGCTGTGTAGGAGGCGCACTGGGCACCATCTTTTCCCTTGGGAATTATGGTAGTGGTGCGCAGGGCGCAGCCTGCCTGGCTACAGGCGGTTACCAGTCACTTCTGGCATCCCGGTGGGCGATCAGGGCCACATATAACCCCATGACCAGGCTGCCCACCAGGGCCCCTGCCGAAAATACCGCCAGATACGAGAGCATGCCGGTTATCTCCTTTCCTTGCCGGGGCGCCCAGATAAGGCGTTCCGGCTAATGGGGTAAACAACTGGCCACCAGCCGCCGCAACCCCGGCCAGCCGCAGAGAATGAAGACCTCTTCGTCATCTTCCAGGTGGTAGGCTTCGAGGGGGGAATTGATTTCCTGCTCCCCCCGCAGGATGATGGCCGTGACCTGTGGATGCCGCCGGCGTAGGGCTTTCAGCAAAGAGAGCGGCTCGGGCCGGTCCGGCCGGATACGAGTGATAAACAGTTGAAAATCTGGGCAGCGCAGCGCCTGAATAGCAGCCTGGGGGGTATCCGTCGTCAAGGTGTGATAACCTTCGTTGGTGAAGACCCGACTCAGCGCCGTAAAGATTTGCGAACCGTCACTCAATAACAAGATCTTTCTGGAACCCATACCTAAGCTTCCTCACCAGGAGTTTTGGCTAACAAGGGCTTTTTAGGGAAATCTTAGGAGAGGGAAATTAGATTTGGATTAGTTTCCGGTTATTTTTTAATTTGGCGGAGATAGAATTCGGCAGGCAGTAATCCAAAAGGCAGGAAAGAATCGGGGGCACAGGCTTTCCGGCCGGCCCTGCCAGGCCAGAAGCCGGCTCCCTTGATGGGATAAGGTTCCCTGGGTATTTTCTGGAACCCCGGGCTATAGCCGGCGCGGCACCGGAGAGCCGCCGGGGCCACTTTCCCCGGCCACCCTCACAAGGGACTTTCGCAACCCTATCATTTTTACACCTTTTCCAGGGCGTTAAAGAAGAAGGCGATTTCGCTGGCGGCGCTTTCCGGGGAATCGGAGCCGTGGACCAGGTTGGCTTCCACTTCTCTGGCGAAATCGGCCCGAATGGTGCCGGCCGCGGCCTGGCGGTAATCGGTGGCGCCCATGAGGTCCCGGTTTACCTGAATGGCGTTCTCCCCTTCCAAAATCATGGCCACGATGGGGCCGGAACTCATAAAGGTGGTGAGGCTGTCGTAAAAAGGCCGCTCCTGGTGCACCGCATAGAATTTCAAGGCCTGGGCTTTGCTGAGTTGTAATATCTTCAGGGCTCGGATTTTCAGGCCGGCCTTCTCAAAGCGGCCGATAAGTTCGCCAATGAGGCCCCGGGCCACGCCGTCAGGTTTGATCAGGGATAGGGTTTGTTCGATGGGCATTAAGATATATCTCCTTTTTTCTGGATATTATTCATAGTAGTAACCATCAACCGCAATGCCAGATGATAAGGGCGACCCGCCGGGTCTCCTTGGTGGAATCATTTCGGATTTGGCTGCTAGCGTTCGGCAAAGAAATACTGATATTTTTCAGCCCTCTAACCCAAACTAATATATAATGAGGATCAGAATACCATGGGATAAGGACGTCGTAACCAACTATTTCTATGCCTCCACCAAATGATTATATCCTACCGGCTGGGGTTAAGGCGCAAAGACTGCCTGACGGCTCCCTTTCCCTCTCGGACGCCCTGGTGCAATTACTGTTTGGGGCGCGATGCGCTTACGATTGGCCTGCGGGCACTGGTGCTGCAGAAAGCCAGCAAGCCATCCTGAATCTTGAGACTGAGATTGCCAGGAGAATGCAGGGATTGGATGAAGAAAACGCACATCATATCGTGACCTTGGCTTCTGAGTGGGCTGGCAACAACGTCCGGTCACATAATGCGATTGTTCAGGCGACGGCCGATGCCAGAGTGGAAATGCTAAATTCGCTTCGATTATTCAAATCCCTTGATGGCCTCGCCAATGCCATTAACGGCCTTTGCGGATTGTCTGGTATTAGGCTTGTCATCGCCAGCAAGATTTTTAGATTTTGCTGCCCTGCGGTTGGGGCCGCAGTTGATCGCCACACCTCTTATTTTTTTAATTCGCTGGAGCTAATTTCTCCTGAAGGGCATCGAGGGAGGGCAACGAACTTTCGGCGGGAATGGTCGAATGGTTTAAATTCCGCTTCTCGTTTAGCTGTTTACACCGACACTGGTCATACTAGAAACCTGAATGAATTCTTTTATGTTTATTTGCCGCTCTTGCACTCTATTGCCAAATCACTGAATTCAATATCGGCCCTATATCGTTGTGCAGCTACTGGGGGCCAGAGAAATTGGCGACCGACCGATGTCGATATGGCGGCCTATTATTGGGGAGCGGGCAACGGGGCGACATGATGTTTCCGCCTATGCGAAGCGGAAGCATTAATCTAAAGGTGAAATTTTAAGTGTATTTTGAAATAATTGGAGAAATAGAGGAAATTGAAACAATGGCCATCGGAGGCAGCATCCGAGATATTATGCGGCTTCAGAAACAGTTTGGCCGCGGCCGGTGGTGAAAACTTAAGGGCTTTGCTAAGGTAAGGCTCCAGAGCGGTCATATTCGTCAAGCTGAATTGCATTGGTATGAAGCCCATGGAATCGGCAAAAGGAAGATGAAAATCAAAAGGTTTTTGGACTAAAATTATGGCTAAACCAAAAGAAAATTATGCATTTGTCCTTTGCATCGAGAATAAGGACTGTGATGATTTGGAAAAACGCAAAATTTACCGGATGCTCCCTGATGCGGAGGCCGAAAAGGAGGGGTACATCAGGGTAATTGATGAATCAGGAGAAGACTATCTTTATCCCCAGTCTTATTTTATTATTGTCCAATTGCCCCGGGAGGCACAAGAGGCGTTGCAATTATCAGAATAAATTATTCATCTCCAGGAATCTATCGAAACTCCATCCCTGAATAGGGAACCTCTGAAATTTCCGGGGGTTATTTTTTCGTGGCTCGCGCCTGCGAATTCGAATCTGCTGAGTTGTAACATCTTCAGGGCCCGGATTTTCAGGTCGGCCTTCTCAAAGCGGCCGATAACTTCGCCAATGAGGCCCCGGGCCACGCCGTCAGGTTTGATCAGGGATAGGGTTTGTTCGATGGGCATTGGAAATATCTCCTTGACCCCTTGATCTTATGTGGATATTAGTGCGCTAAATGCCTAGGGCTTTGTCCGTTTACCAGCATGAGCGAAATTCAGTATCTGCTCTGTCAAAAACCCCGGCGCTTCCTCTGGCACAAAATGTCCACTTTCTTCGGCAATGACACCCTGGAGATTGTCAGCCTTTGGCACCATTGCCTTATATAGATTCTCCGCAACCCCGTATCGTCCGGCAACAGTAAGGACCGGCATGGCGAACTTTCGGTCCGCATAAGCCTTAAGAAACTTGACGTCGTCAGGCAAGGCGCGGTAGTAATTAAACCCGGCGGTCATTCCTCCAGGACTGGCGTAGCACTTAACATACTCATCGAGTGCATCTTGGGTTATTGCATCTTTCTGGTGCAGCCACTTCGTCATTTGCGCGGAAATGTATTCCCGTTCTCGACCCTTGGTCAGCATCTCTGGGAATTCCGCCGCCATATGAAATCCATAGTGCCACATCCCGCCTTTGGCGGGATCCATTTTCTCAGTTCCGGGTGGCATACAATCCACCATTACGAGTTTCGACACCAGCTCAGGATGCAACAAACTCAGGACATAAGCAACTTTTCCGCCCATGTCGTGGCCTACGATAATTGCCGGTTTTTCTCCCAAATGCTTAATTAATGCTGCAACATCGTTGGCAATAGTGTGCTTGTCGTATCCGGTCTGCGTCTTCTCTGAAAGCCCCAAGCCTCGCAAATCTGGAGCAACAACAGTAAACTTGCTCGCAAGAGCTGGCATAACCTTACGCCATTCATACCAAGTCTGCGGCCAGCCATGGAGAAGAATCAGTAAGGGTCCTTCTCCCATCTTAACGTAATGCAGGTGAATGCCATTCACCTGGGCGAACTGACTCTCTGCGCCTTTGGGCAGGTCTGCAGCCTCCGATGAAAGAACAAGGCATGTCAGAATTAATGAAATTAACAAGATAAGTGATTTCATTTTATACGCTGATCGGAAAAGCTTCTATACGCAGCGTCTTAAGTAATTGAACACAAGCGCCTGACGGTTTCATTTCCCAGGCGCCATTGAGAGAATATTCTCTCCACGACTTCCACGATGTCTGTCAAAGTTTGGAAATATTGATT
>Ga0326727_10018620_pt1 | contig 14146 bp, 9 predicted proteins | sample MB2enrmetagenome_FD_207643 | JGI IMG/M metagenome (GOLD analysis project Ga0326727, IMG submission 207643) | Lab enriched peat soil microbial communities from McLean, Ithaca, NY, United States - MB29MY | ecosystem: Environmental > Terrestrial > Soil > Wetlands > Peat | place: USA: New York...
TGCCGTGACGGACGCTTGACGGCCAGGGCGATTCGTCCAACCTGGACGCCAGGACAAATCGTCCCGGGAACTGACGGCGCATATGACGGCAATTGCGCAATTGGTTAGACGCCCCGCGCCTGATGGAAATGGGCCGCCGCCCGGCGTGGCCCCCCCCTGCCGCGCTGTTCTGCTGGCGGCGGCACTCTTCCTTTTGGTCACACCCCCCATCGCTCTGGCCGACATTCCGCAAGGGGACTGGCTTTTGGACGGCAGAGTTGTTGTTGAAATCTTCGATTGCGGGAACAAAATGTGCGGCAGGATCTTGTGGCTGAAGGTTCCACGCGATCCCCAAGGGCAATTGGATCGTGACAAGAACAACCCGATCCCGACATTACGCAATAGACAGCTCTGTGGCCTGACAATCCTATGGAACCTTCAGTCCACTGGCCCAGATCGATGGGAAGGTGGCTGGTTCTACAATCCGGACGATGGAATAACGTATCGGGTGGCCGCACAGCTCAGATCCAGCGACACAATCGTTGCACGCATCTATTTGGGGACACCGCTGTTTGGTGAGACCAAAACCCTCACCCGGGTGCCACACGAAACCTCCGCAGGTTGGTGCTGAGCATAGCAGAGCGCTAGCGCCCGTTCTTCTGGTAGAGGCCGACCAGCTCGGCCTCGGCCAGCACATGCCCGGCAAACGCCGCCTCGACCCGCGCCGGGCCCTGCCGATCGAGGTCGGGCAGCACGACGTCGAGCGCGAAAAGCCTCGTGAAATAGCGGTGCCGGCCGATCGGCGGGCAGGGGCCCACATAATCCGGCCGCTGCAAGTCATTCAGCGCCTGGCGGGCGCCGGCGGGCAGGCTGGACTGGTTGGCCGCCTCCGCCAGCGCGCCCGCAATCGGGGGCAGGTTGTAGACCACCCAGTGGGTGAAGGTCGTCTTCGGGGCGGGGAGATCCGGCGCGTCCGGGTCGTCCATGATCAGCGCCAAGCTCCTCGTGCCGGCCGGCGGGGCCGACCAGGCGAGCGGGGGAGAGATGTCCTTGCCCTCGCAGGTGTAGCGGGTGGGGATGTCGCCCCCCGCGCTGAAGGCCGAAGAGCTCAGGGTCAAGGCCACGGACGGGGCTCCTTCCACGGTGCCGCGGATCGGCGCGAGCGCCAGCGCCGCGGTCAACACGGTGCACAGCACGATCGGCGACGGCAATCGCGGCATGTCGGTGCGACCCTCGGTCGGGCTAGAGCATCATGATAGGCCGCCGGCGAGCCACCGCAAATCCCTTGCAACGATCCGGCCAGGATGGCGCCGGGGCGGAAAAACCCGCTATGACGGGCCCATGTGCGGAATCGCGGGCGTGATGACGCGGGACGGGTCGCCGCCCGACCCCGCCCTCCTGGACCGGCTGCAGGCCGCGCTCGCGCATCGCGGGCCGGACGGGCGGGGGCGGCTGGTGCGCGGCGGGGTCGCGCTGGTTCAGACGAGGCTGGCCATCATCGACCTTGAGACCGGCGACCAGCCGCTGTTCGCGCCCGGCGGCAGCGCGCTGGTGGCCAACGCGGAGATCTACAACAACCCGGAACTGCGGGCGGCGATGGTGGCGGAGCCGTTCCGTACCCGCTCGGACTGCGAGCCGCCGGCGTTCCTCTACGAGCGCGAGGGCGACGGCTTCGTCCGCTCCCTGCGCGGCATGTACGCCATCGCCCTGCACGATCCGCGGCGCAACCGGCTGCTGCTGTCGCGCGACCCGTTCGGCATCAAGCCTCTCTATTACCAACAGACCGACACCCGGTTCGTCTTCGCCTCCGAACCGCAGGCGCTGGGCGCGGCCGAGGGCGCGATCGACGCGGTGCGCCGCACCGAATTGCTGCAACTGAAATTCACCACCGGTGCCCAGACGATCTTCCCCGGCATCCGGCGGGTGCTGCCAGGCGAGACGCTGATCGTCGAGGGAGCGCGCGTCGTCTCCCGCTGCCATCGTGCCGCCCTGCCGGAGGGGCCGCCGGTGCCGCTCGGCCATGAAGCGGCGTTGCGCGAACTGGAGCGGGTGCTGCTCGATGCGGTCGCCGTGCACCTGCGCTCCGACGTGCCGTACGGCCTGTTCCTCTCCGGCGGCATCGATTCCTCGGCCCTGCTGGCGGCGATGACGCGGGTGGCCGGCACGCGCATCCGGGTGTTGACCTGCGGCTGGGAGGGCGGCGGGGCGGTGGACGAGAGCCGGGAGGCCGAGCGCCTGGCGCGGTTGATGGGCGCCGATTGCCGCCGGCTGGAGATGAGCCGGCAGGATTTCTGGCGCTATGCGCCGCGCATCGCCGCCGCCATCGACGACCCCACCACGGACGCGGCGGTGCTGCCGACCTGGATGCTGGGCCGGGCCGCCCGCGAGGAAGGGCTGAAGGTGACGCTGTGCGGCGAGGGCGCCGACGAGCTGTTCGGCGGGTATTCCCGCTATCGCAAGCGCCGCCCGCCATGGCGGTGGCTGGCGCGCAAGCCGCGCAGCGCGGGCGTGTTCGCGGACGCCCCGGAGCTTGCCGGCTGGCGGGACGGGCTTAGCACCGCGGAAGTGGCCGCCGGAGGCGACCGCTCGGCCCTGCAGGCCGCCCAGGCGGTGGACATCGCGGAGTGGCTGCCCAACGACCTGCTCGACAAGCTCGACCGCTGCCTGATGGTGCACGGGGTGGAGGGCCGCACGCCGTTCCTCGACCCGGAAGTGGCCGCGTTCGCCTTCCGCCTGCCGGATGCGCTCAAGACCTCGCTCCGGTTCGGCAAGGTGCTGCTGCGCGACTGGCTCGCCCGGGCTTTCCCCGCGGCCGGTGCCTATGCGCGCAAAAAGGGGTTCAAGCCGCCGGTCGGCGTGTGGATGGCCACGCAGGCGGCGGCGCTGTCCGAACTGGTGGCGGCCCAGCCCGGGGTGGCCGAGGTGGTGACGCGAGAGCGCGTGCGGGCCGCCTTCGCGGCCGCGGAGAGCTCACCCCAGCCGGCCTGGAGCCTGCTGTTCTACGCGCTCTGGCACAGCCGCCACGTCTGCGGCATCGACCCTGGCGGCGACATCGGCGAGGTGCTCGCCGCTGCCCGATGAACCCTGGGCCAGGGCCAGGCCGAAGCCGAGCATGAGATACATGTATCCCACAACCTCAGGCTCATAGAGGCCGCTGGTGGAGGCGATCGGCCACAGCTCCATGAGCACGGCGACGAACAGGCCGACGCGCAACGGATCGGGATCGCGGCCGATCCCCTTGAGCAAGCCGCGCAGCCACGCCACCACGAGCGCCACGAACAGCGCGAGCCCGGGCAGGCCGGCGTCGCTCGCCGCCTGCAGATAATGGTTGTGGGGGTGGATGTTGCAGGCCGACCCTCCACCACCGTCCTGGTGATGCAGCCGCTCCGCCGGCCACCCCACCCAGGTGCGCGGGTCGTGGCAGGCGATGCGGAACCCGTCGAAGCCTCGTCCCAGCAGCGGGTGCTGCAGGGTGATCACCACCGCGCGGGCGCCGATCAGCCCGTAGTCGCTGTCGGGGAAGGTTTCCATCTGGTAGGTGAACTTGGTCACCAGCCGGTACCAGGTTGGCGGCGAGATGATGGGCGTCGCCGCCAGCACGGCGGCGCCGGCGAGGAGGCACACCAGCACCAGCCCCCGCAGACGGCGCAGAGCCAGGCCCGAGACCAGGAGCCCGAGCAGGGTGAGCAGGACGGGCATCCGCTGGCCGATCAGCACGATGACGCCGACGCCCGCAATCGCCAGCGTCCCGGCGGCCAGGCTCGCCGGCCATCGGCGTCGCGCCAGCAGGCGGCCGAGGGGCGGCAGCAGGGCGGGGAACAGCAGGCGCGAGGCGGGGGCGCCGGCTCGCGGCTTGGCGAACGGCCCGGACAGCGAGCCGTCCGCGTAGCGTGGCCAGCCCCACATGTTGACGCCCACGACCAGCTGCAGCAGGCAGTTCAGCCCGATGTAGAGCGCCGCCGCGGTGAGCACCGCGTGCAGGCGACGGCGCCAGGGTGCGTCCCGCAGCAGCCAGTGCTGCAGCGCTGCGACCAGCAGCAGGAAGCGGATCGCGACCAGCGCCTGCAGCAGGGAATGCCAGCCGCCGATGCCGATGCCGGGAGCAGAGCACACCACCAGCCAGCCCCACCACGCCAGGCCGAGCGGCACCCAGCCGGCCCGCAGCCACGCCCACTCGCGACGCGCGGCACAACGCAGCAGGAAGCCGGCGCCGAGCAGCGCAACCGCGATCTCGGCCCCTGCCCTGGAGTGCATGAGCAACAGCGGCAGCAACAGGACGAGGATCGGCGCGGCCCGCTCCGCACCCAGGGCAACGCCACGGATCGGCACGCGAAACTCCCTCTCGGTCGCGCCCCGCAGCAATGGAGCATTGCGCCGCGATGGCAAGCGCATAAATGCAGTGAGCGGAACCGAGGCCCCAGCCCGGCGTTGCCGCCGTCTCTGTTGCGAGGAGTCGCCATGGAAACCCCACTGCCCACCCATGACCCGGTGCAGACCGCTCGGGCGCTGATCGAACGCTACGGGCTGCGGGCCACCGCGGTCGCCGAACAGCGCGCCGCCGAGGCGCAGGCCGCCGGCGAACCGGCCCAGCTGGACCATTGGCGAAGCGTTGCCTCGGCGATCGCCGAATTGCGCCGGACCCGCCCGACCAGGCACTGATGGCGAGGCGGCGCGAAGCGCCCAAACGAATGGGACCCGCGGGCCTCTTGGCCCTTTGCGGGGTCCAGGGGCAGAGCCCCTGGTGCCGGCGCTGCAGCTTGGGCGGCCGTTACCAACTGTTCATCTCACCCTTATAGGTTTGCCGGGCTCGCCCGCCCGAGGTGACGGCAGGGATTCTGCACAGGCCGGGTGACAGAGCGGGCTGGGAGGCCGGGCCGCGAGGCCCGGATCCGGTGATGGGCGAAGTCGTTCGCCTGGCATCCCGCCTGCGAGCCGGGGCCGTGCTGGCAAGCGGCGGCCTGCTGGCGGCCTTGACGGTGGCCGGCGCCGCGGGGCTGCTCTGGCACGCCCGCACATCGGACATCGATCAATGGCAGCAGACCGCCGCTGCCCTGTCGATGACCATCACCGAGCACGCCGAGCAGACCGTGCGGGGCGCCGACCTGGTGCTGAAGAGCATCATCAGTCCGCTGAACGCCGCCCGGCTCGAGAACACGGCCGATCTGTGGCGGGCGATGGACACGCCGGCGGTGCACGAGGCGATCCGCAACAAGATGGCCGGGGTGCCGCAGGTCGACGTCGCCAGCATCGTCGACAGCCACGGCGACATCGTGAATTTCAACCGCTACTACCCGCCGGACGCGCCCGGCACGCCCGGCCGGCGGGTCAACCTGGCCGACCGCGACTACTTCAAGGTGATGATGGCGGGCCCTTACGAGGGGGTGTTCATCAGCGTGCCGGTGCACAACCGGGTCACCCGGGAGTGGACCTTCTACCTGGCCCGGCAGATCCACAACCGGGCGGGGCAGCCGATCGGCCTGGTGATCGCCGGCATCAACAGCGGCTTCTTCGAGGCTTTCTATCATGCCGTGAACATTGGCCGGGGCAGCGCCATCGCGCTGTATCGCGGCGACGGCATCCTGCTGGCGCGCGATCCGTCGGCAGGCGACTTCGTCGGCCGCTCGTTCGCCAACCAGCCGCTGTTTCGCGAGGTGCTGGCGCCCCGCACCGTGGCCAATGTGCGGGTGGCGACGGATGTTCCGCTGGTCGGCGAGCTGAACGACCGCATGCGCATTGTCGCCCCGCGCCGGCTGCGGGACTTTCCGCTGGCGACCAATGTCACGCTGTCGCAGACCATCGTGCTGGCCAACTGGCGGGCCATGGCGCGCTGGGTGGGCGGGTTGGCGGTCGCCCTGGCGGCGGTGGTGCTGGGGCTGTCCTGGAAGCTGGCGCGGGCGTTGGGCCGGCAGAGCCGGACGTTGGCCGACCTGGAGGCGGCGAACGCCGCCGCCAAGGAAGCTGCCGCGGAACTCGGCCTCGCCAAGGAGCAGGCGGAGGCCGCCAACCGCAGCAAGTCCGAGTTCCTCGCCAACATGAGCCACGAGATTCGCACGCCGATGAACGGCATCATCGGCATGAACGGGCTGCTGCTGGACACCGAGCTCTCGCCCGAGCAACGCCGCTACGCCGCGGTCACGCGTGAGAGCGCGGAGGTGTTGCTGCGGCTGATCAACGACCTGCTCGACATCTCCAAGCTGGAAGCGGGCAAGGTCGAGTTGGAAGCGCTGGATTTCGACTTGGCCGAACTGGTGGAGGGCGCCGTTGCCCTGCTGGCGCCGCCGGCGGCGGAAAAGCGGATCACTCTGACGTTCAGGATCGATCCGGCGTTGCCGGCGGCGTTCCGCGGCGATCCCACCCGGATCCGCCAGGTGCTGCTGAATCTGCTGAGCAACGCGGTGAAATTCACCGAGCAGGGGAGTGTCGGCCTGAGCGTCGGCTGCGGTCGGCCGAGCCCGGCCAAAGGGGGGCGCGCGGTGCACTTCGCCGTGACCGACACCGGCCCCGGCGTCGCGCAGGACCTGCAGGACCGGCTGTTTTGCAAGTTCAGCCAGGCCGACAGCTCGATCACTCGCCGCTACGGCGGCACCGGCCTCGGGCTGGCCATCTGCCGCCAGTTGGTCGAGCGGATGGGCGGGCAGATCGGCGTCGTCAGCCAGGCCGGCAACGGCGCCACCTTCTGGTTCGAGATCCCGCTGGCGGCGGCGATCGGCTCGCCGGGCGGCGGCCCGCTGCCGCGGCCGGAACGGCTGCGCGGGCTCCGGGCGCTGATCGTCGATGACGTCGCCCTGAACCTCGAGATCCTGACCCGCCAGTTGCGCGCGCTGGGCCTCGATGTGCTGGCCGTGCGGGATGCCGAGGGGGCGCTGCTCGCGGTCAGCCAGGCCCGCCAGCAGGGACGGCCGTACGACCTCGTGCTGGTCGACCAGATGATGCCGACCTCGTCCGGCATCGCGCTGGCGCGGCGGTTGCGATCGCTGCCCGACATCGTGCAAAGCCGGCTGGTCCTGGTTTCGTCGGCCGGGTCCGCCGAGCTGCACAAGTGGGTCGGCACGGTGGTGGACGCGGTGCTGGAGAAGCCGATCCGACGGGCCGAACTGGTCGAATGCCTGGCCCGCCTGTTCGGGGCCGCCCGCCCGGCCGGCCGCGACGCCCCCAGCCCGGCCCTCCAGCACCTGCGCGTGCTGCTGGCGGAGGACAACCGGGTGAACGAGATGGTCGTGGTGGCCATGCTGCAGAAGGCGGGGCACACGGTGCGCGTCGCGGGCGACGGCGCGGAAGCGGTGGCGGTGGCCCGCGCGGAGGAATTCGACATCATTCTGATGGACGTGCAGATGCCGGTGGTGGACGGCATCGAGGCGACCCGGCAGATCCGGGCGATGCCGGGCCGGCATGGCCGTGTGCCGGTGGTGGCGCTGACGGCCGACGCGATGACCGGGGCGAAGGAATACTACCTGGCCGCCGGCATGGACGATTATCTTTCCAAGCCGGTCCGCATGCCGGCTCTGCTGGCCAAACTGGCGAGCCTGGCATCGGAGGCGCCGGCCAGAGAGGCGGTGCAGGCACCGCCGTAACGATCCGGATTCGTTACGAAAGCCGCTCGGCACACGCCCGGCGGTTGGAGCGCAGCCCGCCGCGTCGCTGACGTGGAGCGCGCGCATCGCGCGACGCGGAATCGCCGGAGGGCATGGGAGGTTCGATCTCGCCACCGTCTCAATATTCGTGGTGTGAGACGATCGATCATGGCGTGAGACGGTGGGGCTGGGGTGGTGGCGTGGGCTGAGGGAGGAGACTTTTCGTTAATTTTACTGTCTGTCAAGTGTGATTTTGGCTATCGTCCTGGCATTGCAGCCTGGGGGTAGTGTTTCAGTTTGAATTTCGGGTTTGCACCCCGAGCAGACCTGCGGAGCGGGTACCAAGTGTCGGGCTTTCATCACCAGGAGAGGGAAAAAGCAGGCGCGCGATCTGTACCACGCAAAATTGGCCATAATTTCCAGTGGCTTTCAGCAAGGCCCGCGGTAGGCTCCGCGAACTTCCAATGGCGGCAAAGAGAATCCGTGGCGGAATTGCGCGAAAGTGGCATCGGCGTCGGCACCTGCTTTGACCTGCTGGTTGAGGCCGTCAGCGACTACGCGCTCTACGTGCTCGACCGGGACGGCCGGGTGAGCGAATGGAACGCCGGCGCCGAACGCCTGATGGGCTATGCGGCCCCCGACATTCTCGGGCACCACTTCAGGGTTTTCTTCACCCCGATGGAGCAGGCCGGCGGCGTTCCGGAGGCTGCCCTGCGCCAGGCCGCGCAGGATGGACGCGCCGAGCGGAAGGGCTGGCGGGTGCGCCGCGACGGCAGGCGCTTCTGGGCCAGCGCGCAACTGACGGCGATTCGCCAACCCGGCGGCGAACTGCTCGGATTTGCGATCATCACCCGGGATATCTCGACCCCGGCCCGCCTGGAGGGCCGCTTCCGGGAGGTGGTCGAATCCGCCCCGGCGGCGATGATCATGGTCAACCGCGACGGGCTGATGGAAATGGTCAATACCCAGACCGAGCGGCTGTTCGGATACTCCCGTCTGGAACTGGTCGGCCAGCCCGTGGAAAAGCTGGTGCCGGAGCGCTTTCGCGCCCGCCACCCCGGCTTGCGCGGCGGCTTCTTGAGTGTCCCGATAGCCCGGCCGATGGGAGCCGGTCGCGATCTTTACGCATTGCGCCGGGACGGCAGCGAGTTCCCGGTGGAGATCGGGCTCAACCCGATCGCCACCGACGAAGGCAGCATGGTGCTCTCCGCCATCGTCGACATTTCCGATCGCAAGCTCAAGGAGGAGAGCATCCGCGCGGCGCTGCGCGAGAAGGAACTGCTGCTGCAGGAGATCCATCACCGGGTCAAGAACAACCTGCAGATCATCCACAGCCTGCTGGACATGCAGTTTTCCAGGATCGGCGAGCCGGCGGTGGCGGAGATGGTGCGGGAAAGCCAGAGCCGCATCCAATCGATGGCCCTGATCCACCAGATGCTCTACCTGTCCGGCGATTTTGCCGAGGTCGATTTTCGCGACTTCCTGCAGTCGTTCGTGCCGTACCTGGTTTCCACGTACGGCGCCGAGCCGTCGCGCGTGGCGGTCTCGGTGGACGCAGGCACGGTGCGGCTGCCGATCAACCTCGCCATTCCCTGTGGCCTGGCCGTCAACGAGCTGATCTCGAATGCGCTCAAGCATGGCTTCCCCACTGATCGCTCGGGCGAGGTCAGCGTCCGGCTTGCCACGTCGGCCGAGGGCCGGGTCAGCCTGTGCGTCACCGATAACGGCGTCGGCCTGCCCGAGGATTTCGAGTTGGCGGAGACCACCACGCTCGGGATGCAGTTGCTGGTACTGCTCGCCGAACAGCTCGGCGGCGAGCTGACGATCGAGCCCCGCCAGCCGACCCGCTTCACCTTGCGCTTCCCTCTGCAGCGATAAAATGGCGCAGCAGGTCCGCATCCTGGTGGTCGAGGACGAGCGCATCGTGGCGCTGAACCTGCAGCAGCAACTGCGCCGGCTCGGCTATTCGGTACCTGCGCCGGTGGCCAGCGGCGAGCAGGCGCTGGCGAAAATCCGTGACCTGAAGCCGGACCTCGTGCTGATGGACATCAACATCGAAGGCACGCTCGACGGCATCGAAACCGCCTCATGCATCCCGGCCGAGCTCGGCATCCCGGTGGTCTATCTCACCGCCTATGCCGATGAACCGACGCTGGTGCGTGCGCGCTCCACCCGGCCGTACGGCTACCTGGTCAAGCCCTATTCGGAGCGCGAACTGCACGCGACCATCCAGGTGGTGCTGGAGCGCTGCCGGACGGAGGCGGCGCTGCGTGAACACGGGCAGCTGCTCGATCGGCTGGTGCAGGAACGCACGGCGGAGCTCTCGGGCGCGCTGGCCCGGCTGGAGCGCGAGACGGTGGAACGCGTGGCCGCCGAGAAATCGCTCCGCCAGGTGCAGAAGATGGAAGCGATCGGCCAGCTGACCGGCGGCATCGCGCACGACTTCAACAACCTGCTGACGGTGGTGCTGGGCGCCCTTGAACTGATCCGCTCCGACCCGCGGAACGTGGCGCGCATCGCGCGGCTGAGCCAGACCTCGATCACCATGGTCGAGCGCGGCATGAACCTGATCAGGCACCTGCTGATGTTCTCGCGCCGCCAGGCGATGTATCCGGAGCAGATCGACCCGAACGAGATCGTCGCCGATTTCCGGCCGATCATCGAGAAGGCGGTTGGCACGGGCACCGAACTGGTGATCCGGCTGCAGCCGTCCCTGGCGAGGGTCCTGGTCGATCCGACCGAATTCCAGACCGCCCTGCTCAACGTCATCATCAATGCCCGCGAGGCCATCACCGCACCGGGCGGGCGGATCGAGATCGAGACCGCAACCGTGGTGGTGGGGCAGGGGGAGCAGGTGGCGCAGCCGCGGCTCAGGCCCGGTCGCTACACCGTGATCGCGATCCGCGACAGCGGCACGGGCATCGCCGCGGACGTGCTGGGGCGCGTGTTCGACCCGTTCTTCACCACCAAGGAGGTGGGCAAGGGCAGCGGGCTCGGGCTGAGCCAGGTCTATGGGTTCATGCAGGAATCGGGCGGCGGGGTCACGCTCGAAAGCGCGCCCGCGAGCGGCACGGTGGTGCGGCTGTATTTGCCGGCGATCGAGGCCGCGCCGGCGGGCCGCGCGGAGGCGCCGGCGGCGACGGCAGCAGAGCCCGCGGGAGTGGGCGCGAAATGCGTGCTCGTGGTGGAGGACGAGCCGGCGGTGCTCGAGCTTGCCGTGGAATGCCTGACCGCTGCCGGCTTTCGCGTGCTGAGCGCCCGCGATGCCGGGCAGGCGCTGGCGGTGCTGCGAGGGGATGCCGTGGTGGACATCCTGTTTTCCGATGTCGTGATGCCGGGGGAGATGGATGGCTGCGAACTCGCCGCTGAGGCGCGGCGGCTGCGGCCGGGCATCAGGATCGTCATGACCTCTGGCTACGCGCGCGGCGAGAGGGCCGCGGGCGGCGCCATTCCCGGCGAGGGCACATTCCTGCCGAAGCCGTGGCGGCCGGAAGGGCTGGCCGCGGCGCTGGCGGAGCCGGCGGCGTGAAGGCCAGGGGGCTCTGCCCCCTGGAATGGGTTCCAAGGGCCTCTCGGCCCGTCGCGCGAAGGCGCGCGCCGGACTTGGCGGGGTCCAGGGGCGGAGCCCCCGGCCTTCAGGCCTTTTCGACGTTCCAGAACGGAATGAGTTCCGGCACGTGCAGCCAGCCCGTGACGTTCCTGCGGTGCGCCACCGGCTGGGTCCACTGGCCGAAATACAAATGCGGCACGATGTTCCAGGCGTTCTCCTGAATCTTTGCCGCAATCACCTTGCGGCTCTCCGGTGTCTCGGCGGTCATCCAGGCCGCGCGCAGTTCCTCGTTCTTCGCGTCTTCCGCCCAGCCGAACCAGCCCTTGGTGCCGGTGGTCGCCATCGCCGGTATCATGTAGGGGTTGCTGTTGCCCAGCCCGCCCCAGGCGGTGAAGAAGATGTTCCAACCGCCTGCATCCGGCGGGTTCTGGCTGGCGCGGCGCTGCACCACGTTGGCCCAATCCATCGGCTGCAGATCGACGTTCACGCCGGCGCTGCGCAGTTGCTGGGCGAGTACCATGGCGGCGTTATTCATGTAGGCCATGCTGGTCGCCTGCAGCACGACCACCGGCCGCCCGTCGTAGCCGCCTTCGGCCAGCAGCTTCTTCGCCAGGGCGATGTCCGGCCCTTTGCGGAACCACTCGGTGTTGGCGTCGTTCTCCATCGCCGAGCCGCAGGTGAACCAGCTGGCACAACTGCGGTACCATTTGGGGCTCACGTAGGTCGGGCGCAGCATGTCGTCCTGGTTGATGATGTGCAGCAGCGCCTGGCGGCACTTGACGTTGTTGAACGGCGGATGCAGCCAGTTGATGGCGAGGTAGCCGACGCTGCCGAGGTCGGCCAGCTTCTCCAGCACCACCGCCGGGTCCTTCTCCAGTTGATCCAAGAGGTCGATCGGCGGCAATTCGTAGAAGTCGATCTCGCCGCTCTGCAGCGCGGCCACCGCGGTTTGCTGGTCCGGCGTGTTGATCCACACCACGCGATCGACCTTCGCCACCTTGCCGCCGGCGTTGGCGCTGGGGGGCTCGGCTCTCGGCACGTAGTCGGGGTTGCGGTCGTAGACATACTGGCTGCCGGCCCTGGTCTCCTCCTCATTCAGGATGAACGGCCCGGAGCCGACAACCTTGTCGATCTTCTGCATCGGGTCGGTCTCGGCTTCCCGCTTGCGCATGATGAAGAGGTCGGGCGGAGCGGTGTTCCCGAACATCTCCACCATCAGCGGGAAGGGTTCCTTCAGCTTGATGCGGAAGGTCTTCTCGCCCACCGCCGCAAGCTCGGCCAGCCGCTCGGCCAGGAGCTGCCCTTGCCCCGAGCGCACCATCCAGCGGCGGATGCTGGGAATGACGTCGGCGGTGGTGAGCGGAGTCTTGTCGGTAAAGCGCAGGCCATCGCGCAGTTCGAAGGTGTAGGTCAGCTTGTCGTCGGAAACCCCCCAGCCCTTCACCATCTGCGGCCGCGGCACGCCGTTCGCGTCGCAGCCGATCAGCATGTCGTAGACCATCGCGCCGTGATAGGCGCTGATGTCCGCGGTGGTCCAGATCGGATCGTAGGTGGTGATGTCGGCATGCATCACCGCCCGTATCGTGCGGGCGGCCGGGGGTCTTGCCTGGGCGTGCAGGATCGCGGGCGCAGCGGCCAGCCCGGTGGCGGCCAGCGCGCCTCGCATCATGCTGCGGCGCGTTTGCTTCATGGTGTTCCTCGCTTTTGTTGCGCTTTCCGATTTTGGCATCGGTCCGAGCAATCAGCAAACGTCACCCGGATGAGTGTCGCGTAGTGCGGGACTGGGTCGAACCGGCACCAGTTTAACCCGGCATTTCCCGGATGGGCGGCGCAGCCGCCCTCCTGGCAGGCATCCTACTGCCGGAACATTCTGGGCCGCAATGGTGCAGCGCCCGCGGGAGTTCGGCAGAGACCGCTGAACGCCTGTCCTCGCGGCGGCACCAAATAAATGCCCGCTTATCCACGAGTTGGCCCGGGTCCTCGCAGCGGCACCGTTCGGCGCGAAGCGCCCCAACTAAACAGAAACCGGGCTGATGAGCTGGCGACCGTGGCTTGGCGCGCCCGGAGACCACATCGGCGCTCCGCTCCGTGCCCTTGGCGACTTGGCGACTTGGCGGTTGATCGACCATCGCAGGAACCGCCAAGTCGCCAAGTCGCCAAGGTGCGGATGTAGGCACCGAGCACGATGGATCCCATCTTGACAGAAACCGGGCTGCTAAAGGCTGGCGGACGACGACCGGCAGGCCAATTCTATACCCGGGCTGACTCGTGGATAAGCGGGCATTTATATGGGCGCTTCGCGCCATTGGTATGAGATGGATCGCTACCTGCTCTCCCTGGTCGGCTTCACCCTGGCGGCGACGCTCAGCCCGGGGCCGAACAACGTCATTGTCGCCTCGATCGGCGCCCGGCGGGGGATCTGGGCGGCGTTGCCCTACATGATCGGGGTGGCGGCCGGCTGGGCGGTCATGATCCTTCTGGTCGGCACCGGGCTGGCCGGCCTGTTCACGCAGGTGCCGGCCCTGGCCGGCGTGATGCGCTGGGTGGCGCTGGCCTGGATCGTGTTCCTGGCCTGGCAGATCGCCACCTCGCCGCTGCCCGGCGAGGCCGCCGATGGCCGGCTTCCCGGCTTCGTCACCGCGCTGTTCCTGCAATGGGTCAACCCGACGGGTTGGATGCTCGCGCTCGGCCTGATCTCGGCCTGGATGCGCCCGGACCGTTCGGCCCTGGCCCAGATCGCGCTGTTCGCCGCGGTGTTCGCGTTGGTGGTGTTCCCCTCGCTCGGGCTATGGACGATTCTCGGCACCGGCGCGGCGCGGCTGCTGCACTCGCCCCGGCGGGTGCGCGTCTTCAACGTGGCGATGGCGGTGGTGCTGGTCGCCTCGATGCTGCCGGTGGTGCTCGGCGAGATGGGCGGGCACTAGGCCGTGTGGACGGATTTAACCAGCATCAGCCCGCACGCAAAACTGACGATGGCTGAATAGCTGATGTCGGTCTTCTCGCAGCGCATGGCGACGCGTTTGAACCGATTAAGCTTGCCGATTGC
>Ga0326727_10018621_pt1 | contig 14145 bp, 12 predicted proteins | sample MB2enrmetagenome_FD_207643 | JGI IMG/M metagenome (GOLD analysis project Ga0326727, IMG submission 207643) | Lab enriched peat soil microbial communities from McLean, Ithaca, NY, United States - MB29MY | ecosystem: Environmental > Terrestrial > Soil > Wetlands > Peat | place: USA: New York...
GAGTAAACGCGCATTGCGTGAACTTCTGAGAGAGGCGCGCGTAAAAAATTACAGGATTGTAACCCAAGGATTTGGCTTCCTTCCGTTGAGTTATCTAGTTCTGGGCTGGCAGTAACGGCAGTCGTATCCGTTTGCCTGATAATCGCTCTTCATCTAAACGAACGATTCTTTTTATTCTCGTATACCTCCCAAAACAGGTCTTCAAATGCTGAAGCCATGTGATCGGCGCTCAACTCATCCTGGACGAGTTTCCGAGCTTTTTCACCCATTGCGTTTCGCATTGACGGATTGCGAATCAGTTCCACCAATCGGTCGGCCAGCCCTTGTGAATCACCTACCCGGACCAGAAAACCCGTTTTACCCGGGATCACGATCTCGCACATCGAACCCACGTCGGTGCAAACAATCGGGATTCCAACCGACATGGCCTCTATCGCCGCTACGGAAAGCGTTTCCTGCTCAGGGTTTGATGAAAGCGTGTTGATGTCGACGCCTGCCAGGATATCACCCAACTGGCGGCGGAAACCAAGAAAATGAACACAAGGACCTATTCCCAGGTCTTGGGTCAACTGAGTGAGGCGGTCTCGCTCGGGACCATCCCCTACTATGAGAAAATGGGCCTCCGGTACTGCTTTCAAAACCGACTGAGCAGCCTTTAGGAAAACATTGTGAGCCTTATCCGGTCGCAGCACCGCTATGATGCTAATGACCGGACTGTCCGGGGGGATGCCGAGCTTCGCCTTCGCTTCCCCGGGTGCAAGAGAGGAAAAGAACTTCCGCGGATCGACCCCATTGTAAATGACTTTAATTTTCCCGGCAGGGATTTTTTCAATTAGTGCAATGTAGTCCTTGTGCCGCTGAGCCGCCGCGACCACCTTGTCAATTCCAAAGTGGAGTATGTGCCGTCCAAACATCGTGAGATTGTGATAGTTGTACTTCAAGAAGGTCTCATTTTCCCAGTTGACGATTGCGCGCACCCCGGCAATTTTGGCGGCCAAGACACCGTAGAAAAGGGTGTTGCGGTGGTTGACCATGAAGAGCACATCGGTCCGCTCGGATTTAAAATGTCTGGCGAGTTTGAGGATACCTAGGAAATCAAATCTGCGCCGAAGAATGTCCGACTTAACGGGAAAGTTCAGCTTCACGACCTCAGAGCCCAGCATCCCCGGGTTTCTGAGAAAGCAGATGTCCACCCTGAAACGCTCCCTGTCGATGTTCCTCAGCAATTCCAACAGGAGTTGCTCAGCCCCTCCGATCCGGAGGCTGGAAACCAGTACGGTAGTGTGGATAGTTTTCATTGACTTTTTCATCTTTAAATTCAGCGCGAATGGTTCTGCACGCTTTCAAAAAGGCTCAACAGGCGAGTCGCATGATCTTCGAGGTTGCACTGTGAGGCAACAAATTCTTTTCCTGCCCGCCCCATCTCTTTAAGACGCTCGCGGTCACTTAACATCCAGGTGAGCGCATCTTTCAATTCATTTTCGGAATCAGGCGTGAAGAGCCTCCCCGAGACATAATCCTCCACCTGTTCGGGAATTCCGCCGATGCTGGAGGCAACCACTGGAGTTTCGTGGATGAAACTTTCATAAATGCTGATAGGAGCATTGTCATACCATCGGCTTGGAACAACGGTGAACAAAGCGCCGGCGATCCATCGAGAGAGTTCCTCCCCCTCTATAAACCCCAGGAAACGAATACGTGTTGAGAATTCTGGAAGGATGAGTTTTTTCAGCCGCTCCCGCTCACCATCGTAATTTCTGCCAATCAGGATCAGGTCGGCATCGGGCGAAATCTTCTGGTAGGCTCGGATCAACGTGTCAAGACCCTTTTCATAAGAAATTCTGCCCACATATACAATGAAATCGCCTCTTTCCACATTTGGCGTCCCTGGGGGAACTGAGACGGGGTAGTTTATAAGATGAATGCGATCTGCAGCAAACCCGCCTTCTATCAGTTTGGTCCCCATGAAGCGGCAGGGCACAACGAAAGCATCGACGAGATGATACAGCCCGAGCCATTTCTGAAGATACATAGACGCTACTCTCAGGCTCGAGGCCAGGAGACTTTGCCTGACACACCGATACCGGCACCCGTGATAATAATTTCCATGAATGCACAATGTGCAGGGGTGTCCATCTCTCAGAAAGCTATATGAGGGGCAGAGCAGATGATAGTCGCCCAAATGCACAACGACCGGTATGCCTCGTTTCCGGAAAGTGTGAATGATACTCGGGGACATATAGTTATATATGTTTAGTAAATAGGCGACATCAGCTCCTCGCGTCGCATTCAGAAGTCTGGCGAGGTACCCCCGCGCTTCGATTGAGTACGCACTCCGGTCCAGGTAACGTATCCAGTTAGTTGGCGATAGTTTAATCGTATTGAAGCGCGTTTGATCGGCCTTCCCCGGAGGAGGCAGGAAGAACTCGCTGTAAGGTGATTCCCAACTCCAGGAGTAGCGTACACTAAATGGAATGGGCGTATGTCCCATGCGAGAAAGCTGAGGAAAGAGATCGGAAATGTATCGTTCCGTTCCCCCGTTCAGGAAGTAGTATTTATTGCAGAAAACTATCTTCAATTGCTCACACGCGGTCTTTCACACAGATATGCGCCAATGCCATTGAAACCGACAAAAAAACTCAACTCTGGTCGCTTAACGATTTCGATAGCAAGAATATTGATCAAAGGTAAATCCATCGGCACCTTGGAGAAGGTTTTGCAGCCATCGCTGCTCACATAAACCCCATCGGCCGCTTTCTCATAGGCAAGGGTACCGATCACCACCACCGAGGGATCAAGAGGATGAACTGCAACGGCATAGGAAGCAATATTGGCCGGATTTCCGCCCGGCAATGCGATTTCCTTCCACGATTGTCCGTCGTCCTCACTGATAATTATTTTCTTCTCCGGACGGCCCGCAAGGAGCCTGGATGGATTAGAGGGATCCATTGCCATTCCGAATGTAAAGGGGTACTGTTTGCTTACCGCCATCCAATTGTCTCCCCCATCCAGTGTCTTGAAAACCCCTCCCTGCAAAGTACTGGCGTAAATAATCTTGGAATTCCCGGGATGGATCAGAAGCGCATTGGGTCCTCTAATATATGGGGTCCTGAGACCCCGATTAGCGGTCTGCCATGTCTTCCCGCCGTTGATTGTCTTAAAAACGCCATAGCCGTTTGTGCCCACATAGAGTATATCGTCACACCCAGGGTCAAGAACCAGGTTGGTTGCCAGTCCGTCAACGAAGCCCAAGCGCGGCAATGTCATTGCAGGAAGGGGAAAACTAATGTCTTCCCAGGTTTCTCCGCCATTGGAACTCTTATATACAAAGACTCTGTCCTTCTTGCTCCATGGATTCATCAGCAGGTACATTTTGGACGGATCGCGGCGCGAGATTTCAACTGTTTGGGCGTGTCCATCCACAACACCGGACATCTTACGTTTCCACCTGTTGCCCCCGTCGTTGGATACCATAAGTCCATTGTCCATAGCAGCGAGAAAAATCGTCTGCATACTCGGAGATGGGACCTTGACGGCGTTGATTACTGTGTTCTGGAGTCCCTTGTGGAGTTGAACCCAACTTTCTCCTTCATCTTGGCTCTCCCACACGTTCCACCAGTCAGTGAGAACCAGTCGCTTGGGATCTGAGGGACAAAAGGCGATTCTTTCCACGGCATTCAATGAGCCGGCGTAGTTTTCAGATGCTTGGGAATTCAACTTGAAGGAGGCTATCTTCTTCCAGGATTTCCCAGCGTCAATCGATTTATACAGGATGTAAGGCCAGGTTTCAGGATGTGTCGCAACAAAGACGATGTCAGGGTTTCCAGGATGAACAGACATCGCCTTGAAGCCCCCGGCTCTATCAGACAACCGCTGTTGAGCATCGGGGCCCAGCCCTTTCCATTTCTTCCGTTCCTCATCCCAAACGTACAATCCGCTGTTTTTCTCGAGTGCATAAATCCGACCTTGAGAATGCACAAGGAGATCAGTCATTTCTTTATGGTCAGGCGGTAAGCCCTCATTACATGGCTGCCATTTTCCATTCGCGAGAAAAAAAACGCCTCTCTCGGTCCCTGCATAAATTGTCTCACCGTGACCAGCCAGTGCATTCACCTTGGTCCCTTCGAGCCCAGGCGCCGCAACCGCCAACCATGGCGAATCTTCGACCCTGATCTGAAAAACACCTGCCCGGTCAGCGGCCACCCACAAACTGTTTCCGGACAGAACCATCAATCGGCTGCCAAACAAGCGCGATCCATATCTGACTGTCCCGTTCTCCTTTTTCCAGGACTCTCCCCCATCAAGGCTGCCGTACAGACCATCGGCGGTGAGAAGGAACATTCGGCTGATATCGACCGGGTGAATCAGGATATCCGCTACCGAAAATCCCTCCAGACCCTTTCCTTTAAGTTGGAAACTTCTCCCCTGGTCCGTGCTCTTAAACACCCCAGCGACATCAGAACCTATGAACATGACCCGAGAGTCTTCGGGGCTAATTTCAATCGAGGTGAAGCGCCCTCCCCCCCCGTAACCACAGGGAACAACTGTGATATCATCACCAGGGGAGCCCGCTGTCACATCGAACCCCACCACTCCCAAGCTCGAAAGGAGAGCCGAAGCCAAAAAGCAAATACAAAACAACGCCGCCGGAAACCGAACAGGACAATGCCTGATCGATGCCGGCCAAAGCGTAGTGGTTCTGTCTATACGCTGGATTTCCTGCAATAAGTCTGGCATCATTTATGCTTTAAATTCATTTCCCAAAAAGTTCCAGTTTTTCTTTGAGGTTCTTTGACCTGATACGTGGGCTTGACGTCGATTGCGGCATTACCACTGAAGAATGCGTTATACTGAACATAGGACTTCTCGATAAGGTCATAACCCTTCATCCAAACGCTTCCGGATACCGAGTCTCCGGAGATCCTGATCTTCAACTGACCGGCTTGTGCATCGACCTGGGTGGGCAAGGCTCTTTTTTCTGCGGCGTCTCTTCTTTCCTTCTCCCGCTGAGAAAGATACAGCCCCTTTACAGGTTTTAAAAGTATCGGACTTAAATAAAAGAAATGGCTCTGGTAATGCAGATTCGGCCGAAGATAGGTCTTCTTGATGTCGCAAACGATTTCCTGGGGCATGACCAGCATATCGCTGCTGTCTGAATGCCAATAGAAGGTGTTACGGGAGTTGGTCTTAGGGAACCCTCGTATGACCACCAGGTATGAGTTCAAGCTGTCAGGGTTCGGATTATCGATTTCGAGCGAGGCCCTGGCACCGGTGAAATTCTCGTTCAAAACCGCTCCGGAGAGCTGAATGATAAACGTTTTTTTAAGCCCGGCTGAATCATCCAAAACACCATCTTGAGCATAAGAGGCTGAATTCAAAATAAAAAAGACAAATGTGGCGATCAGGAGAATACTGGATAGCACGTTTCTTGTCGAGGCGAGCATTTCCTGACCTCTGCGGAGAGTTCAAATCTTTTCCGTGAAATCTGCCCCTGTGAACTCAGGTTATGCCTTCACATTAATGAACATCTGCCAAGCATCCGGTAGTCATTATCCCATTACCCCAACTGAAGGGCAAATGCAAGACGCTTCCGCGCAGCCGATCAAAACAGACCTCACCCTGCCGGTCCAACAATAGTCAGATCGGGCAGCAGCAGATTATTGCACGTTTTCCTCCCGTGTATCATAAGCCTGGTGCCGGTTCTCAAGAATGAAGTTAACTTCCAACATGGGTAGGAGGGGGTTGGTATAGCTCCACTAACTACTCAGGTGTTTCCGTGCGCTCGACAAACCAAACTGCCGCTTAATGACTCACGGGCAGGCGGTTCCCACTGAACTGAACGGTCGCAGGTCAGTCACATAAGAAATTGGCAAGAACGGGGACTTCGATTAATCTCATGAAACTCGGGCTGAATTCGGAGCAGAAACTGACGTTACCAGAGATTTGTCTGGACGGGCGCTGAAGCCAGGATTAAAGAAGTCTATATATTTGCCCGGCCTTAAAGGAACGAAACACTAGAAACCGGAAATTTTGATTAAAAAAAGCAGGCTTTTTCAAGAAAGAATATCAATACGGGCATTCTACACAGGATTTGCAGATAAGTATATGATCCGGCCATTTAGAGGGAACCATGGATAGAAGCACAACCTTTATTTCTTATCTTTATCTAAGCTTTCTCGCTCTTGCCGTCGCAGCTTTGCTTCGATCCACAATCGAGTACCTTGAGACGGGCAAATTTGGATTTAGCGCCGGTGATCCGATCTTCCAGGCATTATGTGTTTGTTCTTTTGCGGCACTGGCGCTGTCCAGGTATTTTGCCTCCCGTCTGCTCAGGTGCTCGGTGTGCGGGAGGTTCTCTCAGGACACACTGATTTTCGATGAAGGGCCAAGCAGGCGTTTTTGCCGGGAGCACCTTATCGAACGGTTCAAACAGGAATTCACGGCTTGGACGGAGAAAATGGTTGTCGTCTACCCATCTCTGGAGATGAAGAAAGGTCCATACGTTTATGAATACAGGACAATGGAAGCTATTCCGGAGAAGTTCCTGCAAGGCAGGATTGGACGCCTGTTCCAAAGGGCGCTTTCCTCGATCGAAGGCAGATGCGCCAGATGCGGGCGCAAGGCTACGGTTGCCTATTTCGGTCCAGGCAATACTCCCTGGGAACCCATCACGATAAGCGGCAAACAGGGTGATGAACCCGGCGGCGAGATCCCGGCGTCATTTCAAGTCACTTGCCCGCACTGCATAGCCGATGAGGTTTGCTTCTCATTGAGCCGGTTCGAAGGGGTTTTCTCGGAAGGTATCGTTTTGCCGCACGACGGAAGCGGCGTTTTCATATCACGATTGCAATAGGGGCAACGATGCAGCACCATTTATCGAAAAGCGCCGCCTTTTTAGAATGAAGGCCAAGAGGCGAAATATTACGAAGATTTCTTTCTGGAACAGTCAGGGTGGTCTTCTTTCCTATATTCGTCCGAGGTTGCCTCAAAAACGGCATTGTAATCCGAACCGGCAAATCTTCTCATTACTTGCAGCAGTTCTTCTCTCACGTTCTCAAATTTTACCTGGAGTTCCAGGTCAAGATCCATCCAGTTGCTGAAATAGATGATCTCTCCATTGTTACGCGTGAAACAGACAAATTTTCCCCTAACAATTTCGAGTTCATTGCCCCCTATCTTCAGCAGCATAAGCCCCCTTCCCCGAATTAAGAGAATGAGGTCTATTATCCTCTTTCAAGAAGGGGGTCAACCCGGCGTTCATTGATTCACAAAGGATCTCAGCAGAAGCCCTTCCAACCACCCCGAGTCTCATTGAGGCGGTTTCGGCCCTCGCTGTTGCGCTCTCATCCTGTCCATCATGTCGGCCCGCACCTCATCTTTTGTGATGAAGCCATCACCGTTTCTGTCCAGTTGTCTGAATTGCTTTTCGTAGAACGCCATCCATTCGCTTTTGCTGATCTTGCCGTCGTGGTTGGTATCCATGTCCTGAAACATCATGTCGATCATTTGCTCCATCTGCGGATTCCCATCCGCGGTTCTTCCTCCCCTCGCCGGCGGTGGCTGTTGCGTCTGCGCGAAGATAAAACCCCCGTAGGCCAAGACGATGATACCAACCACGACAGGAATCGATTTCCATCGAGCCATTTTATCCCTTTCATCAGGCCGGCAAAACGGGCAGACTATCATGCCGCATTTGCCGTCCTTTTCAAATTCGGACCACTGCCGGAAAATGCGAGCAGCGGTCCAAATCGTGAATTAACAAAAATCCCGGCCACACCGGCAGTCGATCAATAATAGTAATAAGGCCCCTGACTTTCACTGGGTTGGTATGGGTAATAATACCTGTATGGATATGGATAGTGAGAATAATATCCCCTATAGTATGGATAGCCCCAGGCGCCCCAGTAGTATGGATAACCCCACCAGGCACCCGCCCAATAGGGCCCTCCGCCCCAGCGCCAGCCAGGTCCCCAGTACCGTCCTCCCCAATAACCTCCACGCCAGCCGTATCCGTGCCAGCCGTAACCACCACTTCTGTATGAATAACCAGGGGCTGCAAGCATCAGGACAGCCACTATCACCATAGGAACCGTAATTACGTTAATAGCACGCTTCATGGCTTTTCTCCTTAGCCACAGGCCTATTTTAGGCATCCACCTATTTTCCGGAACGATCAAAAATCAGTACGGGCTAAAAGTTCTCACGCCGCCGCCTGATTCCAGGGATCGACCGCCGGCTTCAGGCACCGAATCGGCTTTCAAACACAAAGACGCATGCCTTAGCGCTTTCGTCTACGAATGATTACCCAAAATTCCTCAGTTAGACTCATCCGAGATCTCGAATAATACATCGGCATTCATAAATCCGCGAAGGAGAAACTTATTTTAGAAAACCGGCACGAAAATTGCGCAATATCATCAATTCCAGGATTCCACCTATTTTCGGGACAGCATTCTCGACAAGGATTTCAGACTTAGAATGGAACCAGGTCCTGTTACCAGTTTGAACATGCCAGCCGCTCCCGCTCCCGAGGCTTCCCCGCCGTCAATTAATGGTGGTCAGAGTTTTGACAAAATCCTCGAGACGGCGTCATCCGAGCACTCAGGACCGGTTTCCGGACCGGCATCGCCATCCAATCTCCTGAAAGGACCTTCTGTAAACATCTCCACCATTCCACTCCATGAACCAATGACGGCGATGCCTCCATCCCGGACGCGCGTCTCCGCAGCCTATCAGAACAATGCGACTCCACCGGCATCGCCTCCGGCTCAAAGCGACGTCCAAAAATACAAGGACGACCAGTTGCTTCGTAATCCCGGAGGCAGAAACTATAACCTGGATAAGAAAGAAATTTCGCAGAACACACATAAGGAATCCGTTTGGGGGTTGGCGCAAAAAGATTTCTCCGACGTTTTCGGGAACGTGAAACGGTTTTTCGACAATATGTTTATGGGAACCACCGTTCTGTACAGAAATGACAAGAATGAAATTAAGGAAGGGCATCAGAGGGGGTTGCTCGAGACGGCAATGGACTTTTTCAAAGATCTTGGGAGCGCTGTCAGTTTCGGCGCATGGCATCCGGAACGTGCTGAAGCCCCGCACGGCTTCATGAACCGGCTTAGTTATTCCGCATCCAAGCTCAAAGATGCCTTGCTGGGGGATATTGTCGAAGGCATCCCCGCCAGCTTGAACCACATGGGTAAGAACATGATACTTTCAGGGTGGCACCTGGCTGAAGTTTTGCCGGATACGGTCACAGGAAGCTTCGAACCTGGGCAAAAGCTCACCACCACCATCTTCGATAACGGACATGTCTTGATCGAGTACCTCACGGACATTGCACCTTCAGGCGACGCCTGGCTCAGGGTACATGCGTCAAGCTTGAAGGAGCTTAAGCCGCCGGTCCTTTACAATCTCAAAATGCCTGAATATTTCTCCAGGGATAGCAGATGGGAACATGTTAGAAACACTCCGTTCAGAAAAACCATAGAAACCATCGGCTCCCTTCTCGCAGATGCCTTGTTCGTCGGTCTTTTTGGAGAAACCGGCTCTTCGAGCAACCGGCGTCATCAGATAGAGAATTAGTCCCGGCAACCTGTCAAAAACAAGCACTCCCAACCACCAAACGGGCAGTATCCGCTCTCCACCAAATTTGCCGGGAGAAGCCCAATGGCAATTGCTTTTCGGTCAGCGACAGCCGCGGGCCCGAGAGCTTCGCCGATCCAGGAAAATTGCGGTGTCTTCATAATGTCATCAAAATGTGACCTTGCCGGAGTGGACAAAAAAGCCACTTCTGCCGAATACTTAAGTCGTTAGAATTACCATCTCGGTCGCGATGAACCAGATATTCCGTGTTGTTTGCTCGTTCGCCGGTGGCTGTAGGCCGCAGCTTGGATTCATTATGGACGAACCCTTATCTTTCCATGCATCCAGCGCCATTCACGAGTTGGCTTCCAGGGGTCGCTCCATCTGCATCGAGGAGCTTGCCGAGTCGGCCGTATGTATCCCTCCGGAGACGCCGATCCGCGACGCCAAAGAAATGCTCGGTAATGACGAGCCGATAAATGCACTTGTAGTTATGAGCGCCGGCAAGCCCGCAGGCCTCGTCTGCAGCCTCCACCTTGACAGGATATTGAGCAAGCAGTTCGGGGTGGCCCTGTTCTATCCCAAACCGGTTGCCAGTGTGATGGACACAAGCCCATTGACCCTCGAAGCGGGCACACCTCTCGAAGAGGCCGCCAATCTGGCGATGCAGAGGGAAAAGGCAAGGATTTTCGATTACATCATTGTCACCCGCAATGATTGTTTAATTGGTATAGTCTCCGTACCCAAAATGCTTGAAACTTTGGCGGCCCTGGAACAATGGCGCAGGGCACAACTAACCCTGCTGACCCGGAGACTCACGGGAGAAATCCGCGACCGCGAAAAGGGGGCCGAGGAACTACAGCGTTCAAGGGAAATGCTGAAGAGGGTCATTGAAAGTTTCCCTTTTTCGATTTTCTGGAAGGACACCAACCTGCGCTATGTGGGATGCAACCGGCATTTTGCCGTGAAAGCAGGATGTGAAACGGTATCCGGTGTCATTGGAAAGACGGACGCGGAATTGCCGTGGCAAGAAGACGAGGCGCTCTTATTCCGAGAGTGGGACTTGGAGGTGGTTAAATCCCTCAAGCCTTCATGCCGCATACTCGAAAGGGGGTCAGGCACTCTATTTCTTGAGCTCAGGCGCACTCCCATGCTCGATTCAAAGGGGAACTTCATCGGTATCCTCGGGGCACTTGAAGACGTCACAGAAAAGGAAATGGCCGCCAGGGCCATTGCGGCCAATAACGCCAAATCGCAGTTTCTGGCCACTATGAGTCATGAAATCAGAACCCCGATGAATGGGGTGCTCGGAATGGCCGAACTCTTGCTTGGGACCGATCTTGACCCGCACCAGCGAAAACTGGCCGAAATCGTCTTTCGCTCCGGACAGTCGCTTCTCAGGGTTCTGAACGACATACTGGATTATTCCAAAATAGAAGCAGGCAAACTCGAACTTGAGCATGTATCCTTCGATCTTCAATCTGAAGTTGAAGAATTAATCGAACTGGTGGCTGACAATGCCCATCGAAAAGGACTCGAGCTCACCTGCCGGATTGACGAGAACGTTCCAGTCCATTTGATTGGCGATCCTGGCAGACTTCGGCAAATCCTTACGAATCTCATCGGCAATGCAGTCAAATTCACTGAAAAGGGGGGGATACTCGTCCATGCCTTCCTGCAAGAGGAGGAAAAGGACAGCATATTACTTGGTTTCGAGGTCCATGACACTGGTATCGGAATCGCTCCGGAGGCTCACTCCAAAATCTTCCAGGAATTTTCTCAGTCTGACCAGTCGATGAGTCGCAGGTTCGGAGGCACCGGGCTCGGCCTGGCCATATCAAGACAACTCTGCGAAATGATGGGTGGACAAATTGAAGTGGCAAGCCACCCTGGAAAAGGAAGCTGTTTCACGTTCACTGTCCGGTTGGCAAAGCAGCATAACGGAAAACCAGCCGGCACTCCTCATATGGGCTCACTTTCAGCGGATCTGCGCGTGCTGATTGTAGATGATGATGAAACAAACCGAGACGTCTTGCAGTGCCTGCTCGATTCATGGAGAATCTCGGGCGACTGCGCGGAAAGCGGAGCACAGGCCCTTGAAAAGCTCAGCGCTGCGGCTGAAAGCGGGAACGCCTACGACGTGGCGATCCTGGACAAGATGATGCCCGAAATGGATGGGCTTGAACTCGCGGAAAGAATACAGCAGAACCCCTCAATTTCGTCGGCAGTTCTGATCATGCTGAGCGGAGACATTGAAAGATCCTCTATTCACGGAATCGCGGCTCACCTCACCAAGCCGGTACGTCCCTCCCATCTCTATAACGCAATTGTAACCGCAATTAAGGGCCGCTTTCGACCGGGAAGAGGGCATGCGCCGGGATACCGCGAGCCGGTTCAGGTCGATCTCACTCCAATTCTGCTGGCCGAAGACAACCCGATAAACCAGCAGGTCTGCTCGGAGATGCTCGAAACGCTTGGATACAGGCGTCTCGACATAGTGTCAAACGGCATCGAGGTTCTGCAGGCACTCTCACGAAAGCACTACGGTCTTATCCTAATGGACTGCCAGATGCCTGAAATGGACGGTTATGAGGCGGCAAGGCTCATTCGAAAGAAAGAGAACCGATCCTCGCCGGCGACCCGCACATCGATCGTGGCGTTAACCGCACATGCCATGAAAGGCGCCATGGAACACTGCCTGGCGGCCGGAATGGACGAGTACCTACCCAAGCCGTTCACCCTTGACCAGCTCAAGTCCACATTAGACCGCTGTCTGTCCCGACGTGAACCTGCGGCGGCCGAACCCACCTACCAGATCGAAGCCGCCGACGAGGCTGACCTGGAATCGGGCGCCGTTGATCGGTTGAACGACTCCGCAACAATCGAGGATGTCATCATAGGAGTGAATAAGATAAACACACTGGGACTACTGCAAGAATATTGAACTTCAACGAACCAGGGACCTTCCCGCCGCTCTCCTCACACAAACCGAATTAGTCCTGCAATTATCCTATACATTAATGTGTTACAATTAGATCCGTATGGCCTCGAAGATTCTTAATGCATGTCGCCGCTGCGAAGACTGCGGGATACGGACCGAAGTAAAATCGGTGGAAGCAGACAGGTGTATTCTGCAATGCTCCCGATGTGGAAGAGAATACGCATTTTTCGAGTCGGCATCAGAAAAAGAATTGAAGCAGAGAATGCCAACGGGAGAACAAGATGGATTCAGACTCCAGGTACGACATAATAATCGTGGGAGGAGGTCCGGGCGGACTCTCAGCCGGAATCTACGCCATGCGTGCCGCAATGAAAACCGTGCTTATCGAAAAAGGCAACATCGGCGGACAGATGGCCATCAGCAAAGGCATTGAGAACTACCCCGGATTCATGGCTATGGAATAAAAGATACAACGGGACGATTTGAAATTGAGGACCGGCAATCAAGGTCTTGCCCCGCAAACAAAATTACAATTTCCACCCAAGACAAATCCTGCTAAAGAACAAGAGAGGTTGGAAGCAGCCGATCCGGTTGCGATTGCGTGCATAATCCACGATCGTGATTGAAGATGATCCGATTTGAAAATCTTCACAAAAGATACAAACAGGTGGAAGCCCTAAAGGGTGTGAGCCTTACGGTGAATGCGGGGGAGTTGTTTGCCTACCTGGGACCGAACGGTTCAGGAAAGACCACGACGATCAAAATACTTACATGTCTTGCGGCCACTTCCGCTGGTGATGCATGGCTAAATGGGTTTCATATCGAAAGACAAAGCATTCAGGCAAAGCGCCAATGCGGGGTCGTGCCACAGAACATTAATCTCGACAACGAACTTACGGTCCGAGAGAACCTGGATTTCCATGGAAAGCTCTTCAAGATGCCGCGCCGGGAGCGCGCCCAACGCATCCAAGAACTCCTTGAGTACGTGGAGTTAGCGGACAGAATCAACAGCGCCGCGAAGACGCTCTCCGGAGGAATGAGAAGAAGGGTGATGGTCGCGAGGGCTCTCATGCACTCTCCGAAAATTCTCTTTCTGGATGAACCTACAGTGGGTCTCGACCCGGCTATCAGGCGCCGTATATGGTCGCTTATCAAGAAGATCCAGCAGAACGGGACGACTATCTTTCTCACGACGCACTATATAGAAGAAGCTGAATTCCTGGCCGACCGAGTCGCTTTCCTGGACGAAGGCAGGATAGTGGCGCTGGACACTCCACAAAACCTGATTGAAGCAATGGGGGCCTGGGCTTTGGACCGGGTTTGCGACGGCGGCATGGAGACGTCTTATTTCCGGAACAGAGAGGAGGCCCAGAAACATATCACCGAGCACAAGGCCGGTTTTTCCCTCAGGCGTGTAAACCTCGAAGACGTTTTTATTTCACTCACCGGGAAGAAGGTCATGACATGAGCGGCATGCTCGCAATCTATCAGCGTGAGCTTCTCATCCTGCGGAAAAGATTTTTCAGGCAACTTGCCTCCATGGCGGTAAGCCCTCTGCTGTACCTGGTCGCTTTTGGACTGGGGATGGGAGGGGGAGTCAGGGTGGGGGGACACTCCTA
>Ga0326727_10018622_pt1 | contig 14145 bp, 13 predicted proteins | sample MB2enrmetagenome_FD_207643 | JGI IMG/M metagenome (GOLD analysis project Ga0326727, IMG submission 207643) | Lab enriched peat soil microbial communities from McLean, Ithaca, NY, United States - MB29MY | ecosystem: Environmental > Terrestrial > Soil > Wetlands > Peat | place: USA: New York...
TGCTGAGGATGGTTCCGATTTCCTGGCGAAGCTCGGGCGTCATCCGTACCGACGGCGACTCTTCGAGCAACTTCTGGTGGCGGCGTTGAATTGAGCACTCGCGTTCTCCCAGGCTGACGACGCTGCCGTGCTCGTCGGCGAGCACCTGGAATTCGATGTGGCGCGGGTGCTCGACATACTTCTCGAGGTAGAGATCGCCGTTGCCGAAGGCGGCCGAGGCCTCCGACTGGGCCTGGCGGTAGAGCAGGGGCAATTCGTCTTCATTGCGCACAATGCGCATGCCCCGCCCGCCGCCGCCCGCTGTCGCTTTGAGGATGACCGGAAAACTGACTTGCCGCGCCCACTCGCGTGCTTCTTCAGCGGAGGCGATCACGCCGTCCGAGCCGGGGAGAATCGGCACTCCGTGCTGTTTCATGGCGGCGCGAGCTTTTTCTTTTTCGCCCATCAGCCGGATGACATCGGGAGTGGGTCCGATGAACTTGACGTGACAGGCCTCGCAGACTTCCGCGAAGTTGGCGTTTTCAGAAAGCAGGCCGTAGCCGGGATGAATGCCATCCACGTTCGCGATCTCGGCCGCGCTGATCACCGTGGGAATGTTGAGATAGCTCAGCGCCAGTTGCGGCGGCCCAATGCAGATCGCCTCATCGGCAAAACGTACGTGGAGCGAATTCCGGTCGGCCTCGCTGTAGATGGCGACCGAGCGGATGCCGAGTTCGCGACATGCGCAAATGACGCGTAGCGCGATCTCGCCACGATTCGCTACCAGAATCTTCTTAAACATTAGGATTTTCTTTGAATGTCGGAGAATCGGGTCATCGGATGATCGGGCGATCGGGTCATCTAAGAGCGACGCCCCGCTTTTCGATCACCCGATGGCCCGATCACCCGATGACCCGATCTTATTTTGGCCGGATGGCGAACAGTTCCTGGCCGTATTCGATGGGCTGGCCGTTGGCGACGAGTCTCTTGACCAATTCTCCCGCCACATCGCATTCGATTTCGTTCATCAGCTTCATCGCTTCCACAATGCACAAAACCTGGCCCACTTCCAGGGGGTCGCCGGCCTTGACGAAGGGCGGGGACCCGGGCGACGGCGATTCGTAAAACGTGCCCACGATCGGCGACCGCACAATATGCAAGACTTCCTCGGGCTCAGGTTCAGGCGCAACCGCATTCGCCGCCAGATCAACCCCGCTGGGCGCGGAAGGCGCAACCGGCGCCGGCGAGGGGTGAACCGCGAGATAGCGCGAGTCTGGCAACGGCGCGGGCGCCGGTTCGGTGCCGCGCTTGATCTTCACCTTGACATCCCCGCGCTCCAATTCAAACTCGGCGATGTCCTTTTCGATTAAGAACTCTATGAGTTCCTTCAGCTCTTTTTGATTCATGGATTCGGCGGGTTCCGCTTTGGTTTCGTAATGTTCTTCCAGCTATAGAGACAGTTTGCCCCATCTCACTCTGCGGCAGAAGACGCGGCGAGCCGCGTCTCTACGAGAAATCCAACGCTAAATAATAACCAACTCTTTATCTGTGGGCATCAGCACTTCGCAGCCCGAAGAGGTAACCACCACCACATCTTCGATCCGCACACCCCACTTCCCAGGAACGTAGGCGCCAGGCTCAATCGTAATGACCATCCCCGGCTCCAGTTTCTGGGTTTGCCCCTCCGCCAATCTGGGCGCCTCGTGTATCTCTAATCCTAAACCATGCCCAGTCGAATGGGTGAAGTACTGCGCCAATTTCCGCTTGCGCAGCACTCGACGCGCAGCGCCATCCACTTCGGCACAAGTCACGCCCGGACGAACCGCTGCGATGGCAGCCTGCTGCGCTTCCAGAACGGCCGCATAAAACTGCTGAGCTTCTCGCGACGGCTGTCCGACGTGCACGGTTCGCGTGCGATCCGAACAATAACCGGCGAGTATAACACCAAAATCGCAGACCACGAACCCGCGGCGGGGAATGCGCGCGCCGGAAGCCCGGCCATGCACAATCGCCGAGCGCTTTCCGGAAGCGACTATCGTCGGAAAGGACATGCCTTCGGCTCCGGCACAACGAGCCTCGTATTCCATGGCGGCGGCGACTTCCACCTCACACACGCCCGGCCGAATTTTCCTGCGCGCAATTCGGAAAAGACTGGCGCCGAGTTCAACCGCCCGCCGAATGCGCAGGATCTCCGCAGCATCCTTCACCATGCGGGCGCGCTCGACCAGCGGAGGCGCGGAGCGGAGGCGCGCCCTCCCTTTCAACACCGACGCCAGGCGGTCGCGCATGCCCGCGGTGATCGACTCTGGTTCGATGCCGACCGATACTGGCGTCAAAGATGCTGAACTTCGTCGCTCCGCGGCCAGCCACTCCGCGGCCAGCCACTCCGCAGCCGCCAGCAGGGGGGACTTGCGCGCGATGAGAATCTTCACGTGTTTGACGCCCGCGCCCTTGACTTCCTCGTTGGCCTGAGTGCGGTAGCGCCCGTCAGTAAAGAGGATGGAGCCGCGATCGGCGACCAGCAAAGCAGCCGCACTGCCAGTAAAACCGCAGAGGTATCGGATATTCGGGAGATGCGTCACCAGCAGGGAGTCCAGATTGTTTTCTTCGAACCCAGTTCGAAGACGGCTCAGGCGGCCAGCATGATCCATGGGACGAGTGTAGCAAGAAGCAGTTGTCAGTTGCCGGTTGCCAGCTGCCAGTAACAAGCTCCGGCAGCTAGCAGTTCCGCCACTGACAACTGGGTGCTGGCAACCGGCAACTGCGCTCTAAAAACGAAGCCGCCGGACTCTCGGCAGGTTCTCCGAGAAAGCCGGCGGCTCTGGCTCGTTTAAACTTCGCGCCTAGGTCTGAATGATGCGCGGAGTGATGAAGAAAATCAGCTCCTGGTTTGTGGTCGTAACCGTGCGGTGCTTGAACAGGTTGCCGAGGTACGGGATGTCTCCGAGCAAAGGCACCTGCGAGACGGCTAGCGAGTTCTGGGTTTGGATCACGCCGCCAATCACAACCGTGCCGCCATCGGTCACAAGTACTTGGGTTGTGGCTTGCTGCGTAACCAGTTCCGGGTTGCCCTGCACTTCCTCGCCGAAGTTGGGCAGGGTGTTCTCTACGTCCACATTCAGGAAGATCGTGCCTTCCGATGTAATCTGCGGAGTCACGGTCAGTCGCAGGAAAGCATCCACGTAGGTAACGGTCGGCGGACCGCCCAACTGGGCCTGAGTCACGATCGGTACGCGTACGCCCTGTTTCACAACCGCCTGAATGTTGTTCTGCGTGACCACGCGCGGACGGGAAAGAACTTTCAGCAAGCCGCGCGACTCGGCCATGGTGAGCAGCAAGTCGATCCGAAAGTTATTGCTGGCGTTGATGAATGACAGACCGCTGGTCGGTCCGGTTGAGCCCAGGTTCGAAAACAAAGGAATCGTAGTCCCGCTCGTAGGAGTTCCAGCGACCTGGTACAGCGGATTTCCTACCTGTGAACCGACGAGGATCGGCGACTGCCCAACCGCTCCCACGCCGCCAACGGCGGTGGTACCGTTGCCCCAGCCCAAGCCGAGTTGCACGCCGATGTCGCGAGCGAAGCTGCGGGTGGCCGCCACCACGCGGGCTTCAATTTCGACTTCCTGCGTTTTGCGGTCCATCTGCTGGATGATGCGGTCGATCTGCGGCAGAACTGCGGGAATGTCGGAGACGATCAGCGAGTTGGTGCGTTCGTCTGCCACCACATCGCCACGCTGACTGAGGAATTTCTTGACCGGCAGCAGCACGTCCTTGGCATGGGCGTAGCTGAGGAAGCGGGTGATGCTGACTTTGTCCACCGCCAGTGCCTCGGCATCGATTTGGGCGCGCCGGTTCTCGGCTTCCCTCTTCAACGTATCGACCGTGGCGATGCGAAGGACGTTGCCGTCCAGTTGGCGAGACAGGTCGTTGTTCTTGAGCACGATGTCCAGCGCCTGGTCCCACGGCACGTCATCGAGCACGATGGTCAGGGTGCCGTGGATCATGGGATCGAGCACGACGTTCAGACCGCTGATCTCGTGAATCAGACGGAAGAAATCTTTCAGATCCACATCCTTGAGATTCACGGAGATGGGTTCGCCAGTGTACTTGGCCCCGGTGCTCGCCGGCGCCTTCTGTTCCAACTGGACCTTCTGCTCGGCGGCCAGGTTCACGGCAGGCGTGACCGGTTGCGCGTTGCCGGCAGCTTGCCCGAGGTTGGCATTGACGTTGGTGGCGACCAGTTCTGCCGCCGTCTTGTCAGCGAAGCGACCCGCCGCTTCCTCAGCCTTCGCGGCCGGTTGGGCGGCTTTGTCGTCCTTGACCGAATATTTGGGCTCGACGAAGGCAAACTCCGCGGGTTTCTGGGCGTTCCCTGCCAGAGCCGGAGCGGGCGTGACCGCTGCTGCGGGAGCCAAAGTTGCCGGGACCGAAGCCAGCGCCGGTTGCGGCGCTGCACTGGCGGCCACCGGTTTGGCGGCCGGCGCCGCTTGGCGATGGGCCAGCACGGCGTCGTGGATATTGAGAACGAAGCTGCCGTCCGGACCCGCCACCAGTTCATGCGGGCGGCGGTTGGCAAGATCGCCGGCGAGGTCAATGACCACGCGCGTGTTGGGCGGGACTTGTCCGTTCATGCCGACGCGGACGTCTTTCACACCATCACGGCCAACGGTGATGCGGTTTTGCGCCGTGGCCATCACGGTGTTGGGAAAGTCGACGACGATGCGTGCCGGAGAATCGAGCGTCGTGACTTTGGGCGCCAATGTGCCCTTCGCCTTGAACTCGACCCGCAATCCGTCCTGGCTGTCGGCGACCTCGAGCTTCTGCAATGCAGCGCTCGCGGCCACCCCCTTGCCCGTCATGTCAGCCGCGACTGCGCTCGTCGTCACTACGAACGTCAGCAGCGGAACCAAGAGACCCAGCAGTTGCTTTCGCATTTCCCTATCTCCCCATGCGAGGCCGTTTCGCCTCCATGTGTTTCTTCGAAGTCTTGTGCCTCCAGGCCTACACCGCCGGAGTCGTAATCTTCTTCACTACTTCCCGCGTGAAGCTCTTGCCCAACCGGTCCTGCAGTGTTTCCTGGAAAACGATGGAGTCGCCGGTAATCTTCACCACGTAACCGTTGAACACCGGATCGTTTTCTCGCAGAAAATACGCCTTATTCAACCCGTTACTGACGACGGCGATGAAGCCGCTTTCACAATGCACCACACCGCGCAAGTTGATGGTCCCGATTTCCAGACACTTCTTGCCGGTGCTGCAACCCGAACCGCCGCCCGCGCGGCTCACCACTGGACTGAGAAAGGGATCCCGTCTCCCGTTCGCGGCGTACTTGCTGTCCGGGACGACCGGCTGCTCACTCTCGCCTTCTTCGCTTCCCGAAGCGCGGCTGGCGGGTACGCCAGCGACCGGATTACTTTGTGGAATCTCGGCGGACGGCTTCGCGGGCTCGCTGCTCATGACCGCGACTTCCGAAATCCGCTTTCTCGCGTGCATCCGCGGCGAAGATGGCTTTACCGGCGTAAACACCCGCACTCCGCTCGACTTGGCCGGAGTATGCGTGGCGCTCGTTGCCGCGGGCGTCGATTGGCGGATGCCGAGAGCCTCATTCGAGGCGGCCGTGGCATGGTTGCTCACGCCGTTCATCGTGTTGCGCGTGTTCTGGATAATGCTGGGACTCTGGGCCGAGGCTAAGCCCGCAGCCAGTACGCAAACCAGAATTGTCACCGTCGGCTTCATTCGTGTCCCTCCTATTTCTTCACCGGTGGTCCGGGTTTGCTGGCCGGCGCCGCCGCATCCAGGTCATGACTGAAATATGTGGTGGTCAGACAAGTGGCCACAACGCTCTCACCGGCCGCGTACTGGTAGGTGTGCTTGGCACCGGCAGGGCCCGGCTTGCGCGTCGAGGCCACCAGCAGGTTCGAGACGTTGATGATGCGCTCCACTTTTCCCAACCGGTCGAAGAACCCCAGCATGGAGTAGAACGGACCATCGAACTCAATTTCGAATGGCACCTCGCTGTAGAACTCGCGCGACACAGCGGGACGGGCCGTATAGCGGCGGATCCACACTCCCGACTTGCCGGCTTCTGCGCTCACCATGCGCATGAAATTGTCCACTTCTTTTTCATCGGGCACGATGCGCCGCTCGATTTCGAGCTGCTGCTTCAAGCTGGAAAGCTGGCGCTCGATGTCGGCCAGTTTCGGCCGGTAGGCTTCGAGTTCCGCGTTCTCGCGCAGTTTGGCCTGCAGCTTGCTGCGCGCCGCGTCATTTTGATCGCGCTGCGATTTGAAGACCGTGTAGTAGAGGCCGCCCGTCACCACCACCGCCCCCAGCAGCAGAACTCCCAGCAGCTTCACACCTGTTAATTCGCCAAGATTCATAGTCGGTTCCGCCTTTACGACTTCGCCTTTTCGCAGGTCAGCGTGAACTGAAACGCCTGCATATCCTTTACGCTTTCGTCCTGATAGCTTTCCTTGATCTCGATGTTGCGGAAGAAACCGGTCTTCTGCAGGTTGGAAATCAGGTTGGCTACCGCATCGCTCGACAGCGCCGTGCCGTCAATGGCCACGCTCGCGCCCTGATCCTGCAAGCTGTTCAACCAGACCGCCTCGGTGCCGTTGACCGTATCGCCGATCATGGCGAGCAGGGCGACCGGGCCGGTTTGGTTCGCGCGCAACTGGTCGATCACATCGACCCGCCGCTTGTAAGAGTCGGCTTGCCTCTGCCGCTCCATGTAGCGCACCTTGATGTCCGCCAGTTCGCGGTTTTTCTGTTCCGCCAGCCGGGATTGCACTGCGATCGTTTTCGCTTCCCGGTCGAGCTGGTACCAGTACCCAAAATTGACGGCGCCGGCAATCAGCAACACCGCCGCCACCTGGATAAATGGCCCGCCCAGGTTGCCCAGCTCGAAGCTCGGCATGCTGAAGGCAGGACCTTTCTTGCCTTTCGGTTTCGGAGAACCCAGCAGGTTGATTCGGATCATAGTTTGTCAAAGCTCCTCAGGGCCAAACCCACGGCCACTGCCAACTGGCCAGCGTTCTGTTCGACCAGCTGTGCCCCGGCGCCGTCCACCGGAGCTACCACTCTCTGGAACGGGTTGAACAACTCGACCGGCATGGAGAACTCCTGGCGCAGCGCTTCCACCAGGCCCGGAACCTTGGCCGACCCACCGGCCAGATAAATCTTCTCGATGTGCTCGCCCGCTGCGCTGGCGCGGAAGAAGTCGAAAGTCTTCTGAATTTCCAGCACGATAATTTCGGTCACCTGTTGCAGGATCGGCGTCTTCGCGTCGTCTTGCACCGTGCCCACCTTGTGCCCGAGCTTCAGCGATTCCGCATCATCGAAGCTGAGGTCCAGTTCCTTCTGCAGCGAATCGGTGTATTGATGGCCGCCCACCGAAACGTCGCGTGGAAACAGGGGTGTCGTGCCCTTGACGATGTTGATGTTCATCACGCTCGCACCCAGGTTGAGCAGGGCAACCACCTGCGTCGGCGCGGGCTCATAGTTGTATTCGTAGCAATTCTGCAGGGCGAGAGCATCTATATCCACAATAGCCGGAGTTTTGCCCGCCATCGAGAGTACGTTGGTGTAGTTCAGAATCTTGTCTTTCTTGACCGCCACCAACAGGACATCCATGGTCGGGCTGGTCGCGTCGTCGGAAAGAATCTGGTAGTCGAGGTTCACATCCGCCAGATCGAACGGAATGTGCTGCGCGGCTTCCTTCTGGATGGTCTCGGCCAGTTCCTGATCGCTCATCGAGGGCAGCGAGATTTTTTTCACGATCACCGAGTGTCCGCTCACCGCCGTGGCCACCGACTTCGACTTGATCAGAGTGTCGGTGAACAGTTTGGCGATGGCGGCCGAAACCGTACCCGAGTCCACGATCATGGAATCAACCACGATGTCGGGCGCAATCGGCTCCAGGCCGAGATGCGCCACTTCGATTCCCGTGCGTGTCTTCCTGAGCTCGACGGCCTTGATGCTCGAAGAGCCCACATCCAGACCCACTATCGTTTTCGATCCCATTCCAAACATGTGCCCGCCTCTTTTTACGAAGTCGTTTACGGAGTTCCGGCCGCTTTCACCGCGGCCTTGATCTTCTTCTTGCCCCGCGCTTCCATTTCCATCGACTGCTCTTCCATCCACTGATCCAGCTTCGATTTCTTGAAGCGCCAGCGGTTGCCCAATTTGAACGCCGGAATTTTCTGCTCGTTCACGTACTTGTACAACGTGTCCGGACTCACTCCCAGATACTGCGAAGCTTGGCGAATGTTCATTACTTCTCGCGAGTCGGCCATAACCTTTCCCTACGTGTTCGAGTGTATTTTGGTGTGCTGAGCATATCTCAACCGGTCCCGAGGGCCTCTCCATGTGAATCTTCGGGTTTCTTTGGGTTTTATGGGGGTTTTCTGGATTTCGCAAAAAGTGGATTTGCAGCTTATGTCTAGGAATTGTACTTGTCCTTATCTCTACCACTACAGATAGTAGCCTCTATGCAAATTGGGCGCCGGTCACCCAAGATAGGGTAACTAAGGTACTAGAGACGGTACGGAAGTACTTGAACGGGTGCGCAAACCGCTGAAAATACAGCAACTCGCTCTCCGCCCCGACGCGAAGATCGTCGCTCTTTCTACCCTCAGACTGGCGCAAACAGCTTCCTGATTGCAGGGTCGGGAAGACTGGATTTTTCGACCAGTGTCATCAGTTCGATGCCCAGCTGGTGCATTTCATCAGGTGCCTGGGAACAGTGCCAGCCAGCGCCGACTTCCGCGAATTTAGTGGAAAGCAACCGACGCAGAGCCGCGACCAAAACGAAACTCGGGATGATCCTGACCAGGTTTGTGCTCGACGGGATTACTTTGAAGCCAGTGGCGCGAAGTACGTCGAGTGTCTCGCGCAGGGCATCGACCAGCAGCCTGAGATCGCCCGTCGATCGGGCGAGGGCATGGGTATCGCAGCCATGTTTAATCAGAAGATGCGCAAGGGGAGCGACGAGCGCTGCATGGGTTGCAAGATAGTCTGAAATATCGGTTGATGTTTTCGATTGCAAACCTGCCTGGCATAAAATGCGAACCAGCCGCGTCAACCGCGGCGTGATCCTGCCGTCGATCTCGCCAAAGGGCGTGGCAATCCAGCCCACACCGCGGATCGCGCGGATCACGCTTCCGTCTCGCTTTCCCCCAGCGAAGACAAAGCCCAGCATGACCCGTTCTTTGCCCAGAACGCGGGTGAATTCGTCGGGGCCGGATGGATTGTTGACCATGAAGACGACATTGGGAGACCGGTTGAGGGCCAAGACCGGTAAGAGGTCCGACACCTGATTCTTCCGGATGACCACGAGGATGTAATCGTAGGAATCTTCCGGATCGAGGCGGTTGATGACCGGAACCTTCGTCTGGCTGCGTGTATTTTTGAAGGGATCCTCGATGACGATCCCTCCATCTCGTATCTCTTCATAACGCTTGCCGCGGGCGAGAACGGTCACATCGAACCCCGCGGCAGAGAGGCCCACGGCACAAATCGAGCCGTTCACGCCGGCCCCGATCACGAGCATTCTCGCGTTATCCGTAACCATCTCGAATCTCCCTTGAATAATAATGTGCCGTCTACCGAGCCTCTCGCCGTGCTCCGGATCACACCGCACCGCGTGAGCCGCGTCACTGTTCGTTCAGGCGAAGTTCCTGTAGCCTAATCTGTCTTCCGATCGCAAGTCTTCGATTAGCAAGTCAACGATCGCAATTCTAAAGGAGCACTCATGAAACTACTGGTAATCGGTTCCGGCATGATGGGTTCAGCGGCGGCCTACGATATGGCCCGCCAGGATCACGTCGACTCCGTCACTCTCGCCGACAGCGACCTCAAACGCGCCAAAGATGTTGCGGCCCGCGTCAACCGCATCACCGCCGGCAAGAAAGTCCGTGCCGTCGGGCTCGACGCTTCCAAAGAAAAAGAAGCCGCTCGCGTCATGAAAGGCCACGATGGCGCGCTCTCCGCGGTGCCTTACTTCCTGAACCTCGGCCTGGCCAAAGCTGCCATCGGCGCGGGATGCAATTTCGCCGATCTCGGCGGCAACAACACCGTCGTGCGCCAGGAGCTGGCGCTCGCCAAGCAAGCCGAGAAACGCGGCATTGCGATCGCTCCCGATTGCGGGCTCTCTCCCGGCATGGCCTCGATTCTTGGCGGAGAACTGGTTCGCCGCCTCGACGGACGCGCCGACGCGCTCAAACTCTACGTTGGAGGACTGCCCGAAAGACCGATGCCTCCGTTTCACTATCAGCTGGTGTTTTCCGTCGAAGGACTGATCAATGAATATGTGGAGCCGGCCCGCATCCTGCGCAAAGGCAAGCTGATCACCATCGATCCGCTCACCGAACCGGAGCCTTTTCACATGGACGGCTTCGCGCCGCTCGTGGCCTTTCAAACTTCCGGCGGAACTTCCACCTTGCCCGAAACTTTTGAGGGAAGAGTGGGCGAGTGCTTCGAGAAAACCCTGCGCTATCCCGGCCACTACGATCTGCTGTGCGAGTTGAAGGATCTGGGCCTGTTTTCGAACGAGAAAATGCGGGTCGGCAACGTGGAAGTCTCGCCTCGCGCTCTGATGTCAAAAGTGTTCGAAGGAAAATTCGCCGGCAAGGGTCCGGACGTTTGCATCATGCGCCTCGAAGCGCATGAATCGGTCAAAGCTCCCGGAGTCCGCGGCCTGCTCGGCGGAAAACTCAAAGGCCGGGTCGCGACCTTCACCATGATCGACCACTACGATCCCAAGAGCGATATGAGCGCCATGATGCGCACTACCGCGTTTCCCGCGTCCATCGTCCTGCAGATGATGTGTTCGGGCGCGGTCAGCAAGCGTGGAGCAGTCTTGCAGGAAAGAGACGTCCCCGCCGACACTTTCCTCGAAGAAATCGCGCGCCGGGGAATCAAGATCGAGTATCGGATGGAGTAGGGAATAGAGACTAGCGAGCGGCGAGACGCGAGTAGCTACAGACACGAGTGTGCGGCGGAACCCGACTTTCCGTGGCTCTTCTGTCTTTAGGCGTAGTTGATCGGATTCTGTTCGAGCCAGCGCTCATCGCGCACTCTGCCGATGCGTTTCCACGCGCCGGAAACGACGCTCGCGCCTAGACCGCGGTTCACCGAAGCGACACCTAAGCCAAAGCCGATGGCGCCCCCGACCATGCCAAAGGCAACCGCTTTGGCCGCCGACTTTTGCCGGTTCCGCAAATACCCACCCAACACGCCGATACACGCTCCGGCGGCAGCGACACCAACGGCTTTCCGGGCTGAATCCCCAAGAATAGGAAGCAGGCGCTTTCCCTGAAGAAACTCTTCTCCGCCAGCCCGCGCTCCCGAGAGCCCGGAATCTAGAAGCTTTCGGCGATAGTCACAACCAGACCGAAACCACTCGCGTAACCTCATGACACCCTTCCGCTGCGGCAAACAATTTGGACAATGCTTTTCAATTCGCGTGCGTTGTTCCTGCTAAAAGGCTACCTGCGACGCAGGATAAAAACTGTGATTCTCGTCACCAATTATCTTACCAAAGGAACATTAAGGGATTGCGAAGGTCACACCGAAACTTTCCTCGGAGAAACCGAGCGGCGGGCTCTCAAGTTCCGGCACCTGAGTGGTCCCCCGATCATTGCGTCTCCCCCACCACCGTGATCTTCGTGTCCGTCCTGAATTTCTTGTAATCACGGTAGGTCTGATCTACATCCACGTCGTAGCCCTTGAAGAGAGCAACCCGCAAGTCAACATGGGCCTGAAGGTGTTTGGGCAGCCAGACTTCGTCGTTCACTTTGGTCTGCTCCACCATGACATGCGTGCCTTTGTGGATTCTGGCCAGCACCCAGCCAATCGACAGGGTGTCGATGGCGGTAACGTCGAGCTTCACCCATTGCGTCTCGGCCTTGTCGATCCAGACGCGGCCTTTGAATTTGGTGAGCATTTTCGCTTCGCGGCTCTTGGGTTCGTAACCGGGACGAGGTTCGCCATCGAGCACCCAGGCGTCGTGTCCGTCGATGGTTTCCGAGCCGATCAGGCGGAAGTTGAACGCGTCGGCAACTTCGAGCACGAACTTGCGATCTTCTTCGCGGTCCTTTTCTTCCTTCTCGAGACGCTTGCGGCGAGCGTCTTCGGATTCGTTCTTGCGCTTGTCGATGATCTTCTGAATCTTGTCGTCTTCTTTTTTCGCCTCGCTGGCCGACAGGGGTTTGTCGTCCTTGGCGGTCAAACGCTCGACCGGCTCGCCATAAATCTCCAGCACCTCCGAAGTACGCGTCTCCGTCTTCTTCACCCCGCCGTGGCCGTCGAGGTTGCGCTGCTCGTCGCGCTCGATGTAGGTGTAATCGCGCATCTGCTTGTCGTTGGCCATGTCTTTCTCTTCGGCGCGCTGAAGCAGCTCCCGAATCTGCTCTGGAGGAACGGCGCCGGTGGTATCGGTCTTCAGGTCAACCGGTTTCAGATCGGGGGGTCTCAGATCCACCGGCCGCGAAGCCGATTCGGCTGGTGCGGAAGCACGAGTTGAAGCGGAGGCTGAAGCCGAATCCTGACCGAAAACGCACCCCTCCAGCAGAACCGCCGCGAAGATGAGTCCGACACAATAACGCATGACCGACATACGAAACAATCCCAACGGCAGTTCCCCAAGAGCGCAGTTTTCCCCCGTGAACCCCTGTGCCCTCTGTGGTTAAAGCCTCTTCTCCGCCCGCTCCAAACACCCAGCCCGGAACGACCGCCCATCCAGCCGATGCAGCCGCTTGGCTTGGGCGCGCGTGATCAGCGAATAATGAGAAATAGTCAGCAGGTACTCGGCCACAAACCACACCGGCTGCTCGGTGGTCATCCAATGGAGAGGATCGAAGCGCCGCATGTGGACGGGCCGGGAAAAAGTTCGCAGCGTCCGCTCTCCCCGCAGATTGAAGTAGGTGTCGAAATAACTGAGCGCCAGCTCGCGCAGCGAACGATACACCGGCTCGCGATAGCGGCATCCGGTGTAGTTCGATTTGGCCACGGCGCCCCAGTGTCCACCTTTGGAATTGGGATCGCGGTACACGGCGATCACGTGGTCTGTGTCGTGCTCGGCTTCGAGATCGAGAATCAGCGGAGGATATCCGATGACGCGCAGCGCCGCCGCCGCAAACAGTGCTCCCTCGTAGCAGTGTGAAGTGTTCTCGCGCAGCACGCGCCGCGGAGACCAAGCGCTGTCCGCAAGGTGATACGGCATGTCGTCAAGCGCCCGCTGAATGCCATGCGGAGTCTTCAGGCTGCGCAGCTTGCGAAGTTCGGCGGGGGTTAGGCCCCAAGAGTCGTTAGTCTTCATCCCAGTTCTTCATCCCAAGTCTCCCCCCAGAGGGATCGCACAGATATTTGAAGGTAGCAGGATCGGACGACGATTGGGAATAGAAGAGCGGGTGCGGACGGGCGAACATCGATAAAGAGCAGGCGATTTTCGACAGTTAACAGCTTGGCCTAGCTTTGCGCTGTGGCTCTTGGCCGTCGCCGCACATCACTATGTGACAAATCTCACTGACGGGACTCACAGGTTGGTGTCAAGTATTTTCCCTGCTCCGAAGAACAATTTCGGCTCGTTGAGATGCGGCCCCCATTGAGGCGAAATCCTTACCAGAAGAAAGAGGAACTGTATGAAGCAAATCTGGGCAGTTGCTGTACTCGTTGCGCTCGCCTTTGTCACCAGTGGAACCGAGCGAGTGTTGGCTCAGGATAACGAGAAGAGTGCTGTGGAAGCGACCGTGCGAGACTTCGAACAAGCTTTCCAAGACTACAACTATGCCAAACTAAACTCGCTCCTTACACGCGATGCCCGATCAATAATGAATTCTCTCCCCGAAAAGATGGATCGCTGGAAATGGCATGACAAAACAAAGGCGGCCGGAATTCGTATCACCAATCGGCCTCATGATTTCGAGACTCACGTGCAAGGGGACGTGGCGTGGGTGACCTTGACCCTCGACGAAACTTTAAGTGCGGACAGTGCGGAAGGACGGGAAATGCTGCTGCGTCCTGGGCCTGACAAGGAGTGCTTGTCCCAAGGAATCCAAGTGAGTTGCGAAAGCACTTTCGTGGAGAGCGAGGTATTGGTCAAGACCCCGAGCGGATGGAAAATCGCTCTTATCCACACCACGCGACTCCCGAAAGCCCAGAAAT
>Ga0326727_10018624_pt1 | contig 14144 bp, 16 predicted proteins | sample MB2enrmetagenome_FD_207643 | JGI IMG/M metagenome (GOLD analysis project Ga0326727, IMG submission 207643) | Lab enriched peat soil microbial communities from McLean, Ithaca, NY, United States - MB29MY | ecosystem: Environmental > Terrestrial > Soil > Wetlands > Peat | place: USA: New York...
CTCCAATATGACCGCTATCTCAATATAACGCCTAATCGCGCCGAAGCCCCGCTCTTATTTTCGGCTCCGTCAATGAAGCGGATCGCGGAGTGGAGTCAGCGGTGGCGTGGTCGAAGGACGAACTGCAGAAGATCGCGGAAGCCGACGACCTCCGCGTCGCGCCCTTTCGCGACGACGGAGTCAGCTACGGCGCGCCGACGTGGATCTGGTCGGTCGCGGTCGACGGCGCGCTTTACGTCCGCGCCTGCAACGGCCGGAATTCCCGTTGGCGTCAGGCCGCGGCGCGTCAGAAGGCGGGGCGGATCATCGCCGCCGGCGCGACGAAGGAAGTCGCGTTCGAGCCCGTCGACGGACCGATCAACGACCTCGTCGACGAGGCCTACAGGATGAAGCACCGCGGCAGTCCCCATCTCGAAGCGATGATCGGGGCCCGCGCGCGATCGGCGACGGTCAGGATCACGTCGACCGGCGCACTGCCTGAAGGCCACCCAACGAGTTGAGATTCCCGTTTCGAAACGTCGCGCAAGCGTCAAGCCCTGAAAGGTTTTCGACCATGGACATCAAGCGAGCCGGTACGCAGCCGTCAGTCAAGGGGCCGGCAGATTGGTTCACCGGGTCAGTGCGCATCGATCCGCTGTTCAGCGCCCCGGCGCCGGCCCGCGCCGGCGGCGCCAGCGTCACCTTCGAGCCGGGCGCCCGCACCGCGTGGCACACGCACCCGCTCGGTCAGACGCTGATCGTCACCGCAGGGTTCGGACTGGTCCAGCGCGAGGGCGGCGCCATCGAGGAAATCCACCCCGGAGACGTCGTCTGGTTCGCGCCCGGCGAGAAACACTGGCATGGCGGCTCGCCGACGACCGCCATGACCCACATCGCCGTCCAGGAGGCGCTCGACGGCAAGGCTGTGGAGTGGATGGAGCACGTGAGCGACGCCGCGTACGCCGCCGGACGCGGCAAGCGGCCCCTTTGAAAGCAGACTCGGAGGCGACAATGCAAAAGCGGGGACTCTTGGCCACCCCCGCCACTTAGAGAAAGAACAAAACAATGACACAGGGCGTCAAGGACAAAGTCGTCGTCATTACCGGCGCGAGCAGCGGGCTCGGCGAAGCCGCCGCCCGCCTTCTCGCCAAGGACGGGGCCAAGCTCGTGCTGGGCGCGCGGCGCATCGACCGGCTTCAGGCGCTCGCAAACGAGCTTTCGCTTGGGCCCGACGCCGTCGTTCAGACCGACGTGACCCAGCGCGATCAGGTCAAGCGTCTCGTCGATCATGCTGTGCGGTCGCACGGTCGCATCGACGTGATGATCAACAACGCCGGGCTGATGCCGAGTTCCCGTCTCGAACGCCTTCAGATCGACGAATGGGATCGCATGATCGACGTGAACATCAAGGGCGTGCTGTACGGCGTCGCCGCCGCCCTGCCCTACATGATCGCTCAAAAGAGCGGCCACATCATCAACGTGTCCTCGGTCGCCGGCCACAAGGTCGGTCCCGGCGGGGCCGTGTACGCCGCGACCAAACACGCCGTCCGCGCCCTGTCCGAAGGACTGCGGCAGGAGGTCAAACCCTACAATATCCGCACCACCATCATCTCGCCGGGCGCGGTCGCAACCGAGTTGACCCACACCGTCACCGATCCCGTGGTCGCCGAGGGGATGCGCAAGACCTACGAGAACGCGATTCCCGCCGACTCTTTCGCCCGTGCGGTCGCTTTCGCGATGAGCCAACCGGAGGACGTCGACATCAACGAAATCTTGTTCAGGCCGACCGCTCAAGTGTATTGAACAGGAGGAACGCCCGCTCTGCTGGGAGCCCGCATGGACCTCGCCCTCTTCCGCGCCTCGCTCGCCGCCGCCGCGCCGCCGGCCGGCCTCGGCCCCGCCGAGCAGGCGCTATGGTGGGACGCCAAGGGCGACTGGGATCGCGCCCACGCGCTGGCGCAGACCGACGAAGGCGGCGCCGGCGCCCGGGTTCACGCCTATCTCCACCGCAAGGAGGGCGACTTCGGCAACGCCGCCTATTGGTATCTGCGCGCCGGGGCGCCGCCGAGCCGCGCGCCGCTCGAGGAGGAATGGGCGGCGATCGCCGCCGCGCTGCTCGGCGAGGGCGGCTGAACCGGCGCCGCGTTGCGGGCTCGCGCGCGCGCCCCATATTGAGCGCCTGCTTACGGCCGGAGGCGCGCATGAGCTGGAACCCTGCACTCGAACCGGGATGCCCGGACGCCGTCGGCGCCGAAGCGATCGAAACCCTGATCGTCCCTCGCGCGCGGGACATCGGCGATTTCGAGGTGCGGCGCGCCCTCCCCGCGCCGAAGCGGCAGATGGTCGGGCCGTTCATCTTCTTCGACCAGATGGGCCCGGCCGAGTTCCTCACCGGCCAGGGCGTCGATGTGCGGCCGCATCCCCACATCGGCCTCGCCACCGTCACCTACCTCTATCGCGGCGAATTTCAGCATCGCGACAGCCTCGGCTCGAACCAGATCATCCACCCCGGCGCGCTGAACTGGATGGTCACCGGCCGCGGCGTCACCCATTCCGAGCGCACCAGCGCCGATACGCGCCGCGGCCCGCACAGCCTGTTCGGCGTCCAGACCTGGGTCGCCCTGCCCGAGGCGGAGGAGGACGCCGCGCCGGGCTTCGAGCATCACCCCAAGGAGACCCTGCCGACGCTCGAGGCCGACGGCGCGCGGCTGCGGCTGATCCTCGGAAACGCTTACGGCCAGCGCGCGCCGGCGAGCGTGTTCTCGGAGACCTTCTACGTCGACGCCGCGCTCGACCCCGGCGCGCGCTTGCCGCTGCCGAACGATCACGAGGACCGCGGCCTCTATGTCGTCGAAGGCTCGGCGACGGTCGCCGGTCAGACCTTCGAGGCAGGCCGCATGCTGGTGTTCCGCCCCGGCGATCCGATCGCGATCGGCGCGGGCGAGGCCGGCGCGCGCCTGCTCCTGCTCGGCGGCGCGACGCTCGGCGGCCCGCGCTACATCTGGTGGAACTTCGTCGCCTCGAGCCGCGAGCGCATCGACGCCGCGAAGGAGGAATGGCGCAAGGCCGATTGGGGCGAGGGCCGGTTCGACCTGCCGCCCGACGACCGCGACGAATTCATCCCGGCGCCCTGAGAGACCTCCGTCGCGGGCGGCGATTCTCGCGCGACATCGAGCCGCACGCCGGCCGCCTCGCCGCGGCCTATTGTGGCCGCCTTGGCGATCAATTAGGGGACCGCAACCGCCGTGAAACTGGCCCTGACGCTCGCCGGCGGCGCCGCGCTCATCGCCGGCGTCGTCTTCGTGATCGTCGGTTGTCTCGCCTTTACGCGCCTACCCGGCGCCGCCGACGCCGACGCGCTGTTCGACGCCCTCGACCCGATCGCCATCGGCGTCTTCGGCGCGCTGCTTGGCGCGGGGGTGCTCGTCTACGCCGGCCGGGCGCCGCGACGCGACGCCTGAGACGACGACTTAAACGCGGATGTCGCGGCCTCTCCCCTCCCTAGCGAGGGCGAGAGGCCGCGCCTCCCTCAACCGAACTTGGGATCGAGCTCGCCGCTGGCGTAGCGCTTCGCCATCTCGGCGAGCGTGATGATGCGCTTGATCTTCGACGCCTGGCCGGCGGCGCCGAACTGCTCGAAGCGCTGCTTGCAGACCTTGATCATCGCCTCTTCGGCCGGCTTCAGGTACTTGCGCGGGTCGAACTCCGCCGGGCTCTCTTGGAACACGCGGCGGATCTGGCCGGTGATCGCCATGCGGTTGTCGGTGTCGATGTTGATCTTGCGCACGCCGTGCTTGATGCCGCGCTGGATCTCCTCGATCGGCACGCCGTAGGTCTGGGGCATCTTGCCGCCGTACTTGTTGATGATGTCCTGCAGCTCCTGCGGCACCGACGAGGAGCCGTGCATGACCAGGTGGGTGTTCGGCAGCTTCTTGTTGATGTCCTCGATCACGCGCATGGCGAGGATGTCGCCGGTCGGCTTGCGCGAGAACTTGTAGGCGCCGTGCGAGGTGCCCATGGCGACGGCGAGCGCGTCGACCTTGGTCTCGCGCACGAATTTCACCGCCTCGTCCGGATTGGTGAGCAGCTGGTCGTGGCTGAGCTTGCCCTCGGCGCCGTGGCCGTCCTCCTTCTCGCCCTTGCCGCTCTCCAGCGAGCCGAGCACGCCGAGCTCGCCTTCGACCGACACGCCGCCGAGATGGGCGACGTCCGCGACCAGCTTGGTGACGCCGACGTTGTAGGTCCAGTCAGCCGGGGTCTTTCCGTCCGACTTGAGCGAGCCGTCCATCATCACCGAAGTGAAAGCGGACTGGATCGCGGTGACGCAGGTCGCCGGGCCGTTGCCGTGGTCGAGGTGCACGCAGATCGGGATCTGCGGATACATCTCGGTCAGCGCGTCCATCATGTGGCGCAGCATGATGTCGTTGGCGTAGGCGCGCGCGCCGCGCGAGGCTTGGATGATCACCGGGGCGTCGAGGGCGCTCGCCGCCTCGCCGATCGCCAGCGCCTGCTCCATGTTGTTGATGTTGAACGCCGGCACGCCGTAGCCGAATTCGGCGGCGTGGTCGAGCAATTGTCGAAGCGTTATTCGGGCCATTGCTTTTCCTTCCTGTTGCCTTTGAATCCCTCGGGTTGTCGCCGCGCTCCGGGCGAAGCGCGACGCCTCACTTCTTCTTCTTCGCTCTCAGCTGAGCGATATAGGCGAGCTCGTTCTTGCTCTTCTGATCGTCGGGGTCGATGGTCAGACAGCGGCTGTAGTCGGCCTCGGACTCGTCGAGCTTGCCCTCTTCCGTCAGGATGTACCCGACGCCCCGGCAGGCGCGCGATCGCATCGCGCGAACGGCGTCCTCGTCCGGCATGAACTGACTATCCTGCTCCGCCAACTTGTACATCGCGACGGCGCGGTCGTGCTGGCCGGCGCGCATCAGCAGCTCGGCTCGCTCGTTGAGATAGACCGAGTTGTCCGGCGCCATCGTCAACACTCGGTCGAGCTCGTTGGCCGCGTCCGCGGCGCGGCCAAGGTCGGTCAGCACATAGGCCTCGTAATAGATCGCGTCGCACCAAAGCGGCCCGATCGCGATCGCGTCCCTGCCCTCGGCCGCCGCCTTGGTCATGTAGAGCACGGTCTCTTGCGCGCCGCGGCTGCAAAAAACGCGCGGCCCGCTGGCGTAGGCGGCGGAGAACTTCTGGTCGATCTCCTCGAAGAGCTTCAAGGCTTTCGCCGCCTTGCCCGCTTTCGCCAGCTCATAGCCCTGGCCCATCTCCGGGCGCAACGGCGCCTCGTCGAGCCGCGGCGCCGTCGCCGCGTGAGCGGCGGCGAAGCCGGCGACCACGGCCGCCGCCGCCACGCTCAACCTGCCGCCTCGGCCCAACATAGTCGCCTCCGCTCGTCCGCCTCTATCGACTGGCGCGATCGCCGGTCGGAAGAGGCGCCGGCGCCGCGCCCTCGACCGGCGCTTTCAAAGCGGGGATGACGGCGGAACCCGATGAACCCTCCAAGCTCCGCCTTGTCGACGCGCGGCGGCGTCATGGTATTGTCACGCTCTGAGCGCTTCGACGCCCGGCAGCGCCTTGCCTTCCATCCATTCCAGGAAGGCGCCGCCTGCGGTTGAGACGTAGGTCAGCTTGTCGCCGACCCCCGCGGCGTTTAGCGCCGCCACCGTGTCGCCGCCGCCCGCCACCGACTTCAGCTTGCCGCTCTCGGTGAGCGCGGCGACGGTCTTGGCGATCTGCATCGTCGCGGCGTCGAACGGCGGCGTCTCGAAGGCGCCGAACGGCCCGTTCCACACCAGCGTCTTGACGCCCGCCAGCGCCTCCTCGACCGCGACGATCGACTTCGGTCCGATGTCGAGGATCATGTCATCCTCGGCGACGTGGTCGACGTCGACGATCCGCGAGGGCGCGTGGGCCTTGAACTCCGTGGCGACCACCGCGTCGACCGGCAGCACGATGCGGCAGCCGGTCTTCGCCGCGTCGGCGAGAATGCCGCGCGCGGTGTCGGCGAGGTCCTTCTCGCACAGCGACTTGCCGACCGCCTTGCCTTCCGCGAAGAGGAAGGTGTTGGCCATGCCGCCGCCGATGATCAGCGCGTTGACCTTCTTGATCAGGTTGCCGAGCAGCTCGAGCTTGCCGGAGACCTTCGCGCCGCCGACGATCGCCGCCAGCGGGCGCACCGGCGCGCTCAGCGCCAGCGTCAGCGCGTCGAGCTCCTTCTGCATCGCGCGGCCGGCGTAGGCAGGCATGTGGTGGGCGAGGCCTTCGGTGGAGGCGTGGGCGCGATGGGCGGCGGAGAAGGCGTCGTTGACATAGACGTCGCCGAGCTTAGCGAGCTCCGCGACGAACTCGGGCTCGTTCTTCTCCTCGGCCTTGTAGTAGCGGGTGTTCTCGAGACAGAGGATGTCGCCATTCTTCATCGCCGCGACCGCCTTGGCGGCGGCTTCGCCGATGCAGTCGGGGGCGAACGCGACCGGCCGCTTCACCACCCGGGCCACCGCTTCGGCGACCGGCTTGAGGGTGAAGGCCGGGTCCGGCTTGCCTTTCGGGCGGCCGAGATGGGCCATCAGAATCACTTTGGCGCCCTTGTCGGCGAGCTCGAGGATCGTCGGCGCGACGCGCTCGATGCGCGTGGTGTCGGCGACTTGTCCGTTTTCGATGGGAACGTTGAGGTCGACGCGCAGCAGCACGCGCTTGCCCTTCACGTCGGCGGAATCGAGAGTGCGGAACGAGCTCATAGCCAAGGCTCCTCGCGCCAGGCGGCGCAATGCGAGATCGAAAGTCAAAAAGGCGGGGCGGGCGTTTCGCGCCCGCCCCGCTTCGAAGCGTCAGATCAGCTTGCCGAGCGCGACGGCGACGTCGCCCATGCGGTTCGAGAAGCCCCACTCGTTGTCGTACCAGGAGAGGACGCGCACGAAGGTGCCCTCGATCACCTTGGTCTGGTCGATGTGGAACACCGACGAGCGGCTGTCGTGGTTGAAGTCGATCGAGACGTTCGGCTGGGTGGTGTAGCCGAGGATGCCCTTGAGCGGGCCGTCGGCCGCCGCCTTGATCGCCGCGGTGATCTCGTCCTTGGTGGTGGCGCGCTTGGCGACGAACTTGAAGTCGACCACCGAGACGTTCGGGGTCGGCACGCGGATCGCCGAGCCGTCGAGCTTGCCCTTGAGCTCGGGCAGCACCAGGCCGACCGCCTTGGCGGCGCCGGTGGTGGTCGGAATCATCGACAGCGTTGCGGCGCGGGCCCGGTAGAGGTCCTTGTGCAGCGTGTCGAGCGTCGGCTGGTCGCCGGTGTAGGAGTGGATCGTCGTCATGAAGCCGTGGTCGACGCCAATGGCGTCGTTGAGGACCTTCACCACCGGCGCCAGGCAATTGGTGGTGCACGAGGCGTTGGAGACGACGAGATGATCCTTGGTCAGCTTCTGGTGGTTGACGCCGTAGACCACCGTGAGGTCGGCGCCGTCCGACGGGGCGGAGACGATCACGCGCTTCGCGCCGGCGGTGAGCAACAGGGCGGCCTTGTCGCGCGCGGTGAACCGGCCGGTGCACTCCATCGCGATGTCGACGCCGAGGTCCTTGTAGGGAAGCTCGGTCGGCTCCTTGATCGCCGTCACCTTGATCTTCTTGCCCGCGACGACGATCGAGTCGCCGTTGACGCCGACTTCCAGCGGGAAGCGGCCGTGCACGCTGTCGAAGCGCAGCAGGTGGGCGTTGGTCTCGACCGGGCCGAGGTCGTTGATCGCCACGACGTCAATGTCTTTGCGGCCGGATTCGGCGATGGCGCGCAGAACCAGCCGCCCGATGCGCCCGAACCCATTGATCGCAACTTTTACCGCCATCGTCTTTACCTCCAAGTGAATTGAGGGCCTTCGTCCCGTATCCGGGGGGGGGGGCCGCGGACCGCGCGCCTTTTGCTCGATCCTTATTCTAAAGTCCAGCGGGCCGCCGAAAAGAACGCTTTTACGCCGGACGCTTCGCCCACAGTCCGAAAAAGCGCCAGAGTCTTAACGAAACTCTCGTTCATTTGACCAACAGCCTGCTCGGGCGCGCGACGCCTTTCGCACGTCGCGCTTCGTTCGCCCTCGCCGCTTCGTAGAAGCGGCCTGGACACCCGCCTAGCAGAGTCTCGACCGCCGGAATTTGATCTAAGCTCAAAATCGCGGCTTTTTGCCGCATTCCGTCTCAGCGGCCCAAGCGAGCGAGCGCCGCCTCGGCGACTTTCTCCGCGGTGACGCCGAAATGGCGGTAGAGCTCTTTGTACGGACCGCTGGCGCCGAATCCGGTCATGCCGATGAACGGCCCGTCGCCGATCAGTGCGTCCCAGCTCTGCCTTATCGCCGCCTCGACGCCGACGCGCACGCGCGCTTCGCCAAGCACCTGCTTGCGGTAGCTGTCGCTCTGCTCGGCGAAAAGCTCCATGCAGGGAACCGAGACGACCCGCGCCGGGACGGATCTCTCCGCCAGCAGCGCCTGGGCGGCGACGGCGATCGACACCTCCGAGCCGGAGGCGAAGATCGACGCCTCCGCCTTGGCGGGCGCCGGCGAGATCTCGTAGGCGCCGAGCGCGCAGAGATTCTCCGCAACATGCGCGCGCCGCACCGCCGGCAGGTTCTGGCGCGTCAACGCGAGGATCGACGGCGACCGGCTTCGCTTTAGCGCCGCCTGCCAGCATTCGACCGTCTCGATCGAGTCGGCGGGGCGGAACAAGAGCAGGTTGGGGATCGCGCGCAGCGCCGCCAGATGCTCGACCGGCTGGTGCGTCGGCCCGTCTTCGCCGAGGCCGATCGAATCGTGGGTGAAGACGTGGACGACGCGCGCGCCCATCAGCGCCGCCAGGCGCAGCGACGGGCGGGCGTAGTCGCTGAACACCAGGAAGGTCGCGCCCGACGGGATGAAGCCGCCGTGCAGCGCCAGCCCGTTGCAGGCCGCCGCCATGCCGTGCTCGCGGACGCCCCAGTGGACATAGCGGCCGCTCATGTCCGTGGGGGTGATCTCGCGCGTCGCCTCGACCTTGGTGTTGTTGGAGCCGGTGAGGTCGGCCGAGCCGGTGACGAGCTCGGCGAGGATCGGCGCGATCTTCTTCAGCGCCGCCTCGCCCGCCTTGCGGGTGGCGATCTCCGGCGCTGCGGCGGCGAGCTCCTTCTTGTAGGCGTCGATCGTCGCGTCGAGGTCCTGCGGCAGGTCGCCGCGAATGCGGCGCTCGAACTCGGCGCGCTTGTCGGGCGCGAGCGCGGCGACCGCGCGCTCCCACTTCTCGCGTTCGCCGCGGCCGCGCGCGCCAACCGCGCGCCACGCCGCGAGAATCTCGTCGGGGACGACGAAGGGCTCGTAGGGCCAGTCGAGCGCCTTGCGCGCGCCGGCGACCTCGGCCGCCCCCAGCGCCTCGCCGTGGGCCTTGGCGGTGCCGGCGCGCGTCGGCGCGCCGAAGCCGATGATCGTCTTGCAGGCGATCAGCGTCGGCTGGTCCGCCTGCTTGGCGGCGCGCAGCGCGCTGAGAATCGCCACCGGATCGCGCCCGTCGACGCTTTCCGTCCGCCATCCGGCGGAGCGGAAGCGCGCCGGCTGGTCGACCGAGTCGGCGATCGAGGTCTTGCCGTCGATCGAGATGCCGTTGTCGTCATAGAGCACGATCAGCTTGGCGAGCTTGAGATGGCCGGCGATGGCGATCGCCTCCTGGCTCACGCCCTCCATCAGGTCGCCGTCGCCGGCGAGCACGTAAGTGTGGTGGTCGACGATGTCGCCAAACTGGGCGGCGAGCATGCGCTCGGCGAGCGCCATGCCGACCGCGTTGGCGAGGCCCTGGCCGAGCGGCCCGGTGGTGGTCTCGACGCCGAGGGTGTGGCCGTATTCGGGATGGCCCGGCGTCTTCGAGCCGAGCTGGCGGAACGCCTTGAGATCGTCGATCGTCAAGGCCTCAGCGCCGCCCACCCCGGTCAAATAGAGCAACGAATACAGTAGCATCGAGCCGTGGCCGGCGGACAAGACGAAGCGGTCGCGGTCGGGCCAATGGGGGTCGGCGGCGTCGAATTTCAGCACGTCGCGGAACAGCGTCGCAGCGATGTCGGCGGCGCCCATCGGCAGGCCGGGGTGGCCGCTCTTGGCCTTCTCGACCGCATCGACCGAGAGGAAGCGAATCGCGTTCGCCATCGCATTGTGGGAGACTGAGGCCGACATGCTCTTTTCCTTCGCGGCGCGCCGCTCAAGCGGCTGAACTTTAAGTCGGCGCCGTTGATAGGCGTGGGGGCAATCTTCTGTCAATCGCGCCGCGCCGCGCGTTGACGGCCGCTTCAACCATCGCGTAAACAATGGGCCGTAAAGGAAGGAGCGCAATGGCCGTCGGCCCGTTCGAGCCCTCCCTGCGACGCATGCGCGCGGCGATCGACCTGCTAGAGGCCGCGGTTGAGCGGCGCGCGCGCCTCGACGCCCGACGCGGCGACGCCGACGAAGAGCTCGCGTTGATGCAGGACGACCGCGCCCGGCTCGCGGTGGAGCTCGACGGCGCCCTCGACCGCAGCCGCGCGCTCGAGGCGGCCAACGCCGAAGCCGGAAAGCTCCTCGCGCAAGCCAACGCGGCGCTCGATCGGCTGATCGCCGAGGCGGGCGAGCTCGGCACCGATTGAATCCCGCGGCCGATCGCGAGGCGGGCCGGCGGGAACGAGGCGGGCGACCATGGCGCAGGTGACGGTGACGATCGGCGGACGCTCCTACCGCCTCGCCTGCAACGAGGGCGAAGAGCCGCATCTCGAGGCGCTCGCGCAGGAAGTCGACGCGAAGTTCGAGGCGATGCACAAGGCGTTCGGCGAAATCGGCGACCAGCGGCTGATCGTCATGACCGCGCTCACCCTCGCCGACGAATTCTCCGAAGCGCGCGAGCGGATCGCCGAGCTGGAGGCGGAGGCCGAGCGCGCGGCCGAGCGCGAACGCGCGGCGCGCCGCGAGGCCGAGATCCAGACCGTCGCCGCCGCGCAGGCGCTGGGCGAGCTCTGCCAGCGGATCGAAAAGCTCGCCGCGGCGCTCAACCCGCCGGCGAAGGGCTGAGCGCGGCGCGGCGCAAGCGCTCACGACCCCGGGTCGATGACGCCGAAATAGATCGTCGGCGGCGCGCGCACGCCGCTGAGCGTCGGGCGAGTGAAGCCGGTCAGGTCGCGCACTGGCGCCGCGACGCCGTCGATCGCCTCGGCCGGCGTCGGCGTGTCGGCAACCACCAGCGCGCCGCGCCGGCGCAGGTCGGCGACGTCGAGCCAGGGCGCATTGAGCGACAAGCCGTCCTTGAGCACGCGCGCGCGGTAAGGCAGGTCGAAGGCGATCGAGCCCGCCGCCTGGAAGCTCACCTTGCCGTCCAAGCTGACGATGTAGGGGATCGGGCCGGCCGCATGGGCCGCCCAATAATCCTCGGCGAGGCGAGCCAAGCCGGGCCCGTCCATCTCCGGATAGGCGCCGTTGGAGAGCGGCGTCTGCAGCCGCCAGACCTCGCGCGCCGCGACGTATCCCCCTGCGAGCGCCGCCGCCCAAAAGGCGAAGACGATCCACAGCCGTCGCGGCGCCTCGGAAAGTCCGGCGCGCGCCGCCAGATGGCCCCACCAAGCCGCGAAGCCGACCGTCAATGGCGTCAGCCAGTGATAGAAGAGCCGCACGCCGAACGGCGCGAACAGGACGATCGCCAGGATCGGGCCGAAGACCGCCACATGGAGGAAGAGGTCGAGGCGCGTCCGCGTCGCCGGCGCGAAGGCGGCGCGCAAGGCGGCGACGAGCCGCTTGCGTCCGCACGCCGCCCAGGCGAGCGAGGCCATCGACAGATTGGCGAGCGCGCAGTCGAAGACGAACATGACGATCCAGCCGGCGCGCTCGATCGCGCTCGCGCGGGTCTGGTGGACCGCCCATTTCAGCGGCGTCGCGCCGTGGCTGGCGACGTCGACCGCCTGCGGGGCGATGATGGCGACGCAGATCGCCACGGCGATCCACGGCCCCGGCGTGGATAGACGCTTGCGCCATTGCGGGACGACGAGGCAGGCCGCCGCCAACGGCAGCGCGAGGTGGAGAATGGCGTATTTCGCCCACAGGCCGAAGCCGACCACGGCACCGAAGGCGGCCCATTCGGCGAGCGAGCCGCCCTCGAAGGCGCTCCACCCCGTCCATAGCGCGAGCGCCCAGAACGGCATGACGCCGACGTTGTGGTTGAACTTCAGCGGCCAGTAGGTCGCGTAGGGCGAGGCGAGGCCGGCGAGCAGCGTCACCAGCGCCGCCGTGCGGCGATCGACGCGGGCGACGAAGCCGGCGGCGATGGCGAAGGCGCCGCAGGCGAAGACGAGCGCGATGGCGAACAGCGCGACGTAGCGCCAGTCGCCGGCGTCGGCGGCGAGGCCGCTCAGCCACGACGACAGCGGCGGATGGCGCAGATAGGAAAGTCGCCAGGCCGGCCCGTCGACCACGCCCTCGGCGACGTCGTTGTCGATCGAGCCTTCGAACCGCGTCGCCAGCGCGACCCAGACGACGAGCTGCAGCGCGACCAGGGCGGTCGGAACGAGAAAGGCGAGCCGCGTCGCCCGCGCGGCGGCGGCGTCGCGCGGCGCGGCGACGCCCTGGCGATCGGGTCGGGCGGGCGAGATTCTCATCAACGTCCTTGAGGCCGGCCCCGGACGAGGCCCACGTCTGGCGGCGCGCGGGTCCCAGCCTCCGGCGCCGGCGCGGCTCTTCTAGGCGCCGCCCCGCCGCGCCGTCAAGGAACGGCGCGAAGAGGCGGCCAGCGCCCTTGCGCCAGCGCGAGCCGCGCCGCGACAGCGCCCATCAGGCCGGCGAAGCCGCAGTCGAACCAACGCATCGCTCGCGGATTGGCGCGCGCGGCGGCGATGATCGCCGCGTCGAGGCTGCCGGCGACGGCGGAACACTCATGTCGACCTCGCTCGACTCTTCGCCGGCGCCGCTAGCGCGTCGCGATGGCGACCACGACGCCCGCCGTCACGCCGCCCGCGCCGGCGCCTCGCCGACCTCGTCGCGGGCTGACGCGGGGCGCCGCGCGCGGGCTCAGTAGCCCTGCATGCAGTCGTTGAAGCTCGCCCAGTAGTTCTGCCGCCATTGGGCCGAGCCGTTGGCGGCGCCGCCGAGCGCGCCGGCGCCCGCGCCGATCGCCGCGCCGGCGCCCACCGCGCGGCCGCCGCCGACCAGGGCGCCGACGCCGGCGCCGAGCAGCGCGCCGCCGACTGCCCCGCCGACCGTGTCGCCGGCGGTCTGCTGGTCGGCGTACTCGCGCGCCTGCTGATCGCAGTAGGCGCGCCGCGACGCGGCGTCGGCGCTCGCGGCCAGGGAGACGACGAGCGCGGCGGCGGCGAGGGCCGCGGCGGCGTTGCGAGCGACGGTTCTGATGGGTCTCTCCTCGATGTTCCCCCTCGGGGACTGCAAATTACGCTGAACGACGGTCAAACGCCATATCGCGACATTGCGGCGCCTTGTTTGCGCGCACGCCAATCGTCCCCCGCCGAACGCCCTCCGCGCGAGGCTCCCGGCGAAACGCGCGCCCGCTCGGATCCGCGCTTGCGGCGGATGACGGCGGCGAGCCGGAGAGGCCGAAGCTCACGCCGCGCTTCGCGGACGGAACGGCGGCGCGCCTCGCTGGGCGACCGCGCCCCGCTCCGCCCAAGGGGCGGTCGCCGAGGCGCAAATCGAGCGCTATGGTCCCGCGGCGCCCAAAATTCCGTCCGAGCGCTTTTGAGGAAGGCCGATGAAGTCCTATCGCAAGGAGCTGTGGTTCGAGACGCCGACGCGGCGCGCGTTTGTCAACATCACGCCGCAGGTCGAGGCGGCGCTGAAGGAGAGCGGCGTGCGCGAGGGCCTGGCGCTCGTCAACGCCATGCACATCACCGCCTCCGTCTTCATCAACGACGACGAGAGCGGACTGCACGCCGACTACGACGCCTGGCTGGAGCGGCTCGCGCCGCACGAGCCGGTCTCGGCGTACCGCCACAACCAGACCGGCGAGGACAACGCCGACGCCCACATGAAGCGCCAGGTCATGGGCCGCGAGGCGGTGGTCGCCGTCACCGCCGGCAAGCTCGACTTCGGTCCGTGGGAGCAGATCTTCTACGGCGAGTTCGACGGCCGCCGCCGCAAGCGCGTTCTGGTCAAGATCATCGGCGAATGACGGCGGTCGCCCTCGCGCAAGCGAGGCGTCGAAGGAGGCG
>Ga0326727_10018626_pt1 | contig 14143 bp, 13 predicted proteins | sample MB2enrmetagenome_FD_207643 | JGI IMG/M metagenome (GOLD analysis project Ga0326727, IMG submission 207643) | Lab enriched peat soil microbial communities from McLean, Ithaca, NY, United States - MB29MY | ecosystem: Environmental > Terrestrial > Soil > Wetlands > Peat | place: USA: New York...
TGACGAATAGTCGAGTCCGCGGGCAAGAACTGGAGCTTCCCCAGCAGCGTAGGCCGCCATCACTAGACGAAGGTCGCCATGAAACGACTCCTGAAGCTTAGCCAGATAGGCCACCCCGCCACGAACGTTTTCGTGGATATAAAACGGATGCGCCACGCCGAAGCGGTGTGCAGTTGCCGGCATCAGTTGCATTAATCCCAACGCGCCCTTCGGCGACACGAGGCCGGGTTGCCACGAAGATTCGATTTGAATCACGGCGCGGACGAGCGCCGGCGAAACTCCATACTGGTGTGCGTAATAGTCTGCGCAGCGCTCGGCGTATTCGCGCTCACTGGTTGGGGCGCCTGCGAATGCGGGGATAGCCATGATAGCTACGCTCAGAAGCGCCGGCGCTCTGCGCATACCTCTTCCCCCTCACTGAGATCCCTGCTGTAATGCTGCGTGTCGTAGACGAGACTCTCGAACCCGTCCCTCAATAACAACCGCTTTCGGTCATTCTGCGTTTTTGCGATCAGGGGTAAAAAAACGTCCCGCAAGTCACCGCTGATTTCGCGGACACCGAGAATTTGCAACGCTTCTGCCAGGTCCACCATCTCGGCAATCGAGGGCGGCTTCTCCAGCGTGTAACCCCTGAGCGCGCGTGCGAAACCAGCAAGCTGAGCATGCAGGTCCGCGTGCGCGCCGGCAGTTCGCTTCGCCAGAATCCTGGTCTCGAGGTCGATCGTTGGGTGCTCGAAACGGAGGTACAGACTGCGGCGGCGCAGTGGATCGCCAATCCGGCGAACCTCATTCGAGGTCAGGACGACGAAAGGCCGGCTCCTCGCTTTGATCGTGCCGATCTTGGGGATGGAAATTTGCCAGTCACTCAGGATTTCAAGGAGTTCAGCCTCGAATGCTTCGTCCACTTTGTCGATTTCGTCGATCAGCAGGACGCACGGTTTTTCGTACAGGAGCGCCCGGAGCAGCGGCCCTTCTTGGAAGAATTCGAGTGTGTGGAGATAGCGGCGCAAGGTCGCCCATTCGGCTCCGGCAGCTTCGCCTCGCGTGGCCAGATACAGTCGTTGCAGCGACTCGTCGAATTTGCCGATTGCCTTTTCCTCGTTAATGCCTTCGTAACATTGCAGGCGTTCGATAGTTGTGTCCGCTGCAAGAGCGACTACTTTGGCTAATTCCGTTTTCCCGGAGCCGGGCGGTCCTTCCGCGAGGAGAGGCTTTTGCATTTGAGTCGCCAGATAGATGACCTTCAACGTCACGGGATCGGTGACGTATTTGGCGGCATCCAGCTTTTGCGACAGCTCTTCGATCGAGGAGAACACTCGCCCGCGCTCCTTTGTTGGCATGTTACGCCGAAATGATGGGACAGCTCTTTTGATTACGGACCGGCGATGCCTTGTAACTCAGCCAGTGGCAAGTAAGTGAGTGATAGATAGCGTGTACCCACTATTACTCATCTCACTTATTGTGCGCCAAGTGACGTAGGTTGGACCCAGCTTTACTCATTCCTCTTGCATAGGAAGTCGCGGGCCCACTCTTACTCGTTCACAAGATAGCTGAATTCAGGAAGCACCGAAAAGGGCCGAAGCGGTGCGTCTGGGTGTTCCGCCAACATCACGATCTGGTCCTCACGTAGATTGCCAAGAAACCGGGACCCTTCTGACAAGTATTTGACACGAAGCGGATCAAAGCCCATCAATCGCGCACACGTGGCGTCCGCGGCGACCGGGTCATCCGCGAGCACGATCTTTCTGAGTTCACGTGGAGTCCCTTGCAACGGACCGTTGCCCTCCATGGCCGTGATACCGTCCGCGATTACGAAATGGATTGGCATGGTCGCACAGATATCAAGGATGCTTTCCTGAATGCCATGCCAGTGCAGGAGATTCCGCGGCCAGCCATACTTCATTCCCGGCACAACGCCGAACATGTTCTTCAAGCTCAGCGTGACGCCGGCCCAATGGTGGGTCTTCACCTTGGGCATTGAAACAACAAAGTCGGAATCAAGAACCGAGCGCGGCAACCACAATTCTCGTAGCCCGCTGTAATTGGCCTTGAGTTTCACGCGTACGAGTTCGTCGCGATTGAGATCCACAAAGTCGATCCGCGGCTCCATGAGATGAGGCTGGAGCCCAGCAGACTGCACGACCAGTTCGGTGTCACGTTGATGACCTGGGCCCTCGCCAACAACAACCCGACTTGCACCGAGGCGAAGGAAGCACCGCGCCGCCGCGCCGATTACGTTCGCGTTCGTGTTCACCGGACCAGGCAGATATTCCACCAAATTTGGCTTCAGGAGAACCGTCTTGCCATTCACGGGGAGATCAAAAAGCCTAATTCCTTCGAAGAGCAACCGCTCAAGTCGTTCAGAATAGTCGCTCGCATTCAGTACCGCGACCTGAGATCTCGGCCTCTTATACGAGACGGAGTACTTAGGCCGAACCCATTCGGTTGCCACCGCAGCTGTCGCAGCCAAACCCGTCGCCGAGCCAACGAAGCGTCGACGATCAATCTTCATCGCATCACCGCGAAGGGATGAATCATCTCCCCGCATTTCAGCGCGAGAATCGCGGTCGCGAGAGTGGCGTTGTTCCGAATCACACGACCGTCCCCAACGAGCGTCGCGAGCTTCGCTTGAAGTTGTCCGACCGGCTGCTGATACAAGAACAAGCTAAGAATTGACCAGGAAAGACTCTCGACAGACTCGACGCTTTCCGACCTCTGCTTGAGCCACTCCAGACTCGTCTGTATCGATGACGTTCGCCTCTCATCCTGCAATGCCATCAAAGCAATCGCCGTGGCCTCGACGTGCGGCCGAAGCGGCACCCCATAAACGATGCTGTTTCCGGAATTCCAACCCCCACCAATGCAAACTCGATCCAGAAGCATACCGACTCCAAGCCGGGTCCGCTTCTCGGCCGCCTCGGGCCGACTGCACGCTGTGTATTGTTTGATAGCCACCAAGCTGAAAGCCGTCGGGATCACCCAACTCGCTGACCCAGCATCCCAGGGCCAGCCATAAAGCTCCGGATTGAAACGAACGTTGCGGTCGGCGATCCGGAATTTCCATCGCCACAAAAAGTCCGCTTCCTGGCCACGTTCTTCCAGCAGCCACTGAAACGCTCTTTTCCGCGCAGAGTCGCCATCGTTCATCGCGTTCAGTACACAAAGCGCCAGAGCGGTCGTCCAACTGGCTTCGGTGTCGCCGGAGAACGCCGGCCAACTACCGTCGCGCCGCTGCAGACCGAGCAGTCGTTCCGACTCAAAACCACCGGCAAGGACAGCGAGACACGTCGCCTCGACACTAACCTGCCTAGAGCCCAGAAAACTCCACCCACCCGAAGAAAGCTGACGCCGAATCAGGTTCTCATCAAGCTTGGAAATCGTCGGCATGCCTATATTTATTGGACAAATGCCAAAATCGATCAAGTCAGCAACAGAATATGCTCCAGTCGCTAACTAACTAGGTTCATTTGCTCGAACTTCTGTTTCGGGTTATTGAATCTATAAGTGACTTACGGCGGGGCACGTGCAGCTGAGACTCTGATGTCGAAGTCCCCCGCGGGGGCGGGTTCCGGGCAAAGCGACGTCTTCGCTCAACTCGCGAGTTGCGAGCGGCTTCTGACGGCCAAGGATCTCGCAAAGATCTTAACGATTAGCGAGAAGACGATATACGGTTACGTCTCTCGAAACATGATCCCTTACTACAAGATCCAGGCAAATGTCCGCTTTCGCGCTGCGGAGGTCGCAGAATGGTTGACGAATCGCGCCGGCCTTCAGCCACCCCCCGCACTGTCGCGTCGAACCTACTCACGAGGACCGCTTGGTTTTTGAGGGCGAACGCTTCCGTCAAGGACACGTCAGTCTGGTTGGCCATTCACCTAAACACCTGGTTCCCGCGCTGGGGCGATTGACGTTTCGCCAGCCAAGGCTTGCGGCCGTGAATTCGTGGGTTGCGCCAGCGAAAGGATCCAATGAAACGATCCAAAAAAGGGACGGACTGCCAGATCCGGCGGACGGAGGTGGCTTATGATGCACATCAGGTGCTGTGAGATTTGAACGAACGAATTTTCTGAAGCCACATCTGTTTGGTGTCTGTTTGGTGTCTGTTTTGATTGGGCATTGGAAAGATTCTACGGGAACACATAGACTGTAAAGACTGCTGGTAAGTATGTCAAGGAAAGGGAGTAAACAATTTTCACTACTGTTTGCAATGATCCACGAATCGCCGGGGTTCGAATCCCTGCCTCCCAGCCAATTCCGGCCCCTTACAATCTTTGACAAAAAGTTGTAAGTCAGCGTCAAGTGTTCCGGCTGTCTTGCCGTGTATAGTGGTTCAACAATGATCGCAGGCCGGGTGTTCGCGGGTCTCCTTCTTTTGGCAGCCGGCCTCGTTGCGCAGCAACGTGGCCTGGTCACGGGGCTTTCCAGCGTTTCCGCCATCGCGCCGGACACCCACGGCGACCTCTACATTGCGGATTCAGGCGCTATCAAGAAGTGGAATCACTCCACCGGGCTGGTCACCACTTTGCTCACCGGCCTGAACGCACCCACCAGCCTGGCGGTGGATGCAGCCGACAACTTGTATTTCCCGGACGCCGCCGCCGGAGCCATCAAAGAATGGAACGTCGCGCGCGGCGAGCCAACGCCGGTTGTCACCGGCATTCAACCGATGGCGGTCGCGTTCGACCATGCGGGCAATCTGTTGTTTACGGACGCCAGCGGCACGCTTTTCCGGTGGGATGCGGCTATGCAGCAAGCGATCACTCTTTGCCCGGTCTGTTTCGATGGTGCGACCACGCTGGCGGTGGATGCACAGGGTAACGTGTCCGCGTCCAACGCTGGGGTCAAAGTGAGTTGGCAATGGAGTCCTATTACAAAGCAGGTAACCCGGTTAGCCGCGAATCTTACGGATAATAAAGAACCCGTTCGAGCCATCGCGATTGACCAACACGGCGTCGAGTATGTGGCTTATGCGACCCGCATCATCGTCACGGTGAAGGCGCAAACGCCCGGCGCGGCGGCCACATTGGGAACGTCCTCGATCGCTGTTGGACCACAGGCAGCCACCTAGGCGCGGCGCCGAGTGAAACGTTCACCGTCGCGGCGAACAGGTGCCGGGGTATCCGGACTACGGCCGGGGGTGCAGCCGGCGCAACCACCGCGGTCACTAACTTCGCGGGAACTTCGCGGGCGTAGCTGTCATCGCTGCGTCCGCGAATGGGATAACCGGCAGTTACACGGTAACTGCGTCAGTTAGCGGGGTTGCCCAAACGGCAAACTTCCTACTCACGAACGTTCCCGCCAGCTCGCAATACGTGCTGAATGTCAACGCCAGCACGGGCGGTACCGCGGCGCCTGCTTCCGGGCAATCGCTCGACGCCGGTTCGACTGTAGATCTGACCGCTACCGAAAACTCCGGCTACACCTTCTCCGGCTGGACGGGCGGCGTGGTGAATCCGGCCAGTAGTTCAACCAGCGTGATCATGAACGGACCGGAGACGGTGACCGCCAACTTCATTGCGCCGGCGTTTACGGGCGACGTACCGAGCGACGCTTTCTATTTCGATGCCGTGAACTTGTTGTCGCTGCATAACATCACCTCAGGCTGCCAGGTTAACTATTTTTGCCCGAACGACGACGTGACGCGAGCGCAAATGGCTATCTTCATTGTGCGGGCCATCATGGGCACGGATGACTTCACTTACACAACGACACCTTACTTTAGCGATGTGACGCCGTCCACGTTCGGTTTCGCGTGGATTCAAAAGCTACGCGATTTGAATATCACAAATGGATGCGGGCCGAACCTCTTCTGCCCGGCATCGTCCGTCACCCGGGCGGAGACGGCTGTGTTTATTATCCGCGCCCGCTATGGATCACAAGCTGTGGTGGATTACCCGGCGACCCCTTACTTTACGGACGTGCTGCCTGGCGATTTCGCCTACAACTTCATCCAGCGCATGGCGGAGGATGTGATCACGAACGGCTGCAGCGCGACCACTTATTGCCCGAATGATCCGGTGACCAGGGGAGAGATGGCCATCTTCGTCATGCGCGGCGGCTTCAATCAGTTACTGCCGGCGAGCGAGGCGGTGATTACTCAAGTGAGTCCCGCGGTATTTGTGCCGGGCCAGACGGCCACGGTTACCATCAACGGCTCCAACACGAACTTTGTTGCGGGCTCGACTACCATCAATGCAATTCCAGGCTTCACGATTGGGGCGGTTACCGTGTTGAGTCCGACGCTGCTTACGGTGGATTTGACGGCGGGGGCGAGTACGACGGCGGCTCCGGAATCGGTGTGGATCACGACGCCGAGCGGGGAAGCGGTGTTGCCGAACGCGATTTCGATTGAATAGAAATCCGCGATCATCAAAATGCGCTGTTGACATGTTGTCAGCATGCAAGATATACTTGGAACATGCCGATGATTCAACTTCGCCACGTCCCGGACACCCTACATCGGAAACTGAAGTCGCGTGCGGCGCTGGAAGGGCTTTCGCTCTCGGATTATTTATTGAAAGAGGTAGAGAAAATGTCGGAACTCCCCACTATGGAAGAGATGAGAGCTCGTCTCGCGAGTCGCGAACCCGTCCAGTTACAGGAAGACCCCGCTGAAGTGATTCGAGCGGAGCGAGATAACAGGTGATTGTGGTTGACGCCTCGGTGATTGTTCACCTGATCTTGCCCGGCGTCACCAATTCGTACATTCGCGACCGCGTTTTCGACTCCCGCAGGACGCTGCATGCGCCGGAGCTTCTTGACCTGGAAATCATACAGGTGTTGGGCCGCTACCAGCGCAGGAACGAGTTGACCAAGCCGCGTTTGCAGCAGGCCTTTGAGGACTTCCGGGGCCTTTCCATCTCGCGTCATTCCCACGCCGTTCTGGTGGACCGCATCTGGCAGCTTCGCAATGCACTTACCGCTTATGACGCCGCCTACCTGGCGCTTGCGGAGGCGCTGGATGCGACCCTGCTCACCTGCGATGCGGGACTTGCGAAGATCGCGCGGCTATCGGTGAAGACCGAATTCCTTTAATTCGCGGATGGCGGTTTCAGAATCAGCACATGCACGTTCTGCTGATCGGCCACTTTCTGCACCTTGGGCAGATCATTCGCCACCAGATTATTCCATCGAGTCTGATAGCCATCCACCATCTCTTTGACCTTGGCGAAGCGATCCACCGCGGCGGCGGTCGGCACTGCGTCGGCGTCGCCGCCGGTGATAATCGCCAGATCTGCCAGGTCGCCATCAATGCCCAGTGGGAACTTCAACGAGTCTTCGTTGGCGCGCACTTTGAGGTTGATCAGCTTATCCTGCAACGCGCCGAGTTTCTCATCGAGCGCCTGGGCTTCCACTAGCAGCGCTTTGGCCTTTACCGGGTCCACGCGCTTTTTGATGTCGGTCAGCTGCGCCCGCAGATCGATTACCTCATTGGCCGTTTCGTAGACGCGGGTGAGTTGTTCGCGGATATTCATCAGCATGGTGAACTGCTTTTCGAGGTCCTCGCGCGGCACATTGACGCGCGGGTCCATCTTCACTTCCAACGGGACCGTCAGTGACTTGCCGTCGACGGTTAGCCGGACCTGGTAAGTCCCGGGCAACGCCAGCGGCCCTTTCGAGCCGCCCTCATACTCATACAGCCAATAGTTCTGCACGCGCGGAGCTTCCTCATACCGCAAGTCCCACGTGAGCCGGTTCAACCCGGCCTTCAGCGCGAGTTGCTTCTTGGGCTTTTCGTCCTCCGGGTCCAGCTGCTCGTCGGTGTCCTTGGCTGCGCTGGTCGAGTACGTCCTTACCACCTTTCCGGCGCCATCGAGAATCTCGAGCCTGGCTTCCTTTGGCTTGGCTTTCACGAAGGCGTAGAGGATGGCGCCCTCGGGCGGATTTTCACCCGAGATCGCGGATTCCTCGCCGGCCGCTAAATGCAAACGCAGAGCGGGGGCGGGCTGATACAACCAGAGATCCGCCTTCGCGGTCTCGTCATTGGATTGGCGCAGCGGCGAGATGTCATCGAGGATCCAGAACGCCCGGCCATGCGTGGCCAGCAGCAAATCGTCGCCCTTAATGACCAGATCATGCACGGGGACAGTCGGCAGGTTGAGTTGCAGCGAGGTCCACGTTACGCCGGCGTCTTTGGAAACAAACACACCGGTTTCCGTACCGGCGAAAAGCAGGCCGCGCCGCTTGGGATCTTCGCGCACCGCGCGCACGAACGAGCCTTCCGGAATGCCAGCCATCAGCTTCTTCCACGTCTTGCCGTAATCGGTGGTGGCGAAAATGTACGGCTTCATGTCGTCATTGGCGTGCCGGTCGACCGCGACCCAGGCCGTGCCGGCGTCATGCGGCGAAGCGTCGATCTGGCTGATCTTGCTCCACTCCGGCAGGTCTTTCGGCGTGATGTTGGTCCAGTTCTTGCCGCCGTCGCGCGTGATGTGAATCAAGCCGTCATCGGCGCCGGCCCAGATCAGTCCCTTTTCCAGCGGCGATTCGGCCACGGCAAACACGGTGTCGTAATATTCGGTTCCGGTATCGTCAATGGTGATCTCGCCGCCGGACGGCTGCTGCTTGGTTTTGTCATTACGAGTGAGGTCTGGACTGATGGCTTCCCAATGCGTACCGCCGTCCGTCGTTTTGAAAATGCGTTCCCCCGCGTGATAGACCGTGTCCGGATCGTGAGGAGAAATCAGCAGCGGCGCAGTCCATTGAAAGCGATGCTCCAAATCGGCGGCGCCCTTGCCATCGCTCAATACTGGATGCACGGTGATGTTACGAAGCTGCCCGGTGTGTTTGTCATAGCGCGTGATGTTGCCTTGATAATCGCCCGCATAAACGATCAACGGGTCGCGGGGATCGGGCGCAATATATCCGGCTTCGCCGCCGCCCACGGGGTACCAATCCTGCCGGTCGATATTGCCTTCCGAACCGCGGCTGGCGATTCCAACGGTTGAGTTATCCTGCTGCGCGCCATATAGGTAATAGGGGAAACGGTTGTCGGCGATTACGTGATAGAACTGCGCCGTGGGCTGGTTATTCTCCTGGGTCCAATGGTCGCCGCCATCGAGAGTTACGATTGCGCCGCCGTCATCGCTTTGAATCATGCGCCTGGTATTGAGCGGATCGATCCACAGGCCGTGGTTGTCGCCATGCGGCACTTTGATCTTGTTGAAGGTGTGGCCGCCATCGGTGGAGCGATGGAAATCCACATTGAGGATGTAGACCGTGTTGGGGTCTTTGGGGTCCGCAACGATGTGCATGTAGTACCACGCCCGCTGCGTAAATCGGTCATCGGGATTGATCAACTGCCAGGTATCGCCGCCGTCGTCGGAGCGGTAAAGTCCGCCTTCCTTGGCTTCGATGAGCGCATAGACGCGGCTCGAATTGGCCGCCACGGCGATGCCGATTTTGCCCCACGGACCGGCGGGCAGGCCATCGTCTTCCACCTTCTTCCAGGTGTCGCCGCCATCGGTGGAGTGATAGATGCCGCTGCCCGATCCGCCGCTATTCAGCGTCCAAGGGAGGCGGCGCACCTGCCACATGGCCGCGAACAGAATGTGCGGATTGTTGGGATCGAACGCCACGTCGACCGCGCCGGTGTTCTCATCCACGAACAGAACTTTCTGCCAGGTCTTGCCGCCATCGAGGGTGCGGAAAACGCCGCGCTCGGCATTCGGTCCATAGGGATGCCCCAGTGCCGCTACAAAAACGATATCGGGATTGCGCGGATGAATGATGATCTTGCCGATGGCGCGCGAATCGTGCAGGCCGACGTTCTTCCAGCTCTTACCGGCGTCCACCGACTTGTAGACGCCATCGCCCTGCGCCAGATTGCCGCGAATGCAAGCTTCACCGGTTCCGGCGTAGATTACATTGGGGTCGGCGAGCGCCACGGCGAGGCTGCCGATGGAGGAGGTTTTCTCTTTGTCGAAGACGGATTTCCAGGTGGTGGCGCCATCGGTGGATTTCCAAACACCGCCGCCGGTTGAACCGAAGTAGTAGACGTTCGGATCGCCCGGGACGCCGGATGCGGTGAGGGAGCGGCCACCACGGAAAGGACCGATATTGCGGTACTTCATCCCCTCTTCTTTTTTGTCTTTGTCCGGATCTGCTTTATCGGCGTCTTTCTCTTCAGTACGTTTTTGCTCGACGACTTCTGATTTGGTGGATTGAGCGAAGGATGAGGAAGCGGTGAGGAGGAGGAGGCTAACGGCGATTAGGTTCAGAATTCGCATGGGATTCAGTCATTGTAGGCTAGGCGAACTCGTGAACGGCCTAGCGAATCTAAACATGCCACAGCCAAGCTTGTGCGATTCTGATGGTGGAACACGGGTCTTTACGCTTTTGCAAAAGCGCTCGGAAGCCCCCGACCATTTCGCGGCGACAGCTTCACCCCGTTTTTCCTACACAGGCACGGGCATTTCGCCCGGCTGAATTTAATGCATAATCAGAGCATGGATTCCCTGGTATCTCACTGGCTCGGTGGCGATCAGGTACTCGGCCACCCCATGAACTCCAGCCTGGATTTGGCCCGCGCGACACGAGAAGGGCTGCCGTCCCAAGCCGCCTTCGAGTTGGCTGTCGAAATACTCGGAGAGGACTCGCATCCAGGCCTCGATTCCCTTTTGCATGACAGAATTGTTGCCGCAGTCAAAGACATGCGCAGTGGCCGTGAAAGGAAAGGCAGCGCGAACGATCTATCCGAAGCCAAAGCCGCCTTTGCGCCAAACCTGGGACCGCTCTGCCAGCTCCTAGTCTCGCTTTTCCTTGAACGTGGGGAGTACTTTCGGCGCTTCCTCACGCCGGCCGAGTCCGACATCGTGGTGCGCACCGCAACAGCTCTGGCCAACGCCGAGGGAGTCCTGGGCGACAAAAAGAAGGCTATCCACTGGCTAACTACTCCGAACCGGGCGCTTGGGAGCGAGGTTCCCATTTCACTGCTCGACACCTCCGTAGGCGGACAAGTGGTTCAATCGCTCCTGGAGCGGATTGAGTACGGCGTCTATTCTTGACCAGCGCGTGGCGCATCAGCAAGCGCCGCTATGCGGTCGAGCAAACCTTAAAGTGTTTCCCCGTGGTCAGGTTCCGCTCGAAGCCCGATGGACGGTTTCTATTTTGAAAGTGCTGGCACAGATCCCCGTCACGAGTCGCCGAGTGCAACAAGAAAGGCAAAATATTATCACCCTCTCTGTCGCAATTCCAAACAGACCCGTCAGGATGGCGGCACCAAACGGCGAACCCCTCATCGACGCAAAGGCCACAACGGCGGCCGATAGGTTTCTCATCATTTCAGATCACTCCGGCGGGCAGAATCGAATCGATCAGGTTCAAAGCCTGAGCGTTCAGTAGCCCAATCATTGCCAATGCCGGATGCAGTAGCCAATTAGCGTTGCCCTGTGGGTTCCGTGAGGTTCCGGTCTGACGATCACCGGCGGCGAGGACCGCCGGCGCTACCGATGGCCACCACCAATTCCGCCGCCTTGACCGGTCCACCCAACCCGGCCATAATATCGGCAATCCTTCGCGCATTGGCCCGATACGACGGCTCCGCCAGCACATGCTCCACGGCCTTCCGAATATTCGCGGGGTTGCAACGATGCCTCGGAACAATGACGCCCGCGCCGGCCTCCACCACGCGCCGCGCGTTATCTGCTTTGTCCCATTCCGTCGGCGTCAGCACCATAGGAACGCCGTCCTTCAGCGCGGCCATCGTTGTCCCCCCGCCGGCCGTGGCCACCATCACCGCGGTTCGCGGCAGCAGGTCTTTATGCGACACCCAGCGCTCCACCCGCACGTTGGGTGCCAGGGGCGCAAAGCCCAGGCGCGCTGGATCGCGATCGTCCCCCGTGGTAATCACCACGCGCATCGGCAACCCGGCCAAACCCTCCGCGCCCGCCTTCAGCAGAAACGGTTCCTGAAAATGCAGCGTGCCTTCGGTGACGTGAATAATGGGCTGGTCCGAAGGCATTTCCGTTAGCCATGCAGGCGGGTCCGCCGGCGGATACCACTGCAACGGGCCCACGTAATGCACCGACGCCGGAAGCCCCGTGCGATTGTAGTCGAACTCCCGGCAACTCGGCAGGAGATAGAGCGGAAGCTTTCCGGCCAGTTCGATGATGGGTCCTTTCACCACCGGAAGCCCATGGCTCTGCCGAATCTGGTTGGCCCGGCGCCGAATCCCGCTGAGGAAAAGCTCGGCGCCCCAATCGAGGACCTCGTTTGCAATTCTCCGGTACAACGTACGAGGCAGCGGCAGCCCTAAACCCAGGGGCGGAATTCCCGGCCCTTTTAGCATGCAGCCCGCGGCGTAGGAGCAAATCGCGACGGGAACCGGATCGGTTTCCGCCAACAGCATCACCGGGGCCAGCATGGCCGGGTCGGTAATCACGCCATCCGGCTTCCAGCTATCCAGAATGCGCCGCATGTCGGAAAACTGTGCCGGGATGCTGTCCACGAAAAATGCCTGAAGCTGGCCATGCAGCTTCCACGGCCGCGTCCAGTTGCGGCCAATCCCATCCGGGGTACACACCAGATCGGCCACCAGGGATTCGGGTAGATCCTGAAATGGGAATAACCGGAAGCCCTGCCGCTCAATCAGCGGCCGGTACGCTTTGCCGGTGTAAAAACCCACTTCATGGCCCAGCGCCTTCACTTCATTCGCCACGGCCACCAGCGGGTGCACGCAGCCCTGAAACGGCCATACGGTGAAAAGAAATTTCATGCGTACTTCACTCCAAAGGTTTCGCAATAGCGGTGCGTCTCTGCTTCAATCTGGTTGCGATCCCGCTCCACTCGCGGATTCAAGCGCACCTCTCTCGCGCGAATCAGAGACGCAAAACTACCCTCGAAATGCGCCGGCAGTTCCAGAAACGCAAGCACGCGCCGCACGCTTCCATCCGGATCCGCGCAGAAATCCGAGTAAGTCAAATGGGTCGCAGACGCACCTAAAGCCGCCGCATGCTCCGTCATATATTCGCAGCATTGGATAACGTTCCTCCGCAAGCGCTGATAGAGGAAGGGCAGGGAATCGGAGAATACAATCCGGGTGAGTCCCGCCAGAATGCGCTGCTGGCAGAAGCGCCGGTACACGGGGTCGATCATCTTATCGTACTCATGCTCCTCCGGTTTCTGGATCAGCGCCTCGAATAGCCTGATCAGTGAACTGATGACCGGCACGGGGTGACGGTGAATGAAAACGAAGCGCGCGTCGGGGATGAATTGCCGAATGGTCAGAAAGTTATTCGTATCCCAGGGGTCTTTCAGCAGCAACGGGCGTTCGGGCGACCCGAGTAACTGGACCTTGTTCGCGAAATCCAGCAGCAAGTGAATATTCTTGGCGGAAACGCGCGGGGTGGGGCCAGTGTCGTTGAGCACATAGGCGTACTCTTCCGGCATGTCCGGACCGATGCCCACTGAATCATAACCCCGATCTGAAAGCCCCCGTTTCTGAAACCATTCCTGCAACTCCGCGCGGCGGCGATGCAGCAGTTCAGGATTGGCTCGCAATGCAGTCAGTTCATCGCGATACGCCAGGTGCAGCGCCGTGACCGCATTTAGATGTCCCGTTTGATAGAGGACGTGATAAAGAATCGTAGTGCCGGAACGCGGCGATCCCATGATGAAGACCGGCCGTTGGAGGGCGGATTGGGTCATTCCGGCTTAACCGCGGTCACGCGAAAATGATTGCTCAGGCGGAATTTCGCCAGCATCGCTTCCAAAGGATACAACGCGATCACCGCCGTGGGACTCCATAATAGGCGCCCCCTCCACGGCTTGCCCCGTAAGTGGCGCCACAGCACATCGAGACACCAGGTGATTTGAGCCGGTGCAGGTTCACCTGTCAATTCTTTCACCTCAAGCCTTGCGTTCCTCAGCATCCGCGAAAGCGTTGCTGGAGAAAACTGATACAGGTGAAAGGGCAGCTCCAATGGAAACCAGAAGCGGCCAAAAATCCGCGCCCAGATACTGGCGTAATTTGGAACTTCGACAACCACCTGACCACCCGGACGAAGCACGCGCTCCACCTGGGCCAGGACGCGCGGCGGATGGTCCGCATGCTCCAGCACTTGCCACATGGTGATCCGGTCGAAGGAATTTGGAGGGAAGCGCTCCAGCCGATTTTCGGCGTCGGTGATAAAGTCGATATCGA
>Ga0326727_10018627_pt1 | contig 14142 bp, 7 predicted proteins | sample MB2enrmetagenome_FD_207643 | JGI IMG/M metagenome (GOLD analysis project Ga0326727, IMG submission 207643) | Lab enriched peat soil microbial communities from McLean, Ithaca, NY, United States - MB29MY | ecosystem: Environmental > Terrestrial > Soil > Wetlands > Peat | place: USA: New York...
CCGGCGGACGCCGGCCCGCCGAGGCTTATAACCGGAGCGTCCGTTGCATGAACGCTCCGAATCGCCTGAACGTGAATCGCTTGACCCGTTGAATTCACAACCTTGACTTCTATGTCGCCCCAAGATTGGTCTTTATAGAGCCGTAGAGTGCAAACCAGATCCGGCGCGCCCGAAAGACCAGTGTGAGTTACGACTAGCTTCGTTCCGGAACCGAATTCGTCTTTGAACTCCGATTGCACTGTATTATGTTGCGGGTATGCCGAGGAACGCTGGAGATGAGAGTCCACCTCTGCTTCTACGTCGGAACGCATTACGATACCTGAGATGCCCGGCGACGCGATGGAGTATGATCCGTCGGAGTAGACAGCCACCGACAAAGATTTTCCTTGTGCCGAGCCGAGAACGGATGTCTTATCGTTCGGCGTCACATTGGCTTGCTGACCCGCAAACGCTGTGTTTCCGCAAACTGCCAAAACGACAGCCAGGGCGGGACACACACTCCATCTACACAATTGCTTCATTGGATCTCCTTTGTTCCGATGCGGCATCACTCATAATCGGCATAGTTGCGGCCCGGTTCGTACATCGAACCGGGCCGCAAGCAGTATACGTTCTCAGTAACTAAATTTCGCGGCAAACTGAAGAAGTCTGGGGTTCTGTGCCCCTGTCAAGTATCCGAAACTTGGCGACCCCATGATAGTCGAATTGACGGGATTCTGGGGACCCGGCGCTGCAAATTCAAAGTTTGGATGATTGAAGACATCGAATGCTTCAGCCCTGAGTTCCAGATTCCTGGCCCCGCCCAGAGGGATCTTCTTCAAGAGCGAAAAGTCCACGTTCTTCTCTCCCGGCCCCTCAAGACTGTTCATTTGTACGTTACCGAGAGACCCAGGAGCTGGATTTTGAAAAGCGCAAGTATTGAAAAACGTGCCCGGGATGCAGGGCTTCGATGTCGCCTTGACGCCGGGAACATAATCGGGTCTTTGCGATTGGGTGTCGGAGTTGGCAAAGTCGCCATTGCCGTCTGTCACTGTAAACCAGCCGCCCGTCGAAAGGGTGAGGATGCCTGACCAGTTCCAGTTAGCGAGCACTTGGTCTACTGCCCGAATCCCGGTCGCAAAACGCTTTCCTGGGCCGAACGGCAGGTCATACAGATAACTTGCCACAAAGCGCTGGCGAACATCGATATCCAATGGTCCGTGCTCGGCATTAGGGTAGCGGCTGTTCCGGAAGGCGTCGTTGTTTTGGGAGCCAAGATCCGCATTGGTTGCGTTCCCCAGCGCCTTACTGTAGGTATAGTTGACGACAAACTCCAAGCCGTGGCTCACCCTCTGTGTCAGCGAGGACTGCAAACTGTTGTAGTTTGCCAATCCAAATGAAGTCAGATAGCCTATCGAGGCGTCTACGTATGGAAAAGGGCGTCGCGGGGCAGTCGGAGCGGTTGGATCCTGAGTCGGTTGAGCCTGATTGCCGTTGAGATAGATGTAGGAGCGGTTGCTCTTGGACCCGATATATCCCACGTCAAGCATCATTGAATTCGTCAACTGATATTGGGATGTGAGATGCCATTGCATGACATAGGGCATGCGAAGGTTCGTCTGGAGAGAAAACAGAGTCGGGGTATTTGGATCCACCAGAGCATTTGCCGGAAATCCATTAGCAAGGGCGCCCAATTCAGGGACCGAGCAGTCTACGCCGCTTGGCGCGCCAGTGTAGGAAGGCAGGCCACAAGGGGCGGCAAAGGTTTGAGAAATGAAGTACGGGGGATTGAAGCCCGGACTTGGATTGCTGTACGGACCTGCTTCATCACCGTTGAAGAAGACCCCGAACGCAGTTTGAACGGCAAGACGTTTCGTCGGGCTGTAGGCTATGCCTATGCGAGGCGAAAAGTCCTTATAGTCGGCATCTATCAGTGCATTCGAGGCATTGTGGTTTATATGCGTGGTGAAAATCGAGGCTATGGTGGGAGTCAAACTTGCGTTACTGCTGGCCGGTATATCCAGATTTCCGGTGACGATGTTAAAGTTCGACTGCGCATTGTTCTTCGAGAGCACCGGCGAGAAATACTCCCAGCGGAGGCCCAGATTCAAGGTGAGTTTCGGGAAGACTCGCCAGTCGTTCTGCAGGAAGAGCGCATAAGTGCTGCGGTAGTAATCAATATTGTTGAGGTTGTTGATGTTGCCGCCGCTCGTCTGCCCTGTAAGCAAGTCCGCGTAACTATTTCCACCTGCTCCGGTAAGGCCTGCATTATCCGTGTATGTGTGGGTGAAGGTCAGGAAGCCACGAGGATATGCCGGCTCGTAGATGGAAAAGTGCTCCGGGCGTATCTCTCCGCCGAACTTCCAGGTGTCGTTGCCGGAGATAAGTGTAAAAGTGTCCGAGAGCATGAACGTCGTCTGTCTTTCAATTGCGGGCAGAAAGAGAGCGGATCCGAGGTTTGATCCGTCGGTGAAGGTCATCTGGGGCAATCCGCCGTTTTCAGTGCCGGCGACATAGGGGACGCCTGGAAAGCCGACTGTGGCAGCCACGTCCTCGTTCGCATTGAACTGATACCGGCTTGTTTTGAGCCGGTTGGCGCCAAAACGAATTTCATTCACCTTATGCGCCGAGAAGACATGAGCCTCGCTGGCGACGCCGCTGTAGGCAGTTATTTGCTGAATACCGTCAAAGAAACCGCCTCCGTCTGCAATGCCGCCGTAGGGCGAACCAATGGTCTTCGGATCGCTGCTCATGCTGAATCTGTAGAACGCCGTGTCATGACCGGAGATTACCTGGTCTACCCGGACATCGCCCTGCTGCTCCGTTTCCGTGGTGATTGGATTGGACAGGAAGTTATAACCGATTGCAGAGACATTCGGAGTCGGAGCCGGAAAGAGCTGAATGAGTTTAAGACCAAGAGCATCAGTACTCGTTTGTGGAACTATGTTGCTTGGTGCGCCAGCTACATAGCCGAACGGAACGCCACAATATCCGCTGGCATTGAGAATGCTGGCCTGCGTCTGGCGCGTGTTGAAAAGTTCGCCTGAGTATGTCTTGTTCCCGTTGCAGTCCAATACCTGAGCATTGTTATGCTGCGTATCGAGGGTGGGAGAAGTCAAGTCCAGTTGGTCCGAGAAGTCGCCGCCCCGCTGTGCCGTGGTTGGGACAGTAGCCGTGCTAGTCACCGCCTCACTAATACGCAAGGCTTGGTAGTCCACAAAAAAGAACAGCTTGTCTTTAATCAATTTGCTGCCGAATGTCGCGCCAAATTGATTCTGGTGGTATGGCTGGAGCGATGCGTCGTAATAATTCATCGCATCGAACATCTGATTGCGCAGAAACTCGTAGGCCGATCCATGGATCGTATTGGTTCCACTCTTAGTGGTTGCATTAACGATTGCTCCGGTGGCCCTGCCAAACTCGGCATCGTAGTTGCCTGTTTCGATCTTGAATTCCTGAAGCGCATCCGGCGGAGGCATTGAAACGTAATTCGCTTCATTCAGCAGATCAGGGAGATTCGAATTGTTGTCCACGCCATCCAGAAGGAAGTTGTTGTCCAGAGAGCGTGAGCCGCTGGCGCTGAAGCCGAAACCGCTGGAGTCGCGCGCGCCTGGCTCGCTTGTGGTGACACCTACAGTAAGCTGCGCGAGTTGAACCGGATTGCGGCCATTCAGCGGAAAGCCCACCATGGCCTCGCTGTTGATGACCTGGCCGGTCTCGGACGAGTCGGTCTCAAGGAGCGGCGCGATGTCGTTGACCACCACCTGTTGAGTGATTTCACCGAGCTGCAGTGTCGCGTCCACACGTTGACGCTGCTGCACGTCTAACGTGATTGGACCGGTGACGGTTTGCTTGAAGCCAACCGCGGAAATAGTAATTTGGTAGGAGCCGATGCGGACAGGACTGATAATCCAGGCTCCCTCGCCATCGCTCTTTGCGTGGTAGCTGAAATTCGTGCTTGTATTTGTGGCAGTGACGGAGGCGTTTGCAACAACAGCTCCGGTTACGTCGACAATACGGCCTTCGAGAGTGGCAGTATCTCGCTGCGCCGCGAGAGGATAACTGGCCAAGATCAGCAACGCGAAACACAGCGTGCGTAGTCTACAGATGGTTCTTAACATGTCGACGCCTCCTGTTGATTGCAGTTGATCAGTGATGAAACCATTCCGATTGAAGGTCAGGCAACCCGCGCTGTCGGACCGGTGAAAGGTGCACCGACTTGCGAGTTTCCCATATCGCTGTCAGGTTGCTTCGCCCCTGGCTCTGTCAGATTGCTTCGAACGATTACGACTTCGATTATGCGAAGCTAATAGCAAACCGACTTCATGTTTCGCTATATTACGTATTCCATCATTTTGTGTCAATAGTAATTTCAGGAATAATTGGGTCTCCGGCGGCTGGCCGTCCTACCGCAGCCTAAAAGCGCTATTATCGGGCTCCTTAAAACGACCTGTTCTGTGATTAACATATCCATAATCAACAATATACATGAATGGTTCTACGTTTTCGTCTTTTTGCATTCCTGGTGTGACAGCGTCTTCGAGGCGCCAAAGAGAGGAGAAAATCTACGCGGACCATCGCCGGCGCAGATGTTGACTATATGCGAAGAGGTTAAGAAGGCGTTCAACGGACGGTCAACGTGCTGCATTGTCCGTCTGAATCGGCGCTGTTTCTTCCGGGGTGTTGTACCCTGCGAGCTTGATCCAGGCCGCTGTGCCCGCTGACTTCTGGACTTTCCCTTGAATCTCGGCAACTTCGCCCGGAAACACGGTGACGTAGTTGTCGTCGTATTCGATGGGAACAATCTCGTCGCCGCCACGGGTCGGCGTAATTTCGGCACGTTCAAAGAAGGCTATTTGGCTGGTGCGGTTCCGCAGGCGGATAGTGACGTAATTTTCGCCGTCGGCGATGGTTTGCCTAGCGCTCACGTCCAGCGGTACTTGTCGCATCGTATTCAAGGCCGTCATGTCGGCCCAACTCGCCATCTTCAAATCGAATGCTTTGTCGTTCGACGGATCGCCCAGGTCGTCATCCTTTGTGGACTGCCAGTAGACGTTCTCTGTCAGCACCTTTCCAGTGCCGTCGAATAGCTCGCAACGCACAAAATATACCGGGGGCAGATCCTTCAACCGGGGTAAGGTGAGGACGTGTGCGGCACCGCCTGACGTTACGCGGATGCCGTTGACGCTGCGGTCGTCACGAAGCTTGCCATCGAGTTGGTAGATGCGGACACGGACGCGCAGGCCCTTCTGCTCCTTAGGAGTCTGGTTCACCACCGTGATTTTCGCCTGGCTGTGATCTCCTGTCGCATATGAGTCGAAGACAACCGACAGCGGGCGGAGACCTTTCTTTGCCCCGTAATATGCGCCCCCCGGCTGCAGGTAGTAGTCGATGAGATTGCCGAAGAAGGAGGGCCACTGGCTGTTGAGCATCCAGTACAAGGTCATCTTGTGATTGGCCCATCCATTTGCCGCAAAGACCTCGAACTGCGCGCGAGTATTCTCGTAATGCGCCAGTTGCGCTTTCCTGGCAAATTCCTCCGCGCTCGCCGACGGCCCGTAGCGTCGATCGATTACATTCCGGGTATTGGCGAGGGTATTGTTGCCTTCATTGGCGCCGGCATGAAAATACCATGTCTCGTTGATCGGCCATAGCTTGTCGGCAGGTATGAATTTCTTCAGGCTTTCGTAAGTCGGGATATGCTCGTTGTCGCCCTGCTCAGCGCACGCGCCCCGTGCCGCGGCATAACGCCCGCTGAACCAGTATGTGGGCGGCCGCCAGCTATACGGCCCTTCCATGTGAATGCCGCTCCATTCGCGATCGCCATTGACATTCTTGCTGTATGAAGAAACGGTATCGACGACGGCGTTCTGCCAGTGCAAGTCCGTCAGAATCCGGTGATAGTTATCACGCACAGGCAGCGGCGGCAAACCATCGCTTCCGTTGGCCCAAACAAAGACCGAGGCATGCGAGCGCAACATGAGAATCTGCGACGCCAGGCTCTCACCAGCCACGCGATGGTCCTCAGCATTCCACTGGTCCCAATGCTCCCATTGACTGCAGCACATCCAGCCGAACATTAAGGGAATGCCCTCTTCGTCCGCCAACTCCACCATGTGATCGCTAGCGATCTTCGACTCCCAGCGAAGCAAATTCAGCCCCATGTCCTTCACATACCGGATCACAGTCGCATCGCGGTCAGCGTCGTAGCGGTAGAGCAGGTCCGGCGTGTAATCGGCCCCGCGCGCCAGGAAGTCCTTACCATTCACCTGTATATAAAAGTTGCCACCCTTACCCACCCCGGGAAACTGTTCATCCTGATCGCGGTGCTGAGTAACGGTGCGAATCCCGAAACGAATTTGGGTCGCATCTGAGACCTGACGATCGGAGAGGAATTCCAGGTCCAGCTTGTACAGGCTGGGATGCCCCATGGTGTAGGGCCACCACAAATCGGGATTCGCGACCACAAGCTGGGAATACTGCTGCGGAGTAAAACTGGCCTCGCGCTCCTCCCTGGCGGCAAGGCTGAGCGGCTGCTCGATCTCAATAGAGGGCTTGCCGGGATGCGAAATCGTGCCCCGTAAAATCCCGTTGACTGGATGGTCGGAGAAGTTTCGCAACTCAGCATAGACGGTCAGCCGGGCCGTAGTGAGCTGCGGCAGCGGAAGCTCAGTGTTGACCGTCGCAGAACTCACTGTTACCGCGCCCGACATCCGCAAGTACACCCGCTTCCATATGCCGGCATTGCGGTCGGGAACGAAAGACACCGGTTGGAAGTCGGGCTTTCCCGGATCCCGATAGCCAAGATACTTCCAGTTGATCCAATCAAACCAGCTATCAGCCAGCTCAACTCCATTCACACCCTGCACCAAGCGCTCAGGCGTCACCTTGACCGCCAGAACATTCGACATTCCCGGCTTGATCCATTGCGTCACATTGACCTGGTGAGCGGCGTACATGCCCGCGACATGCCGGGCGTCGGCCACTAGGTTGCCGTTCAGCCATATCTCCGCGCGATAGTTGATCCCTGGAAATTCCAGTTGGTAGACCGCCTGTTCTGGAGGCGCCACAAAGGTCGTCCTATACCACCAATCCTGGAGATAGATATCCTGGGGAACATCCTTGAGCAAGTTCATGCCTTCATAGAGATTGGGGTAGGTGCCGTCTTCCTCCAGAATTTCGAGAACTGTCGCTGGCATGCGAGCCACCGCGTGCCAGGATGAGACATCATAATCGGGAAGAGAAACTGCTTGACCGCCAGAGCTCACATCCCGGGCAGATACAAGTTTCCAGTTCTCGGCCAATTCGGCACTGCGCTGTGGCCCGGAAGAGGCTGGTGTTTGAGCATAAAGACCGAGCGCACTCACGCAAAATACAATTCCGTAGATTAGCTTTTTCGCCATATATTCCCCCTTTGCCGAGCTTGCTCCAGGATGAAGTTGCAACTGCACAATCATTTGCGGGTTTTCACACCTGTATCGAGTGTTTTACATAATGGTTTCGATATTTGTCAAATGATAAGACTTGACGGTTGCGTAATGTGGATATATTCTTCCGTAGTGTTTCGTATTCGATTCATTCGCGGAAAAACATCGTCCGCTACTTTGATACTATCCCTACCGGGGAATGGAGTTTACATGTCAGAAGATCCGAGTATGCCTGCGGGAACCGGCCACCACGCCGCCCCTCAATACACATTGCAGGAGATTCTCCGGCAGCCTCTTCTTTGGCCAATCACTGTGCAAGCTGTTCGTTCCGCGTCAGAACGGATGCAACTGCCGGTGAAGCTCCAGCACGCCCGCGTTTTGCTGACAGGAGCGGGAACCTCAGCCTATGCGGCGAGCGCCGTTGCAATGGCGTGGCCCCGCGCGCTTGCCGTTCCCACTACCGACCTGCTGGTCGATACGGAACGTTACTTATTCGATGTGGACGCTGTGATCTCGCTGGCCCGGTCGGGCGATAGTCCGGAGAGCGCGGCGGTTGTCGAGCGTATTCGCGCTCTTCGGCCGGACATTCTGCAGTTGGCGATCGTCTGCAATGAGGACGGCGAATTATCTCACGCAGGGCTTGACGGACTCATTGTCCTTGACCCGCGCACCAATGACCATAGTCTTGTGATGACCAGCGCGTTCTCCAATCTGGTGCTGGCCGGACTTGCTTTAGCCGAGCCGGAAGCAGTAGCGACCAAGGTGGATGAGCTCAGCCAGCGCGCGGCCGCATTGCTGCCCGACATCGATCAAGCATGCCGGCGCGCCGCGACGCGTACGCGCGATCGGATCGTGGTTCTGTCCTCTTCACCCTCGCTCGGCTGGGCGCGCGAAGCTGGACTGAAAACTCTCGAGATGACCGCCGGCCACTTCCCCGTCGTCACGGAGACTTATCTTGGGCTTCGGCATGGCCCTATGTCTTTCGTGAAACCCGACACGCTGGTTCTGTGCTTGTTGTCCAGCGATCCGGTGCGTCGCTTGTATGAAGCAGATTTGATCCATGAGCTTCGTTCGAAAAAGATTGGATACTTGATCGGAATCGCGGATCCAGCCGATTCGAAAGGCCTGTTCGACGAAGTCATCCCTGCCATAGCCCCACAGGAAAACGACGCTCTGCGCACACCGTATGAGATTGTAGGCCCGCAGTTGCTCGGATATTATCTGAGCTTGCGCATTGGATTGAACCCCGACAATCCCAGCCCCACCGGTGTAATTAACCGGGTGGTGCAGGGCGTTAAGATTCATCCGGCTGGTCCTTGTAAAGCGGCGTCATCAAGCAGGTAGGAGCGGGCTCAGGGATGGGAGAACGCGCAAGCGAACCTTGCCGTTGACCCGGCTTCCACTCTCGCTCTGACAGTCACCATCATATAGATGGAAGGATTTTTCCCAGGAGCCTCGTCGTGACCGAGCAGAGCCAAACGACCGCCGCATCCGCGCCCTCTGCCAATGGGGCGGTTCGCCTCCATCGCACGCTTGGCCTTTGGAATCTCATTATCATCGGCATGGTGATCATCCAGCCGACGGCACCCATGGGTATCTACGGCGTCATCAGCAACAAGGCCCATGGCCACGTCGTCACCACCATCCTTCTCGCCATGATCGCCATGCTCTTCACGGCCATCAGCTATGGCCGCATGGCGAGAGTCTATCCCAGCGCCGGCTCGGCTTACACCTACGTCGGCCAGGAGATGCACTCCGCCCTCGGCTACGTTGTTGGCTGGGGCATGGTGATGGATTATCTGATCAATCCCCTCATCTGCACCGCCTTCTGCGCCAAAGCCGCCATGAATATCCTCCCCGGCCTCTCTTTCTACATCTGGATTATTTTTTTCGCGGCCTTCTTCACCTGGATGAACCTGCGCGGCATCAAGACTTCGGCGCAGTTGAATGAAGCCCTCTGCGCCGGCATGGTGGTCGTTGTCCTGCTCTTCCTCGGCTGCGTCATCCGCACCGTCTGGCACATGCATTACGACCCCGGATTCTTCACGCATCCTTTTTATGATCCGGCCAATTTCCACACCACAAGCATCTTTGCCGGGACCTCGGTCGCCGTGCTCACTTACATCGGTTTCGACGCCATCTCCACCTTCTCTGAAGAGGTCCGCAATCCGCGCCGCAACATCCTGCTGGCCACGGTTCTGGTCTGCCTCATCACCGGCCTGCTTTCCGGACTGGAAGTTTACGCGGCGCAACTCATCTGGGGATCGAAGCCCTTCTCCAGCGACAACGTCGAGTCGGCTTTTGCGCTGGTCAGCGGCAAAGCCGGCGGCCTAGTGCTCTTCCAGATCGTCAACTTCACTTTGCTCATCGCCAACATGGGCTCAGGAATGGGCTCGCAACTTGCCGCCGGCCGCCTGCTCTACGGCATGGGGCGCGGCAATGCGCTGCCCAAATCATTTTTCGGCGTCATCGAGCCGAAGCATCGCGTTCCCCGCAACAACATTCTGGCGGTGGGAGCGTTCGCGCTTGCCGGAGCCGGCCTGCTCGAATTTTTTGCCAACCGCCTCGGCGGAGGCGCTTACGAGATTGGCGCACAGTGTCTCAACTTCGGCGCCTTTATCGCGTTCATGGGCGTGAATGCCGCGGCCTTCGTTCACCAATGGCGACTCAAGGCTAACGATCCGGAAGCCAAACGCGGCCATCTAAGCGGCCTCGTCTCGCCTGCGCTGGGCTTCTTGATCTGCGGCTTCATCTGGCTGAATCTCAGCTTGCCGGCCAAGGTGCTGGGCTTTGTATGGATGGCCGCCGGCATCGCCTACGGCGCCATTCGCACCAGCGGCTTCCGCTCCGAGCTGGTCACCTTCGAGGTCCCTTCCGACGTCGCGTAGATAGGGCAGAAGCCGCCATCTGTGACCGTTTCCAAGACAAGGCCCACTATAATCCGGTCCGGGCTATCGCCGAATTTTGGGTAGTGTCCTAATTTGGGTTTTGTGGCTTTTATGTGCACTTTCGATATGCGGATGGTATGCCAATCAAACGCCGGAAACCCGCCAACCGCTGAGAGCGACCATCCGCAGGCCAAACATAGTAATCGCAGAACCTCGATTCCCTCTCTTCTTTGCTAATCCCGTCGAGATATTTCACATATCCGAACGCTCTAAGAATGTACATCTCCGTCCGCAGCGTGAGCAGATCATCAGCGCCCAATGGAGGAGTGATAACCAGTCCTTTTTCGTCACGCAAGAAAGTGGAGAAATCCATTGTGTCCCCAGGAGCTAGCAACGAAGTTTTGAGGTCAATGGGCAGCGGATCGGGAGGAGTATCTGGAAGTTCATAGAGGTTATGGGATTGAACCATTTCGTACTTGCATTGCGTCTCAACGACCTGCGCTGGAGTATTTCCGGTGTTTTTGACAGTCCACCAAAAAAAGAGAGGATCTTCAGTCAGACCCGGTACCTGGCCATCCATGGACGACCGGATGACAAGCCACGCACGTTGAGAAGCAGCCGTTGCCGCCGCTTGCTTCAGGGCAGCTTCAGCAGATTTTGTCGTTTCGTTGCTCTGCCAAAAAATCCCGATCAAGGTGAGAATAACGACCCATGCGCCCAAGCCCTCGGGCCACGCCACGAGTATGTATCCCCATGGCATGTACTCTTTAGCGTCCTTGCATTCATCGGAGCCTGCTTGATCCTTTTTGGGGTTCGCCGCAAGGATGCGGGAGACTTTGCTTTGGCATTCGCCCTGATATTTACGGCGGGCGCTCTCATACTTACCGGTCACGGCTATTACTACGACGGCGACGGTCAAGAATGCCAACCCCAACTTTCCCCACAACATCAATCGCTTCCGCATAATCCATCAATTGTACCCCAAAAATACCTTGACACAATCTAATTATTGGGGTACATTTATTCTAGTGAGGCTTTATGGCGAACGTACTCAACACAGATAAGCAGATCGCAGGGAGTTAAGCGCCAATGCGAAACCAGAAGCCGAAGCCTAAGAAACCGGGACGGCCACCACTCCCCAAAGGGGATACCAAGGCTGTAATGCTCCGCGTTCGGATCACAACAGAGGAACGGGCTACTATTGCAAGAATCGCTAAGGCTGGCGAAAAGACAGTTTCGCAATGGGTTCGCAGCACATTGCTTGCCACAATTGAAGGCTAAGGGCCGTGGATTTCAAATTAGGACACTACCGAATTTTGCCCGAAGTTGACCGGTTTCCAGATACAATTAAAAATTGGGGACAGACGCGATGCTTACCAGCTCGACGATGCGGGAGACGGCCGGCGCCCAGGGAAACGACTTCAAGAAAGACCAGGCCGCTCTGCTTCAGGAATTGACTACCGAGAGCCAGAACGAGGCTTCTCAAGGCTTTGACACTAAATCTGCGCTCGAAATCGCGCGCATTATTAATCACGAAGACGCGAAAGTCGCGGCTGCGGTCAAAAAAGCGATTCCAGAGATCGCCCAGGTTATCGATCAGGTGGCCCGCTGCATGCGCGAGGGTGGCCGGCTGATTTACATCGGCGCCGGCTCCAGCGGTCGCATTGCTGCGCTCGACGCCTCCGAATGTCCGCCCTCTTACTCGACCGCCCCCGGACAGGTGCAGTACATCATGGCGGGCGGACCAAAGGCGCTGGCTTCGGCCGTCGAAGTCAACGAAGATTCCGAGGAACTGGGCCAGCGCGACATCGCCCGCCGCCGCCCCACGCGCAAGGATATTGTGGTGGGCGTCTCCGCTTCAGGCCGCACACCCTACGTGGTAGCTGCGGTGGCTTACGCCCGCGCCCGCGGCGCACACACCGCCGCCGTCACCTGCAACCACGGAACGCCGCTGGCCGCCGCCGCGGAGATCCTTATCATTGCCGATGTTGGCCCCGAGGTTATCTCCGGCGCCACGCGCATGAAGGCCGGTAGCGCCCAGAAGATGATCCTGAACATGATCACTACAGGCGCCATGACCCGGCTCGGCTATGTGTACGAGAACCTGATGGTCAACGTGCACATGCAGAACTCCAAGCTCGTTGAGCGCGGGATTCGCATCCTGATGTGCGCCTGCAAAATCGATCGTGAAACCGCTGTGCAAACTATCAAGAGCGCCGGGCGCAGTGTCCCCGTTGCACTCGTCATGCTCAAAGCCAAAGTCGACAAGCCGGAAGCCGTCCGCCGCCTCGCCAAATCCGACGGCAATGTCCGCCTGGCCATCGAAGACAATGCGATGGAGCTGTAGGTTGCGGCGCAAGAAATAATCTGCCTGCATTGCCGATATTACCGCCCTTTTCTGTTCCATCAGGCAGCCCGATTTACACTAGAAGGTCAGGGGCCAGTCAATCTTTCATGGATAAATTTGTCATTCGCGGCGGCAATCCGCTGGTGGGCACCATTCACGTCTCGGGCGCGAAAAACTCGGCGTTGCCTTGCATGGCTGCGGCGATTCTGACCGAGGACGAGGTCACGCTCGAAAACATGCCCCAGGTGCGTGACATAGAAACTGAGCGGCGGCTGCTCGCTTCCATGGGCGCAGAGGTCCAGCAAGGCGGCGCGCCGAACAGCACTACTATCAGTTGCCGCAGACTCTCCGACCCCGTGGCCAGGTACGAAATCGTGAAGACCATGCGCGCCAGCTCTCTCGTGCTTGGCCCGCTCATTGCGCGCGCCGGTGTGGCCCGGGTGGCCATGCCGGGCGGATGCGCCATCGGCGGCAGGCCCATCGATCTGCACATCAGAGGCCTCGAAAAGATGGGCGCCACGATTACTCAGGAGCACGGCTATCTCGAAGCGCGTGTCGAGCAGTTGCACGGAGCGCACCTGCTCTTTGACAAGATCACCGTCACTGGCACAGAAGATTTGTTGATGGCCGCCGTGCTCGCCGAGGGCGAAAGCGTGATGGAGAATTGCGCGCGCGAGCCCGAGGTTGCGGACCTGGCCGCGCTGCTGGTTGCCATGGGCGCAAAAATCGAAGGCGCAGGCACCTCGACCATTCATGTGCAAGGCGTCAACCAGTTGCATGGTGCGCGCTACCGCATCAATCCGGACCGCATCGAAGCGGGGACGTTCCTCATAGCAGGCGCCATTACCCGTGGAGATCTGACAGTGACAGACTGCAATCCAGAGCACCTCGGCGCGCTGATCGCCAAGCTGCAGGAAGCAGGCGCCCGCGTGGATATTCTGGGGAACGATTCGGTGCGCGTGCGGACCGAAGAACCATTGCACGCGGCCAACATTTCTACTGAAGAGTATCCCGGCTTCCCCACCGATATGCAGGCGCAATACATGGCTCTGGCTACCCAGGCCGAGGGTGTCACCATCATCGAGGAAAACATCTTCGAGAACCGCTTCATGCACGTGCAGGAGCTGGTGCGAATGGGCGCAAACATCAAGGTGGAAGGCCGGAAAGCCACCGTGCGCGGACCGGCGAAGCTCTCCGCCGCCGCCGTCATGTGCTCGGACTTGCGGGCCTCCGCATCGCTGGTCTTGGCCGCGTTGATAGCCGACGGCGAGTCGATTCTGGACCGCGTCTATCACATGGATCGCGGCTATGAGCGCATCGAGGAGAAGCTGGCCGGCGTCGGCGCGCAGATCAGGCGCATGGGTAACATCTTCTCCCCCAGGGACGAGCCGGCAGACGGCGAGTAACAGAGCACTTGTGTCCGGCGCCTTCAACTATGAATGAAAAGACTTGCTTCCATCGCTCTGTATCTGCTGGAGATGGAAGCGAGGTCCCGGAATAA